>JACCEC010549351.1_pt1 | contig 12539 bp, 14 predicted proteins | sample 7450121 | NCBI WGS metagenome assembly JACCEC01 (sample SAMN15323455, study PRJNA562643) | freshwater metagenome | isolation source: river surface water | place: USA:Blue River Watershed | collected 2017-08-18 | reverse complement strand
CCACTTGGGAAGGCCGTGATCGTTTTTTACTCTCGCACGGCCACTATGCCATTGCTCATTACGCGGCCCTGATAGAAGCCGGCATCATCGCCGAGTCGGAGTTGGAGACCTATGGCAGCGACGATAGTCGACTGCCAATGTCCGGCATGGCCTGTTACACCCCAGGCATGGAAATGTCGGGTGGCTCACTCGGTCAGGGTCTGACGATTGCCGTTGGCATGGCCCTTGGCCTGCGCCACCAGGGCAATCCGGCTTTTGTCTACAACTCGATGTCCGACGGCGAACTTGACGAAGGCTCGACTTGGGAGGCGGCCATGGGCGCAGCCCATCATGGCCTAGGCAATCTGATCTGCTTGGTCGATATCAATAACCAGCAGGCTGATGGACCTTCTACCAAAATCATGGGCTTTGAGCCGCTGGCTGACAAGTGGGCCTCGTTCGGCTGGCATGTCCAGCGCGTTGATGGCAACCATCTGCCCGCCGTACTGAGTGCTTTCGATTCGGCCAGGCAACTGGCCGACCCCAAGCCTCGCGTGATCTTGTGCGACACACTGATGGGTAAGGGCGTACCCTTCCTAGAAACCCGCGAGAAAAACCACTTCATCCGCGTCGATCCACCCGAGTGGCAAAAGGCACTGGGAGTGCTAGACGCCAACATGCCCGGAGGAATCGAGCTATGAATGCTGTGAATGAAAAGAAACCCCGGCTCACCACATCAGCCATGATCGCCTCCATCGCATCCGAGGGCCAGCGCGTGAAAGCAGCTCCTTTCGGAAAAGCGCTGGTGGAGTACGCAGCCACGCGACCCGAAGTGGTCGGCATGACGGCCGACTTGGGAAAGTACACCGACCTGCATCTTTTTGGCCAGGCCTATCCTGATCGCTACTTTCAGATGGGCATGGCGGAGCAATTGCTCATGGGCGCTGCAGGTGGCATGGCCAAAGTGGGACTCGTACCCTTTGCCACCACCTATGCCGTGTTCGGGACTCGTCGCGCCTATGACTTTATTCACCAGGTCATTGCCGAGGAAAGTCTGAACGTAAAGATTTGCTGCGCTTTGCCGGGTTTGACCACCGGCTACGGCCCTAGCCACCAAGCAACCGAAGACCTGGCCATGATGCGAGGAGTGCCAGGGCTGACCATTGTTGACCCCTGCGATGCGCTGGACATCGAGCAAGCCGTGCCGCAAATTGCTGCGTACAAAGGTCCGGTTTACATGCGCATTCTGCGGGGCAACGTGCCACTGGTGCTCGACGAAATTGAAGGCTACAAATTTGAGCTGGGTAAAGCCAAGATGCTACGCGAAGGAGCCGACGTGCTGATTATTTCCAGCGGCATTCTGACTATGCGTACGCTCGAAGTCGCCAAGGACTTAGCGGCCGACAACATCGGCGTGGCCGTGCTTCACTGCCCCACCATCAAGCCGCTTGACGAGGCGACCATCGTCGCAGCAGTCGGCGCCAAGCCACGAATGGTGGTGGTTGCCGAGAACCATTCTGTGATTGGCGGCTTGGGAGAAGCTGTGGCCAGTGCCTTGCTGCGTCGTAATATTCAGCCAGCGGGCTTCAAGCTCGCCGGTCTACCCGACGAATTCCTGGATGCTGGCGCACTGCCCACTCTGCACGATCGCTACGGCATCAGCCGTGAAGTGCTGGGCCAGCGAGTTAAAGCATGGTTAGCATAAATCGGACCTAGGGCGCTTAATTTAAGTCAGTGTTGTCCTGCTGCAAAGCGCGCAGCGCGGCAATGAATTCGGCCGAGTCGGTGTTCGTAAATTTATGATCTCCGGCTTAGGTTCGAAAGTACCCATGACTCACGTCAAAATCAGGAATTCTCAGAATCTATTTCAAGCTGTTCTATGAGCTTGAATGCTCTAGGCTGTAGACAGGTCAATCGATGAATCGCATACCAAACAACCGAGTATGGTGGGTAAAAACATCAGCCTCAAGATGTCCGTTAACAGCCGCTACCGGCTATTCAAGTGGATTTACAGGCTAAAGCGCAAGCCAGTTAGTTGTGAACAGCTGATTCTGGCGCTAAACAGTTGAAATGCGCTTCGGGCGGAGCGCGGTCAAGTGTTCAACGGAGAGTGCAGATGCAGGCTCGAAAATTAAAAGCTGAAGTCAATCTGATGAGTCCCGACAAAGCATCGGGTTTCTGGTCGCCCAAAACCGCATCTGAAAACAAACTGTGTCCATGCATCCAAGGACACAGAAATGAGCACACTTGACCCGTTAGTACTTGCCCAGTTCACTGGCACCGAGCGTTACTACCGACTGAACCGACTGTGCCTGCTCACGGATGGCACCATGTACTTGGCAGAAGCTGCAGGCGCTTTCTGGTTCATGGACGCTGCTGCTAGCTACTTGATTGAACTGGGCACAGATGACTGGTTCGTCCAGGTGGTGCTCGCTGTAACAAATTCCCGTGCTGTGCTAACGCTTGAGGATGGTAATGGCAATGTTCGTGCACAACAAGAAATTCCATATACAGACTTCCCCATTTCAATACAGACCCTCTACGCCTGCTGGGATGGAGAGCACTGGGTGCTGATGCTACCAAGCGAGTATTGAAGTTATTCAATGCAGGGAAATATGCCGCGAGCAGCGTTGGCAACTAGCCTTATTGCTTGGTCCTTGTAACGGCTAGCTGCCATTTCTCTGCGTTGATGTTCTTCACGCTTGGTCAGTTCTTGCTGCACAGAGCGACCAAGATGGATCTCAGCAAGTCCAGCAATTTCTGCCAGTTCATACAGCAGGATATCTGGCTGTTTGTGCAGGATTTCAGCTACGTGTACCAACTGCGGCAGCGTCTTTTCATGCAGCTTGCTTTTGTACAGCTTGACCTTGGCGGTGCTCTGTGCCCAAACATCAAGGTCACGACCTGGATGATGTTCATCTAGCAGTTTGTTGATCTGTTCCAGGATGGTCACGCGCCTTAGGCCTAGAGGGATGTCCAAGATCAAGAAATTCTCGGGTTCCACATCCAGCTTAGACAGCGCACGATCCTTGGTAATGGCGCGCACCTTGGGGTAGTCATGGCGCTCGCTAAAGATCTTGCGCCCATGCTGGGTCCACCATTTGCGCCAGTCACCTCTCACATCCCCGAAATTGGCATAGGTCTGCGCCAGCGGGTGATCCTGTCCTTCCACTTCACAGCTTTCCAAGTATTCATTACTGGCTCTGAGGCAGCGCCACCACAGGTGGTACAGGCTGCCCTCCACTTCGTGTGCTTCTTCTTCAAAGGGCAGTGGTTTGCGAAAAGAGCGCGGGATGGCCTTGAGTCGGCCAAGTTCTTCATCAGTGGGCATGAGGTCCTGCTAACAGAATTGTTTTGAATTCATTATTTCATCTTTTTATTCTCAAAATCAATATTCTCCTTATTCAGTTGATGACGCATCGGCGTTAACAGAGCGGTTTCGAAATGATTATTTCGACGCAATCGAATTGATCGCCGATAAAGTCGAGGTTCTGAATTTGAAAGGAGATTTAAATGTAAAAATTATTAATTAGATGACTTATTTTAAATTTGAAAATTAATGGAGTTTGTATGGTTGAAGAATTTTGTTTTGATATTAATGGTATTGATTTTTATGTTAAAGGGTTGACCAAAAAAATAATCTTGGAAATAGCAGAAAAACAAGCATTTAGCTACGCATTCGATGAAGTTGAAAATGATGTTTGCATATTTACTGGTTGGTTTGAAGGTGAGAGGCGCATTGGGTTACAGCAATCGGTAGCTTCATTATTGCGTTGTACAGAGTGGGGGCTGAAATACTTCGCTGCGTTTGGGGGCAAATTTGTAGGCGCAGATTACAAAGTCGTGGAATTTAACTGAAACAGGAGGTTTGAAATGCAAGTTATTTTTGTAAAAGGCCGTGATATTTACAAAGCTGCTGTGGCCGGCGCTAAACGAGGCTACAACCGTAGCACCGACGATCATTCAGCTTACGAGCGTGCACTTGGCGCTTGCTATGACTATCACTTGTCGACCGTGGTCGAACCAAGTGCGCGACTGAATATCTGGCGCGAAACACGCGGCAGCTGGCGCAATGCCTATTTGCCGGTGTCTTTTCTCATGGAGCACGAGCACATTGCTGGCGAACCCTCTGAGGGGCATGCACGCATTGCCGTGCACAGTGACTCGATGAAGGTCATCGACGTGCCCATGGACTCTTGGCAAAGCCTTGAGCGCAATGCCAAGGTTTGCAATTAAGTGAAGTACTTGGGGCAGTGCGATTCAGCACTGTCCCATATCCAAACAAGCAAGAAAGGACAGCGAGATGAAAAACGTATACCACTATACAAAAGGCTATTGCATCGGACAAATTCTCTTGGCCAAACAAATCGAGCCGATGACCAAGGGTGAGCTACCAGGGGATAACTTGGTGTGGCTGACCCGTGAGGAAACCTATCCAAGAACAGCGTTGCCGGCAATTCCAGAGCTACCAGAGACGCTGATGATGAATCAGCTGCAGCAGCGTCAACCAGTAGACCTGCTCAAGGTCGCTGAAATGGTGGGTGGGGTGTGGCGATTTGTGTTCAATGCTGGCCGGCATCCCCAAATCAAGAGCTGGTATGGCAGTTACCAGCGCAACAAGTACGTCAAGACCCCATTTGGGCAAGTGGCAGAGAGGCTGGCACGCCAAGTAGGCGATCAAGTGGACTACTGGGCAGTGGCGCAAGGGCCGCTGAGTATTGTGGGTGCCAGGTTGCAGCAACTGACTCCACAAGGCTGGGTAGATCGAGTGAGCCTCTTCAAACAGCAGGGCGAGCTGATGGTGGAGGAGATTGATGGTGTTAACACCACAAAACTCATCAATGACAGCATTCGTATGCGCAGGGTGTTGTTTGGCTAAAAAAAAAGGACGGGCTACAAGCAAGCAGCCTCAGCACCCAGGCACTAGTCAGGGTTACTGGGTGGCTTGCTTTATTACTATAAGCGTGTGACTTTTTGCGGTAACACACCTGTTTTGCAGAATGCACACGCCTCCTTTGCAATTTGCACACACCTAATTTGTAGTGGGCTAAATAGATCTAGATGCAATACGCATCAAGGAGGCTCAAGTGATCAGGATTGAAGTCAGACCAGAGGTTGAACGGGCGCTGTCTGCGGCGTTTCCCGTACCGAAAAATGCAGCTCGCCGTGCCATGCGTAAATACGTCCAGGTGTTGGAGCAGTTGCTGACACAGGCAATTATGAATGGGCGAACACCCGCGCAGGTCAAGCTCAACACTTACAGCATCTCATTGCAGCGCCTTGCCAATCTGGGTGGGCAGATAGGACCAAATCGCCAACGAGTGCATGCCTGGCTCAGAGACAAAGGTCTGGAGCTTGTGCGTACCGTGACACAAGGGAGCAATCTCACAGGCGTTGTCTCTACCGTAAAGGTCACAGAACTGGCCAACTTGGTGCCAGAGACTGGCTATCCCACCAATAAGGAGATGGCAATCACGATCAATCGCGGATCTGACTATGCAGTAGATGAAGTTAATACAGCTCCTTCCCAGGATGTCGATTGGCTGGAAGTGGACATCAAGTCTCTGAAAGCCTACACCCAGTGGGTAACAGAGCAGAGCAATCTGATCTCGAAAGAGGTAAAGCAGCGCGTACTTTTACAAGCCAATACAGTTCTTGCAGAGGCCAACAGCAGTGGCGCAAAGTACCCTCAAATCAGGAAACCCAGCGTGTTTGGGCGAATGTACTACGAGGGGTTGAGCATTCAAAACGTCAACAAGGAGTTGCGCAGGGCAATTCTTGGTGACTGCTGGGAATACGACATTCGCTCCAGCGTGATTTCTTGGAAGATGGGGTTTGCTGAAGAATGTCTTGCTGCGCTAGGTAGTCAGCAGTCAATCCGGAAAGCCTTTGAGGCGACCATCTCTTATCTGGAGGATCGTAAGGATTTCATGCGTACGGTACGCCACTTCATTTTTCTTGAGGGAAGTAATGTCGCCCCTGACTTGCAGCGCAAACTGCTCAAGCAAGCTGTGACTGCTATCAGCTTTGGCGCACGAGCCTCCACCACAGGTTGGTTCAACATGGCAGGGCAATGGACTAATCCTGCACTGGTTGAAATTCTCAAGAACACTGAAGAGCGCCAGAGATTTTTGGGCGATCCAACCATTCGCAAATTTATTCAGGAACAAAACCAGCTGGACGACTTCATTTTTGATCTGTTCAAAAGTGAGGCTTCAGATTTCCTCAAGCAGCCATACCTCCAAACACCTAGCGGTAGAGTCAGTAAATCCAAAGTGCTGGCGTTCTGTTACCAGCACAGCGAGACTCAGGTCATGGACATTGTTCGTGACATGGCTTCAAAGCATGGCCGCATACCTTTGGCAAGCATCCACGATGCAGTCTTTTTTCGACAACGTCTAGGCGCTGAGCTCAAGAGCGAGATTGAAGCAGAAGTGAGGGATAAGACCGCCAATACCTACTGGAGTCTCGGCGCTAAGCAGCTGCAGGGGTACTCGTGTGTTAGCAAGGACATACTGGAATATGAGGCACAGCACAAACGTCGTATTCAGCTTGAAGAAGCAATGGCTGCAGGCTACGCAAGCCCGTGGAGCTGATGCGACCTTGGTAACCCGCCAGATTGGCGGGGTTCTCAAAAAGAGGTCGCCCAATCTGAAGACTGAAAATAAATTTGTGATTCCTGCATCACTTCGAAAGGAATCCAAAATGTCAGGCTTGAACGCATTGAAGCTGGTATCTAGCAAACCTATCCCAAAGTCCAACCCTCGAGAAATTCGTCGCCAAAAGCTGTGTAAAAAGTTACTGCAGCAACTGGAGATGGCCCGCTGTATCAAAGCAGGCGGCACATACGAGGTCGTGATCACCAAACGTATCAAGGATGATGAAACGGGGGAGTTCAAAGAGCTACAGCATCCCAAGAAGATCAAGCCCTGGTGGTGGACTGCTGCTGATGGGAAAACATGCCTGACCATTCGCTACGGGGCCAAAACATTGGAGCTAGTCAGTGGCCGCAATGCTGTCGAGACGGATGGAATAGACGGCGTAATTTCTGCACTTGAAGTTGTTCAAAAGGCAGCGCAAGCAGGAGAGTTGGATCTGCAGATTGAGGGCCTAGTCAGCAAGCATTCAGAAGCTAGCCAGACCACTAGACCTACCTTGAGTCTGCGCAAGCCTGCCTGAAAAAGTGATAGCAACGCCTGCAGTGTGCTGGCGTTGCTTTCCCCGTGATCAGCTTGAGCGGTTGATCTGAGCAAGCGTATTGATGGCCTTCTGTTTGGCAATTCGCTCACGCTCTGCCTTTAGTGCAGAGGCTGCACGCTCCTTAGCGGCCTTTAGACTGTCTAGTCGAAGCTGTTCTGGCGTTTTGCTGGCAGTCTCGTCGATCAGCAGTTCTTCTGCAACATCGCTAGGCACCGACAGCACTGCATGGAAGCCATAGATAGCCTGCAATAGCCAGCGCGCATCGTTCGCATTCATGGCTCTGACTTGAGTAGGAATGCTGCGCTCCGTACCGTTTACGCGTGCTTTGATCAATGCAGTAAAAGTTTTCATGTCTGTATTTATTCCTTGCATAAATAATTTATGCGACACGAAATACATGACGACCAAAGCTTCGAGCAGCGCTTGTACAGCCAGATGTGTTTAGTCTTTCCCGAGACCACTGTTCGATCTTTCAGCGCCGCACTAGGAAAGAGCGCGGGGTACTGGAGCAGTGTGTGTGCTCAGGGACTCAGGGTTTCTAATGCTGCTCTGCTGCACTTAATGGATTATTTGGAGTGCAAGAAGATTCGGTTGGATGCGTCGAGTGTTCGCAGGCAGGGCATAGAGAAAATCCAAAGACAGATCACCGCGGAAATACTTGCTAGGCTGGATCTTTCAGCTGATGCTTTTGTTTCAAGAGGGGATGCAGGTTTCGGCTCAGACAAGCTGCTACCCACGGCAATTAATCAACCTCTGCCTTTTGTCATTTTTACAAACGGGTACTATTCAAGGTGAGTCTTCTTGAACAGGATGTTTGCTTGGACATCTAAGTCTCTTTGATCCTCACGACAGGAGTAAGTATGCCAACACGAGTGTCTTTAAAGATTTCAGGTCCTGCGTTTCGAGTCACAGCCTACGTGATCGACAGCAAAATTCTCAAACAACTTCAATCTGCGACCGAAGAAGATGCGTTGTATGAGGACAATCCCCTCAGCGTGGTTGGCAATCTCGCCCTGCGATCAATGCGAGTGGCAAACGGATTCTGCATAGAAAGCGCAGATGACTTCGAGGTTGAAGTGCAGATTGATGATGAGTCCCAGGAGATTGAAGAAATTGGAATTCTTTCTGATGGCTGTGAATTTCATGAAGAATTTGACTCCGACATCGAAAAGACACTTATTGCTAGAGAAGAAAACCATGAGCCAGTCGGGGGGGAATTTCCGTTAGAAAAAAATGAAATGCTGGTGTTGGAGTTTGAGGAAATTAAATTGGGTGAGATGTCATTCAGCTTTGAAGCTGCTAGAGATGTCACGCTGGAGAACATTGAGCTTGGTTTGGTTAGCCTTGATGTCGATTCGCACATCTCACAAGCAACCTACGAGTTGGGGTTGCTTAATGGAATGGAAAAAGACATCCGCTACGTCATCCATGATGGACATAAGTACGAATTCGACATGGATGTACTAAGTGGGTACGCCAGTAGATTCATGCTGGTCAAGAGAAACAAAGATGGAAACTGGGTGGCCTCTGATCTATAAACAGATCTATCAAGTTTTGTGTCTAAAAACACCAATTACACGGTTTATTACACGGAGCTACTTTTCAGGTGTAAGTTCTTGATTTTCAAGGAAAAATTACCAGCCAACTGCGTTGAAAATCCGCGTGTCGGCAGTTCGATTCTGCCCCAGGCCACCAAATTCAAACGCCCAACTTTTTCAGTTGGGCGTTTTGTTTTTGGTAACTCAATAATGTTTTGGCAATGGTCTTGGAGATCAGGCGGAACGTTGTATTGGCTTCAACCTCAGCTTACTGCAGCTCGTTAGTGCTAGGAATGTGATTGTCGACGAAGTTTTCTTGAATTTGCCGCAAATCACGTTTTCCGCATCCATCAATCCGATTTGGGAAACGGCCCAGATTTCCTCAGGGTGGAATTGAACATCTTGGTTTAGATCTTGAGACCTGCCAGATCCCGGTCGACACCTTCATGCCCAGCAAGCCCTTCCAGTAGGGAATGATCGGCGCCCGCTTGCACAAGCAGGTCACCTGGTCCTTCCATTATGTCGAGCTGATCTAGCGCTTGTCGATGATCCAGCAAGGCCCGGATAAATCTGATTCATCCTGTTTGAAGGCATTTTTCAGGTAGTGATAGCCCCATTGCATGACAGGCAATTCACTTAGGATATTACGCGGGTGCTGCGTAATATCAAGGAGGCTAATCAAGTGTAGGCGGTGAACTGGTGGTCGCTAGCAGCCTCAACACAGTGGCAAATGCCGATGCCTACCTCCAATCCAATCCGACATAGCAGTGCACCGACTTCAGACTCAACGAGTGCGATCAGCAACTGGCAAAGATCAACAAATGGTCAAACCCAGACAGAAAGAATTTGCTCTCGACAACTTTCGTCGGTAAGGAACCAGTGCTACAACCCGACGATTGCCGTCAGTAAGCTGCGTTTAGAGCTGCTAAATGTTGGGGATGAGCCACTAATTACGCGTTTCTTGGTCATCTTTTTAGGGCAGTAGGATTCAGGGCCAAAGTGGACAGCCATCGGCCTGACTAAAGGCGATAGCCAGTTACGCGGTTTTGAGATGGAGTCGGACTGTTTGACCGACTCACTAGTCGATGTCCAAATAACGCAGAAGGCCTTTGCCCAGGTCGAGCTGGAGCTGGAGCTGGACCGGCTGATCAAGACTGATGCATGTTTGAGTCTGACCGCAGCCCGGTTACCTTCATTTGGGACATCATCACTAACATATGATCTCTGGCGAGCGTCAGATCATGGAGTCGAGCGAAATTATGATCAAGCTTATTGCAGTGTAATTCGCGACGATCAGTTTATGCAAGGCCAACTGAGGACGGCGCTTCGCTTATTCTCTGTTTAGGAAAAAATTTTTGCAAAGTCATATCAGTATGGTATAATGTGCTTATTATTAGAGATTTTGTAAGTGCCGGTATAGCACTTTAATACTCAAAATTTATGTAAAACTTTGTTGATCTCACATCGCAATCGCGATAAGGTCTTGCGGTAGCGTACCGAAATTATCTTTATTTGTCCATTTACAAATATAAATTAGGTGGTTTCATAGATGAAATCTACATCATGAATATATAGGTTAATTATATTAAATTTTTATTTGGTGAGACTATGTTGGGAAAGGCTTAGCTTCTAAGCCTAAGTGAAGAAGCATGTGCTATCTATGACTAGCCTCATAATTGCTGTACTCTAATGTTGAGACAGCTAAATAGGCTTGTATTTCAAATTAAAAAAACTTTCTCGTAAAGATATGATGATTAATAGTTCTGGCATTTATATTATTGGATCAGTTTTTTCTGGCTGGACGGGAACTGATCATCTCGATTAAAAAATCGCTGACCTAGGCCGCTCTTTAGTGCATAATTCAATCTAACTGTTGATGAAGTAAAGCTCTATATGTATATTTGATACAGCTTAACCAAAATTTGCACGCCTGGAATGATTTTTTTATGTACTCAGTGATAATGCCTGTATATAACGGGCGTAAGTATTTTGAGGATGCGCTTTTATCTGTACTCTCCTCTGCAACTGAAGAGGATGAAATCGTCGTAGTCGAGGATGGCTCGATTGATGGTGGGGTGCAACATATTGTTGAGCGCCACATCAGCCGGACGCCTATACGTTATTTATCAAAGTCAAATGGTGGCGTTGCCTCTGCGCTGAACGTTGGACTAGAAGTCGCCAGTAAAACTATATTTACTTGGCTAAGTCACGATGACCTTTATTTGCCAAACCGTTTGGCCAGTGATCGCGATATGCGGCGTTTACTGCCTGACCTTGTGACTGTTTCGAATTTTTATCTACTTTACGAGGAGACAGGGCAATGCATTCATGTGAACTCAACGAGGAAAATTGGTAATCGTCAAACCATAAAATTGCTCGGGTCACGCTTCATCAATGGAAACTGCTTGTCCGCGCCAGTCCAGTTGTTAAAGTCTGTCGGCGGATTTAATGAAGCTTTGCGACACACGCAAGATTATGATCTATGGTGTAGGTTGCTCCAAACGACGACATTGACTGCCATTCCATCTCCAACAGTAATATCAAGACAGCATCCTAATCAAGACAGTAAAAGAGCGCCCAAAGCGGCTCAAGAGGAGTACAAGAGGTTGCTAATGAATTACCTTACCTTTTCTGATATTATCGATCCCCGTAACGTTATTGAAATACTTAAAATTACATCCAACGCGCTTAAATGAAATGCAACAATAAAAAATGATTACGCTAGATACACAGTTTCCGATTGCTTACGAATCAGATGACCATCGATTCCCTTGGGGAACGCGTACAAGTAACGCCAACAATGGGTATTTTCGGGCTAAGTTATTGAGACTATTTGATGAAAATATCAACTGGGCGCTATTAGATTTGGGATGCAGTGGCGGTGCTTTCGTTGAAAGTTTGCATGAAATGGGGGTGGCTGCTGTGGGTATAGAGGGCTCTGACTACAGCTGGAAAAATAAGCGTGGTAGCTGGTCTAAACTCGGCGGGCATCGGCTATTTACTTCCGATATTACAAAGCCTTTTTCACTTAGGCTTCATGATGTCCCGATGATGTTTGATGTGATAACTGCTTGGGATGTTTTGGAGCATCTGCATCGCGGCGACTTTGCTACGACATTTGAGAATGTGCACCGACACTTAAAGAATGAGGGCATTTGTATATTCAGTGTCGCCACTGTTAGTGATTGTGTAAATGGAGTTGAACTACACAAAACGATCATGTCCCGAAACCATTGGGAAGATATTTTTATCGAGTATGGCTTTGAACCTGTTGTTGGGCTCAAACACTATCTTGCCGGGCATAGCGCCAGAGGACGTCGGCTCGATGAGTCTACAGGTTTCAATATCGTCTTAAAAAAGAAGGGGACTAGTCCCAGAGCGACTGCACCAATTGTTGGAAATTTTGAGAAAATAGCGGATCGCTTCATAGGATCGAAAGTGCAAAAAAAGTTGAAATCCCTTATCACCGGGGAGCAGTTGTAAAACCTTTGCCCCTCTGACTATTTAATTATAAAATTGCATACATTTACTTGGCGGCGAGCATTCTGCTCTACCTATTTCTGGATTCCCAGCTTTTTAGCGTTGCTTGATCTGGCATTTTATGCACTGGTACCGTTTATCTTACTGACTGCTTTATTCCCTGCGCGGCTCGGGGCAGCCGAAACACTTCATACTGCCATATCATGGCTATCTCACATGTTAGCAAACGGCGGCCCCCTGTTCATATTTGCACTACTGATATCGATTATTGCCATACGTATTGTAGGAACTAAAGTGGCCGAGCGTATATTTGCTCGCTCCGCATCAATAAGCTACACAGAT
>JACCEC011553237.1_pt1 | contig 12540 bp, 11 predicted proteins | sample 7450121 | NCBI WGS metagenome assembly JACCEC01 (sample SAMN15323455, study PRJNA562643) | freshwater metagenome | isolation source: river surface water | place: USA:Blue River Watershed | collected 2017-08-18 | reverse complement strand
TTCCATCCTACCATTCTTTATTAAATTTTTATATTTCTTTAAGTTGAATTTATTATTTAAATAACTATTATATTTTTTTACCAACAATATTTTTATTTTCAAGAGATAAAAGATAATCAATAAAGGTATTGATCTCTTGTTGGGTATTTTGTTGGTAAAGTTTTTCAGTAAATTTTAATATAAGATATGACATTGAATTTTCAAATACTTTCATTGTAAATAAATTTGCTTTTTCAGTTGCACTATCAACAATTTTTTTATATTGGGATTCATTTTGTTGAAAGTGATCATAAATAGAATTAATTTGGTTATAAATTTGAAGGACTTGTGAATTTTTGGTATGACCTTCTTTCCAATCATAATCTATTTCTACATAATCTTCATCTTTTTTAAAGAATTCACTATATATTTGTATCCATTTATCATTTGGAGGAAAGAATCTTTTTTTATATGTATTATAAAATGTTTGTTGCATATTTATATCTATAACAAGACTTCCCATTAATAGTATTTTAGTCATACGATATGACCATGATTGATTTCCTGGTAAATTAAGTAAATATTTAAAATTACAAAAATAATACATAGGATAATAAGTTTCACTAATTTTAATATCATATCTTTTATCATTCTTTTCTAATACAATATTTTGGAGTTTTTTTCGAATATTATGTTTATCTGAACCAGTATTTGCACCTGAAAAGAATATTATTGGTTTCTTTTTATTAATATTAGTACAATCTTTTTTTTTTAATAAATCTTTAAATTCATCATAATTTAAATGTTTGTTTTTTACACTTATTGAATAATAATTACTATCTGGAAAAAGTATACCTTTTTGGTTTTTGGGTTTTGCTTCTATAAAATATGGTATTTCATTATCATGATAATAATGTGTATCTGATATATAAAAAGGTAAATACATATCAGGTAAAGTTTTTGATTGATTACGGGATTTAAGAGAAGACAAAATATATTTAATATTTTTTATAATTATTCTTTTACGACTATCACCTTCTGGTAAAACAGTGTATATTTTGTTGTTTTTTATAATAATAAAAAGATGCATTCTTTCATAAATCTTTTGTTTTTTCATTTTCTCCATAATAGTATTTAAAGATAAATCATATTCATTTATTTGATAATCTGCTTGGTTTGTTATAAAGTTTTGAAGATTGTTATTCATTCAATTCTAAATTATAAATATATATTTTTTATCATATATTAAAATATATATATTTATTAGATCAATTACTCATGAAAAAATTAACAAAAAATACTCATTTAAATTCATCTACCATTTATATTAAAAATATACGCTTGTTTCTCGATTTTTTAAAAACATTTATTCATGTCTTCCATAAAGAACTTATTCATATTGATTTTACTAATAAAATCAACATTTTATTTGATAATGATTTTTATCAATTTATTACCGAAAAATATACCGATTCAGAATCATTCTTTACCATCAAAAACCACTATATCCAACATAAATATGATTACAAAAAATCCATATTTTATTTTATATTGATTTTACTTTTAAACAAAAAACCATATATAACAAATATAAATAAAAAGGGTATATTTGTTTTTATGGATAAAAGATTGACAATGAAGGAGGTATATAGAATGATATATTTAGGATATTTTTTAGATGAAATACAATATATAATAGTACCATCAAATGAATTTAATAATGTGGAAAGGGATATGATAGATATAACAAAGTATTATAAATATTTGACAGAATACATGGATACATTTTTTCATGAGAATTTAAAGAATGAAATGAATAATATATATAAAAAAATAGATTTTGTGGAGAGTAATATAATGTCATCTTATGAAAGAACAATATCAAAATGTAAAAATAGATTAATATTATATTATATAAATAGGGAAGATCAGTGGAAGTATCAAATATATAATTCAAATAGTAAAAAAGATTATGAAATAAAGACTAATTATAAAGATATTAAAACAGGTATAGATTATCATATACAATCAATAATACAATATAAAGATATAAATAAAAATAAATTATATAAAAAGAAATTTTATTTGGATGAAGAGATGTATATAGTGAAAAAAATCGATGAAAAAACAGAGACAAATGCAGTATATTTTTGGGTTGAATCCAATTCATTAAAAACAATAAAAAAAACAAAAAGTAAAATAAATAATCTTATAATAAATAATAATAATACAAATATTAATATTGAAAGAATAGATATGAAAGATACGGATATAAATAAATTGAATATAAAAAATGTACAAATAATAACAGTGGCTAAAGTGGGAAGTTCAGATTTTTCATATTCATTAATAGATAAACCAAATTTAATATTATACCATGGTCATTCATTAAAATTAATGAGAGAATTAATGTTAGTAAATAAAGATACATTATTTATAGTTGGTATAAGAAATCCAATAGATAGAAATATGTCATATTTTTTTCAAACATTTAAGGGACAATTTTATAATGATGTAAAAACAGAGAAAAATAATTATATAGGTGAATATGAATTTTATGGTCCATATGAAAGGATATTAGATTATGATATACCTTTTTTAATAGATTTATTTTATAAAAAGAAGATACATAATACATTTAATGATTGGTTTAGGGAGTTTTTTGAAATAACACATATAAATAAAGTATCATTTGATAAAGATAAGGGTATAGACTTATATAGGATAAAAAATAATAATTATATATTATTATATACATTAGAAAAATTGAATGAAAATGAAGATAAAATATGTAAGTTTTTAGATATACCAGAATTAAAGAAAGAGAATATATCAAATGAGAAGATATATGCAGATAAGTATAAAGAATTTAAATCAAAGATAAAGATACCAAAATATTATAAAGATAGATTTTTAAAAACAGATATAATCAATTATTTTTATAATCAAAATGATATTGATAATTTTTATAATAAATATCCAACAAATAATAATTCTAATACTAAATATTTAATATAATAATTATTTATTTCTTTAATTTTCTAAATTTTTTATTAACTCTCGCCATATTTACCATACGAATTTTTTTATGAGGTCTTTTAGAGACAATATATTTACGAGGTTTTTTATTATTTTTTTTTTGCGGTTGTTTTGGTACTTGTTTTGGTTTATTTTTCTTTTTATGAACTAATTTTTTTTTAATAATAAAATTAGTGTTTTTATTAATAATATTATTTACTTTTTTATTATTATTTTTGTTTTTATTTTTGATTTTTCTAATAGGTTTATGTATTTTATGTTTAATAGATGGTAATTTTAAAAGAGGAGAGTACATAAAAGTGTGATATTTTAAAAATAAATTATAATTATGTTCAACCCAATCTTCTCTATAAACATGGTTGTCATCAATTAAATAATATTTATAAGGTAGTAAAGATTCACTTTTAGAACGGAAAGTCTCATCATAAGATTGAACTATAGGTATAGATTTACACATAATAGCTTCTTGGAATCTCATAGAAAAGAAAGAATCACCTGCAGGACATAAAGTAAATTGAGATTCTTTCATATGTTTATAATATTCTTTGTCAAAATAATTTCTTTTTTTAAGAGGTACTTCTTTTGGTACAAAACCTTTTTTTATTAAAGTATAATCATATGATCCCATTGGTATATATCCTTTTTTTGTTTTTTTATCTGTAAATTGTAAAAAAGAATTATTAGTAAATTTGTTATTAATAAATTTTAATATCCAACTTCTATTAATGGAAGTTGGTTTATCAACTAAAAATGATCCTATAAAACAATAATCATATTTTTTATTATCGGGTAAATTAGCACAATATTTATAAAACCTTTTTGGGAATACAGAATAATTATAATCATAATATCTTTTTAATGGAAGTTTTCCAATCTCTTCTAATGATTCTATATACCAAAGATTCTGTTTTGGGCAAAAAAATGGATAATAATGAAGTCCACTCATATTTATTTATATTTAGATATTAATTTGTGATGTAAAATATACATTTATTTACGTTTATATTAAATTTAAAAAAAATGAAAGACAAGTCTTCAAGAAAGATAAATTAAATTTAAATTATTATAAATTCGTGGCATCATATATAAAAATGAGTAACGAAACAAATTCAGTTGAAAACAGCCAAAACAGCTCTTTAGATAAACAATTTACATATTTAAATTCAGATGATGAATATGATTATTATATAAATAATGGTTTACATTATTCTTATCATAAACAAACAGGTGTTATGAGTTTAATGAATAATGGTACATGGGTACAATTTTATCAACCAGAATATATTTATTTAAATGATCCAAATTCTATATTAATATCCTATAATAATCCATATACACAAGATTTAATTATGCAATTAGCTTTAAGTCAACATTCAAATAATATTTTACAAAGTGAATTAAATAAATTACATTTATTTAATCATCAATTAACAGATCAATTGAACTTAGCTAATCAAGCTTTATTTAATAATTCAAAATCATATTCAGATGATTTGTCTAACAAATATAATGAAGTAATGGAGAGAAATTCAAAGTTATTAACTGTCATACAAGATGTAAATAATAAAAATTTTCGTATTAATGAAGAGAATAAATCCTTAAAAAAGAAAACATCTCTTCAAAAAACGATTATTGATTCATTAGAAAATAATGAAGAATTATTAAAGAATCATTTTAATGACAAGATTAAGATATATCTTGATAGAATTAAGGTATTAGAAGAATCTATATCAAAAAATGATAATAATAGTGTTATTAATAATCTTCAACAACAAAATCGTGATTTGGAAGAACGATTATTAGATTTAGAGACTAAAAATACTTTATATTTAAGGGATCTAAATAATATGAATTCTAAATTTCAAGATTTGGAAGAAGAATTGAGTTCATTTAAGAATAAAGAAAATGAATATAGAAATAATCTTTTAAAGATGAATGATAAAGATAATCGAATAAAATCTTTGGAAAATGATATAATTTTATTAAATCAAAAGTTAAGTTTAGAGACAAATAAGAATAAACTTTTAACTAGAGATTTAGAGAATAATAATCAAAAACTTAAAGATTTGAAAAATGAATTAGACGAATCAAATATCATATCAGAATCTTTATATAATAATTTAAATGAAATTCAACATGAAAATGAACTATTAAAAGAGATTAAAGAGAGAGTAATGAATAACATGAAATCAACTATCTTTGAATATGAAGGACGGATAAATAATCTTAAAGAGAAACATACTAAAACTTTAGAAAAAATTAAAGTTGGTTTTCAAGAAATTATCAATAATAAAAATGATGAAATGAAATATTTATATAATTCTCTTCAAAACAATCTTCATCGATCAATGATTATAGCTAAAGATATATCTCAATTTGTCCCAGAAGAATTTTTACGGGATAAATCTGAAGATTATCGTTCTTTTGTTAATGGTACATTACCTCTTAAAATATAAATTGTTTATTTATATTTTCAACAAAATTTTATAATATTAAAGTAGAATGAAAAAAACAGATCTTTTACCACTTTTACAAAATTATATAAAAAAAACTAAAAATGATTGGAATTATATAACTCCATATGACTTTTATCATAAATATTATACTAAACCGGATAAAATGAAAAAGATTTTTCTTTTAGATCTCCGCAATCATAATGACTATCAAAAATGGCATATCAAAGGATCTAAAAATATATTTTGGTTAGATTTATTAAATGAAGAGAACTTAAAGAAAATACCAAAAAACAAGAAGATATATTTGGTATGTTATGTTGGTCACACGAGTAGTCAGGCGATGGTATTATTAAAATTATTGGGTTATAAAGTTGTATCTATAAAATTTGGGTATGGTATTTCACCAGTATTTGAAGTACCTGTTGCGGGTTGGTTAAATTATAAATATCCAATAATATAAAAAAAATAATTATTCAAATTCAGTTGGTATACACCAATTAAGAACTCTAGTTGGATGCCATGTTTTTTCATACAATTCTTTAAATATATCATATTGTTTGTAAAGATTATTAATTTCTAATCGTCTTTCTTCTTCAGTTAATATAAATTTATTTAAATGAATTGATGGTTTTAAATGATACTCTTCTTTTGTTAAAAGACCATTTTCATCATATTCTCTTGAATAACCACATAATAAATTATTTGGTAAAACATACAAGTGACTATGTAAAGAACCATTGATCCTAAAATTCATTATTTCTTTCCAATGATCAGTTATTTTATGTATTTTTTCATAAAAACCACTTTCTCTATAATGAATTATAGTACCATATTCTTTATTATTTAAATAAGTACCTTCATGTTTTATTTTGCCATTTGGATAATAATATTTAAAAGATCCATTTTTTACACCATGAACAAATTCAATTTCATTTTTAATAATTCCACTATCAGTATAGTTTTTAATTAATCCATGGCATTCACCATTTTCATAATTACCCTCAAAATAAGGTGAGCCATCTATATTCCAAATTAGCGAATATCCATTTAATTTGTCTTGATGATAACTTTTTATATATAAATATATATAAGAACTATCATCATTTGCATCAAAATAAAATTTTTTAGTAAATTCACCATGTTTTAATCCATTGTTCCCATAAATTTCTTCAACAGTATATGGATCATTAAGTTTCTCAAATCTTTTGTTCTTCTTTGAAGAAAAATATTTTAAAATATCGACTCTATGTTCTTTCATAAATCCTGTATTTTTATCATCAATAAAATATTCATAACTAACTGATCTACCATGAGGTATATCATTTACAAAAGTTTTAATTGATCTTATCTTACCAGTTTCTGTATAACTAATAATTTCTCCATTGATTTTATCATTAACATAAGGTACTTTTTTACTTATATTATTCTTTTCTCCATAAAAAAACCATAATCCTTCTCTAAGATCTTCAATAAATTGTCCTGAATATTCAAGTATACCATTTATATCATAAATTAAATATTCTCCATGTTTTTTATTATCTTTAAAATAGTATTTTTTATAGATATTACCATTTTCATGATATTCAATAAATTCACCATTTTTTTTATTATTTATTATATAATAACTTAAACAAAGATAATTATTTTGTATATTTTTTATTAAATTACTTCTTTTTAAACAAGAAGCCCATTGTTTTACTAGACCTTCTTTTACATCATCTTTCCAATTAAATTGAGAATCTATAAGATCATTATGATAAATGGTTTCTATACCATTTAAACGACCATTTACATAATTCTTTATTCTTTTTATATTATCTTTAAAAACCATCATATATTCTCCATGAAGTATATCATTATCATAATGACAATAATGGGCTAAAAACCCATTTGATAAATATTTTTCATATCTACCATGTTTTTTACCATTAAATACTTGATAAACTTCGTGTTTATTCCCATTCGGGTGATAAATTGTTATGGTTTGTTCTGACATTTTATTATTGGTTATAATATATATCTAAATAAATCATTTATAGGATTTTATTCAATCAGTTTTTTTTTAATAACACGTTTACATATATTTTTAATATAAAAGTATTAACGTAAAAAATATAAAAAAAGTGATAAAAAAGAAGTAAAGATATTCAACAAATATATATAAATCAAAAAATTAAAAATAAAAATGGTTCGATGCAAATATCCAAATTGTAAAAAGAATGCTAAATATTCTTTAAAGAATATGAAACCATTCCATTGTTTAGAACATAAAGCACCTGGTGAAGTATATAGAGGTGATACTTTGTGTACGAATCCATTCTGTAATAGACAAGCTATGTACGGTATTGATTCTAATAAACCAACACACTGTAAAGAACATAAAACTAATAATGAAATACATATATCTAGAAAGAAATGCATAAATCCTGAATGTAAAAGAACAGCAACTTATGGTCCTTTTTTTAAATGTTATATTCATTGTTTTGATCATAAAAAACCAAATGAAATAAATACAGCAAATGGAAAATGTATTCATATAGGTTGTAAATCAATGGCTATTTTTGGTTCACATAAAGAAAAACCTGAATATTGTTGTAGTCATAAAAAACAAGATAATTTTGAAGTTATTAATATAAAATGTTCACATTTAATGTGTAATAGAACACCAACATTCGGTACTATTAATGGTCCCATGGTTCATTGTTTAAGACATAAAAAGAAAAATGAAGTTAATTTAATAGACATTAGATATAATATTGAAAGAAATAGAGAATTAAATATAAATAATTCAAATACAAACCCAAATACAATCGATTATGAATCTTCACAATTAGAATATTCTGATAGTGATTTTGATTTTGATCTATCATCCGATGATGATTCTTCAAACATATCTCAAAACTATCAATCTGATGATATACTTTTAAAACTTCCTCGAATTTATCGTTATGAAAATATGTTTCGATGTAAAGAAAATGACATATTTGATCACTCTTTAATGGAAAGATATTTTCAAAACAACCCCTAAGTTTTATTTTTATTTTTATAATTTTTAGCTTAAACACCAATTTATTGCACAACATTTTTGTATAATACATTATAGTTTATTGCATAGACACTGATGTGTGGCAAACACTTTTCATATAATACATTATAGTTTATTGCATAGACCCTGATTTATGGCATAGACACTTTTTCACATAATACATTATAGTTTATTACATAGACCCGGATTTATGGCATAGACACTTTTTCACATAATACATTATAGTTTATTACATAGACCCCGATTTATGGCACATACATTTTCACATAGTACATTATAGTTGGCAACATAGACACTTAAACTATTTTTTTTGAAAAAAAATGGATATAAAAAAGAAATGATATAAAAAAGTGAGAAAGAGATTGAATTTAATATAAAAATGACAAACAACTTTGGAGGAAGAACATTTACAATAACATATTGTGATCAAGCAGAAAATCACAAGGGTATGCAGATTATAGGTCAAATGGCAGATAGGGGATATAATTTGGGAGAATTGGAATTAGCAAGAAATAATTTTGCTAATTTAGGTGCAAATGTGGAAATTATAAATTTAAATGAATATTTACCGGAAGGAGTACAAGGTGTGGAGGGAGCTTATGTATTAGTAATAAGGAATGGTGCAGAATTATTATTAAATAGAGAGGGTAAGTCAGCAAGAGAGATGTTTGATGAACAGATGAATTTAGAATATGATAAAAAAGCATTTATGTATGGAAGAGTTGTTAATAAACATGCTCGTCATAATTTATGTTTTTCAGAAGAAGCTCAAGAACCATCTTATGAAGAAGGTAAAGGAAGAATAATACCTTTTTCAATGATACCTTGTACAAATATAATAAGAAATGGAATAAGTGAATTAGTACCAAATTCAAATAATTTATCAGCTGAAGCAAATTATTATTATGATATAACAAAGTGTGGTATAGGTATGCATGGTGATGCTGAAAGATTTAAAGTGATAGCAGTTCGTTTAGGTGAATCATTAGATATGCATTATCATTGGTATTTGAAAAATATACCAGTTGGAAGAAGATGTCAATTTACATTAAATCATGGAGATATGTATATAATGTCCGCAAAAGCAGTTGGAAAAGACTGGAAATCATCGAGTAAATATACATTAAGACATGCCACAGGTTGTGACAAATTTACAAATGTTTAAAATATATATATCTTTTTATAAAAATTATTAATTAAAATTTTTATTAATAATACTGTTTTAGCCTCGACCAATGGGGCTATGCCCCATAGGTCTTCACTTGCGGATTTTGAGATAAATTATTATATATTTTTATTATCATTATGGTATTAAAGTTTGTTTTATAATTATATATATATATATTTGTTTTGTTTATATATTATTTAATTAAATTAAAATGTTAAATAATTGGACTTAAAAAAAAATGAATAAATAAATTTAAAATAGAAATGGCTGATTTTTTAGAAAATAATAATTTAGGAAATGATAATAACGAGAAAGTGGGAAATAATGAGGAAGTACCAAAAGATAATGGAGTTAAAAAAGATGAGAAAAACATGTGTATAATATCGGTGACAAATACATCACCATATGATACATCTGAATTTACAAATAGTGCGAATATATATTATACAAATATGACATATGCTAAGTTGAAAGAATTATATTATGTTATAAAAAATAATTCAGAGACAGAAAATATGGTATATAAGACGGTAAAACAATATGTGAATGATCCAAATACAGATGTATTTTTTGATTTTAAATGTTCAAGTGATTGTAATAATGGTGATAGTTTTGTTGATAATGAAACAACATTAATGGTAATTAAATTAATAAATGTTATGACAAGAAAGGGATGTAATATAGTTGTTGGTGATTTTTCAATGGCAGCATTATTTAATAATTGGAATAAATACAGGATGGATTTTCCATCACCAATTGTTGTCAGTCCTTCAACAACATCGGGTGAATTTAAGATGACTGGTTTAAAAGAGGATTTTTTAGCTTCAAAATATCCAATTTTAAAAAACTTAGGTGAGATCACAGAGGGAGATAATATTGATATGACATTTTCAAATATGAGTGGTACAAAAATTTATACAATTGTACCAGGTAATGAAGAAAGAGTTAAAGTAATATCAAGGGGACATGAGTTAGATAAATATAATACAAGACCAGTTGAAAATAATAAATTAGTACATAGTGAATTTAAGTATAGAAATGGTATGATTATATTAACATCAAATCATTGGTGTAACTTAAATCAAGTGAATTCGAATGTAAATATTGATAAAATTCGTGAAAGATATGCTATACAATGTGGTATTCAGGAATGTAATAATTTTGAGGTACAATATAGTATGGCTTTATCAACAGGTGACCAAACATCTATTAACCAAGTTGTAACAAATTCAATTCGTTATTTAGCTTCTGGTAAAAAGGAGTAAATATTATAGTTTTTATATAAATTATTAAATAAAAATATTTAATAATATCGTAAATAATATCTTAAATATATAGTTATTTACGTTAAATATTAAAAATAAAAAATGAATAAAATAAAATAAAAAATATGATAAATAAAGTGGAAAAATAAAGATAAATGGATTTGGACAATGGGGATATAGAATGTCCCGTATGTATGGAAAATTATTCAGAAAGTGAAATATTAAGATTTTGTGATAATAAACATATCTTTTGTAGACATTGTTTTGAGAGATGGCGAAATAAAAATTTTAAATTACAATCAGATGTTAAATGTCATTCATGTCGCAATATTATTGAACCATTTGTTATAGATAATAATGAGAAAATCGTTATTCATTATTATCCCGATGGAAAGAAAAAATTAGAAAAAACATATAAGTTTGGTTTATTAAATGGACCATATAAAATATGGCATCCCAATGGTCAACTTGATCTTGATTCAACTTATTATTGTAACTCACCCGAAGGTAAGTATACCAGTTGGTACCCTAATGGAACAAAAAAACTTGATTGTACTTTTTCTAATAAAAAATTACATGGATTTTGTCAAACTTGGTATTCTAATGGTAATAAAAAAGAAGAAGTTAAATATATTAATGGAAAAAAACATGGTCTATTTGAACACAGATATGAAAATGGAAATCTAAAAGTTAAATCACATTATTTAAATGATGAACTTAATGGAACTTTTCAATCTTGGTATGAAAATGGTAATAAAAAAGTTGAATATACCGCCGTTGAAGGCAAACGAACTGGACTTTATCTTCATTGGAATGAAGATGGATCCATTAAAAAAAGAGCATTATTTTCATAATATTCTTTTATTTTTATAAAACTATATTATTTTGTCCTATATATCTTCTTATATCATCCTCTAAAAATATATATATCAGATTTACCCCCACATTTCTATCACTATGTATTTTATACTCATTATAATAATGATTTGTTATCAAAAAATTAATATTCTCCCTCAAATATACTATTTTATTCTTTTTACAATTTAATGTCTCATATAAGTTATTTCCATTATATATCCTTATTATACAATCTTCTAAAGCCATTATACCCGCAAATATATCAGCATCTCTATTTATTTTACTTATTAAATCCCTTCTTAAATCAACTCTATACGTATATAATACATAACCCCTTTTTCTTAAACTTATATCCAAATTTTTATATGTATCCGGATTAGATTTATTTATAAATAATTCACCATTTATATCCAAATTTTCATTCAAACTCTCCTTCATCATCCTTATTGTACTCTTTTTATCAACCATTTTTTATTTTTTTATACTTTATATAAAAAATGATGGATATTTTTTTAAGTTGACACATTTTAATAAAATTATATCATTAAAGTATAACAATAATATTTTATTTTTAATACTTTTCAAAGATGTTAAATACATTTTATACTATTAACGTAAACAATTCATATTTATATGAAATTAAATTTGATGTACCAGATATGGTAAGTATGTTAGATGAATATACAAAAATAGGATTAACTAAAGTTTATATTTATTTAAATGGTGAAG
>JACCEC010880461.1_pt1 | contig 12548 bp, 13 predicted proteins | sample 7450121 | NCBI WGS metagenome assembly JACCEC01 (sample SAMN15323455, study PRJNA562643) | freshwater metagenome | isolation source: river surface water | place: USA:Blue River Watershed | collected 2017-08-18 | reverse complement strand
TTTGCAATAATTGACAAGTGGTTTGTAAATCAACGGTAAAATTCTGTAAATCTCGGTTATTAATCCCGATTAAGTTAACACCCTCTAAGCTTAAAACTCGATCTAATTCTTCGAGGGTATGGACTTCGATTAAAGCGGTCATTCCTAATACTTTGGCAATTTTGAGAAAATATTGTAAATCTTGATCAGATAAAACCGCAGCAATCAGTAAAACCGCATCGGCTCCATGATATCGCGCTAAATAAATTTGATAAGGATAGATGACAAAATCTTTACAAAGTAAGGGTAAATCGACAACTTCCCGAACTTTAGCTAAGTTTTCAAAACTGCCTTGAAAGAATTTTTGATCGGTTAAAACTGATAGACAACTAGCGCCGCCTTGTTGATAGGATTTTGCGATCGCTACTGGGTCAAAATCTTCTCGAATGACACCTTTACTGGGGGATGCTTTTTTAACTTCAGCGATAACCGCAGGTTGGGTTTGACTGGATTTTAAGGCTTGGAAAAAGTTACGCGGGGCGGGAACGGTATTGACTTTTTGCTTTAATTGTTCTAAGGGTAAACGTTCCCTTAAGTCGGTGATTTCTTTTTCTTTATACCAAACAATTTCTTCTAAAATATTCTGAGGTTCAGCACCAGGGATAGCAACCTGATAACGTAAGTTTAAGACTTCAACCGCAGGATTAGGTGGACGACGACGAATAGAGACCATAGAAGTTGAGAAGGTTAACTGTTAACTCGACTTTTTTAAATTATAATCCTAATCTGAACTTAAATTCTTGAATGTGTCCCTAACTTTCGGGTAACTCTCCAAATTGTTCTCGATATTTTGCTAATAAAATTTCGGCTTCCGTTGCTGATTCTTCGGGAGTCGGGAGCAGTTGACCTTCAGAACTAAAAAAACGCAATTGAGAGTTATGAACCCCTAAAAATAATTCTAATTGTTGACTCCATAACCATCCTTGAGGGTTGGGTTCAAGGGGTTGATATTTCCCATCTACTAAATGAAATCCTGCTAACTCTAAGGTTTCAGGATCAAACCAAAAATAATCAAAGGTGCGGAATGTATCTTGATACAGTTGTTTTTTGAATCCTTTATCAATTTCTGCGGTAGATGGCGATAACAATTCAATAATAATATTAGGATATTTTCCTTCTTCCCACACAACCCAACTTCGTCTCGGTTTACGTTCTGTGTCTAAAACCACTAAGAAATCTGGCCCTCTAAAATGCTCCGATTTTTTTTGATTGGGGCTAAAATAAACCGTGATATTTCCTGCTGAAAAATAATTATTGCGATCGCGCCACCACCAGTCAAGGCATTTTAATAAAAGTATCATTTGTTGTAAATGTAAGTAACTTTCCAAAGCAGGTTCCTCACTCCACAGATTACCGGGTGGAAATATAATATCATCAAATTCCTCTTGTTCTGATGCTAGAAACATAGAAGATTCGTTATAAATAATAGACATAGGCTGTTTAATCGAATTACGATAGATATAGTTTAACTTAAAATTAATCTAATAGGTAAAAGAGGTGCTAAAGCGCAACAACGGGTTGTTTGAAATTATCGTTGTTGGGCTTTAGCCCTGGAAATCAAAGAGGCGCTAAAGCGCAACAACGAGTTGTTTGAAATTATCGTTTAATCAGATCAATTTATTAATGACCCCCAACCCCAACCACAGCCCGTTTATAGGCTTCATCTAACACTTCTGAAAGCGTGGGATGGGTATGTACAGAAAAGACTAAATCGTGAACAGATTGACGTTGATACATGGCATTAGCGGCTTCTTGAATTAAATCAGACGCATGAAGACCGAAGATATGAACTCCTAACAATTCACCTGTATCTTTACGGTAAATCACTTTAGCCATTCCTTCGGTTTCTCCTTCCGCAATTGCTTTAGAATTCCCTTTAAAATAGGTTTTCACTGAAGCAATTTCAAACCCTTCTTTTTCTCCTAATTCTTTCGCGGCGGGTTCGGTTAAACCCACATAACTAATTTCTGGATGGGTAAAGGCTGCGGCGGGAATACTGCGATAATCAACTTGACGAGAACGCCCACAAATGGTTTCCACAACGGCAATTCCTTGGGCGGATGCGGCATGGGCTAACATCATTTTACCTGTCACATCTCCAATCGCCCATAAATGGGGGACAGGTTCACCCCCAGATAACACTTCTAAGTGATCATTGGTGGGAATAAAACCGCCGCGAATGGGTTCGACATTAACTGATTCTAACCCTAAATTTTTACTGACTGGAATCCGTCCGGTGGCGACTAAACAAGCATCGACTTCTAAGACTTCTTCTACTTCTTTAGTTTTAGTATCTGCTAACTCAATAATAACCGGAGAACCAGGGGTAACTTTTAAAGCTAATTTACCCACTTTGGTTTCAATATCACGAGGCGTAATTAAAACTCGTTGGGCTAATTTAGCAATATCTGGATCAAAGGTTGGCATTAATTGATCTAACGCTTCAATCATCGTAACTTCACAGCCTAAAGCAGTATAAACATCAGAAAATTCTAATCCGATATAACCGCTTCCAATAATAGCAATCCATTGCGGCAAAGATTCTAATTTAATCGCTTCATCACTGGTAAAAACTGTTTGGTGATCAATCGTAATTCCTGGGGGAACAAAGGGAACGGAACCCGGTGCTAAAATAATATCTTTAGCTGTAATTGTTTTTTCCCCATTGCTGGTTTCAACGGTGACTTTATTCGGCCCTGCAACTTTACCCCAACCTTGAATGACATCAATGCCTAAGCGCTTTAAACTATTGGTCATGTCACCACGAATTTTAGTGACAATATTGTTGGCATGACTGGCAATTTGTTGACGATCAAAACTGACTTGTCCTAACTGAATGCCTAAGTTTTTTAAGTGATGGGTGTCGTGTAATTCTCTAACTCGTCCTGATGCAGCTAATAACGCTTTGGAGGGAATACAGCCCCGGTTTACGCAGGTTCCCCCCATTTCAGCTACTTCAACAATTGCGGTTTTTAAGCCACAACCGACCGCATGGATTGCAGCCCCATGTCCACCCACTCCTGCACCAATAATCACTAAATCGTAATCCATATTCTGTTACTACTCTGTTGGGATTAAAAAATATTACCTTGTTCCTTGTCCCTTGCCAACTCAATCCCGTTTACAACGGTTAGATCCGTTCCGGCTAACCGATCCTTTTTGCGGTAAGCTAGATTCGATGACTCTGTTTTTAGGTTCCTATTGTAACATGAAAACCCAACTAGCTACGATTGCATTGAGTTTAATTTTATCGGTAATTTTGCCGTTACCCAGTTTAGCCGGAACGGTTTTAGAAGATATTAAAAGAACCGGAGTTTTAAAAGCAGGAATTCGGCAAGATGCACCGCCATTAGGATTCGTTTCTGCTGATGGAAAATGGGAGGGCTATTGTATTGAATTAATGGAATTATTAGGAAAACGATTACAAGAGCAGTTACAACTGAGTCAACCGATTGAGGTAAAATTTATCCCCTCCACCTTGGAAAATCGAGAACAATTAGTAAAAGACGGAAAAGTGCATTTAGAATGTGGCCCTAATACAATTATGCGAAATCCTCAACCGGGTATTACTTATTCGGATCGGTTTTTAGCCACAGGGGTTCATTTATTAGTTCGACCGGATAACCAATCTTATATTTTACCGTCAGGAGCTTTAGAAAATATTTCCATCGGGGTTCTACCTAACTCTTTAACTCAACAGTTTATTAGTAGTCGGTATTCTTTAGCAAAAGTTGTTGAATATCCTGGTGTTGATGGTCGAAAAAATGCGGTAGAAGATGTCATTCAAGGTCGTCTTAATGCCTTTGCTAGTGATGGATTATTATTGGTGGGAGAAGTGCTAAGAAATCCCTCGATTTCTACTCAAGATTATGCTTTAGTTCCCCAGGAACCTCTAACTTGTGAATTTTATGGTATGATTCTTCCTCAAGGGGATCTTTCTTGGATTAATACTGTGAATTCTTTAATCTTAGTCGAAGAAACTGTCAATATTCTAACGGGACTTTATGGCAAAGATTCAGAGTATGTAAAAACCTTGGAATCGGCTCATAATAAATGCCTATTATAATTCGGTGAAATATTGAGTTCTGCCTTTCTAAACGTTGAAGATTTAAAAGGGTATCCTCTAGGATTAGCAAAGATAGAGACGTGCTAATCGTCTATTGCTTAAACAGATCAACTCACCCTAGCACGTCTCATCGAATAACCATTCAGTTTGATTCTAATTTGTGAACCCTTCTAAATTGAAGACTTCTTCTTCAGAAATCTCCCCTGAATTTGTATTTTCTTCAGGAGAAATTGCTTTTTCTTCTGTCAAATTAGCGGGAGTTTCTGGACTGAATGAATTACCATTTAAAGCTGTCCAAGTTGCTTCATTGACTTGATTACTCGTTTCTAACCCTTGGGCCATTTGAAATTCATGTAACGCCGCCAAGGTACGAGCACCCAAAATCCCATCAATGGGCCCTGGACTATAACCTTTCGCCTCTAACCGTTCTTGCAGGAGGCGAACATCGGTTCCCCGTGAACCCTTGGTAAGCAGGCTATTCTCTTCAACCGGACTCGCCAGTTGAGGGTCTTCCGATAACGCTTTCCAGGTATTTCGGTCTACAACCCCGGTTACGTCTAATCCTTTAGATGCCTGAAACGCGCGTACAGAATCCGTTGTCCGAGGGCCAAACACACTATCAATTTTCCCTGGACTAAACCCGTGCGCTTTTAACCGTTGTTGTAATCCTGTCACCTGGACGCCTTCCGTTCCCTGGGATAACACCCGTTCCCGACGGCGCGGCGATTGAGTTTCAACTTGGTAAAATGGTTCAGAAAAAAGTTCTTGTCTTTCGTTTTCAGTCTCAGTGACACTGGACGTGAACCCGGAATTACTGCCCTCGTTCAATGATTCTGTTAGTCCTGAACCCGTTGCTAACGCCACAGGAGCAAAGGCAGGCAGAACCAAAGAAAACAGGCCAGCAATAATAGCAGTTCTGATACCCATGACCCTTACCTTATTTCTGTAAAGTTTGACTGTAATCACTTTAAGTTTCTTGATTGGATTTTAACATCAGGAAGTAGATCGAGAAAGGGGGTACTCAGGGGATTTAGGCAGACAAGCCAACTTCATGACGCTCTTAAATGCTGTCTAATTGATTACAATCTATTGGATTAACAACCGGAGAACGACCATTTAATATAATATCATTATGTCTTTTTAATAAAATGATTTGAGCTAAAAATACCCAAAATAGTTGTGAAATATTGTGAGATTTGATATAATTTTTAACCTCTGAAAGTTTAGCTTTTGCAATAATTTTATTTTCTAGTTTATAAACCCAATTCATGCCCCGTTTGGAAATTTGAAAACAATAACCCGGCAGATAACTGCCTCGATTTGCCCAAAAGGCATAACGTTCACCTAACGTAAAATAGTGAAAAATATTATTGATTTTACTATCTTTTACTAATTCCGGTGAAATCCCTAATGAGTTATATGTCACCGTTGAACGAATATAATCTGAATATTTAATCACAATTTGTTGAGCAACTTTTCCCCCTAAACTTTCCCCAATCATATCGGGTTTTTGTCCCTGTTGGCTATGATGTTTTAACCAAGCGATCGCACCTTTTTTTTCGGCTGATTTTAACTGTCCTTCCCAACTCGCAATAAATACATCGGGTGTATCTTCTAAAACCCGATAAAATGGATACCAGGAACCATAACCCCGAATCACTAACACCGGAGGATGATTAGAGTTTAAGGGAAGACGACCCTCCGCATAAAATCCAGTTTTTGAGTCTTCAAAAACTTGCTCAATAATATAATCTCCTAAAACCTTTTGTCCCGGTTCGTGATTAATATAAATTGAAGGTGCATTAGGTTCAAAGAGTCCTTTAATTTGGGGTTTAGCAAATTGTTCATACAGACTATCTAAACAATGTCTTCCCGTTACCGGATCAATCAGATTCTGAGTTTGAGATAAAGTCCCAGTTTTATCAATAGAAACTGGGTTAGGGCTTTGATGTTTCCAGGGAAAATTAAACCAATTTTTAAGATTAAATTTCACCGCAAGTTGAGCTAAATTTGAGGATCAATTTTATAAAGGCTGAGATTAAGAAATTAAGTCCCTAATTTTTGGGGGCGTTAATTCTTCTAACTGATTTAAAACAATGATTGCTCCTGCATTTTTTAAGTTTTGCTGATAAGCTTGACGACGTTCTAAATCCGCTTGTTGAATATGGGGAGGAAGCACCCCTACACCCACCCAAAGACGATGGGGTTGTAGGTGTTGTGCTTTAGTCACGGTGTACAAATCTGCCACCGTATCTCCCACATATAAAACAGGAATTTGTTGATTTTCTTTCGTTTCTAATTCGGCAATCACTTCAAATAATCCCGTGGGGTCAGGTTTCCCTGGAACGTCTTCCATCGCCCTTAAAACCAGGGAATCTAAATTTAGTTTACCTTGCAAAACATAGAGAGCTTCATCTCGCATTGCTCCACTAAAAAACCCCCAAAGAATTTGATTTTCGGTCAATTTTTGAAAATAGTTAGAGGTGCAAAGTAAGGGTTCTGAGGTAATATAACCTGTCCATTGATTGGGATCTACCCCTCGATAACGGGACTGGAAAAAATCAATCAGATCTTGATAATTGAGAGCAACTTGGGCGCGAGTTTGTCCTTGGGTTTGCCAATAACGATAGACTAATTCTTGAGATGCTTCCCAATCGTTATTCCAAATTCCCTCAGACTTGAGATGGTCAATATCGATGAGGGTGGGACGGTACGCACCTTCGGTAAAGTGTTCGACGGTATCGGCGATCGCTCGTCGATAGGAACCTCCGACATCCCGAATCACTCCATCAATATCAAAAACAACAATAGCAGTTTTCATCGTTGAATTCGTTGAGCTTGTGTCATGCTCAAGGCTACACCCGAACCCGACACCTAAGCAAATGTCAAGATTAGATTAGACGATTCGGGGTTAGATCAGGTATAATAGAGGATTGTAATATTTTTACTTCAGCCTGGGGTAGACCTGGAGGTGTAATTGTCGTCAAGGTTTGTATTAAAAGTTCTCTGGCTCGATGATAATGTTGCATTGGCAGTGGATCAAGTCGTGGGTAAAGGGACAAGTCCTTTAACCTCTTACTTTTTCTGGCCTCGCAATGATGCTTGGGAACAATTGAAAACAGAAATGGAATCCAAGCGTTGGATTTCGCAAGAGGATCAAATTGGTCTGCTCAATAAAGCCACCGAAGTGATCAACTATTGGCAAGAAGAAGGCAGAAATCGCCCCATGAGCGAAGCCCAATCCAAATTTCCTGAAGTTATCTTTACAGGGAGTAGCTGATCTCCTTCGCGTTCCTCTAATTTATGATCGTCTGAAGCCACCAACGCCATAGCGACTGCTGGGCGTTGGTTTTGCATGGTTAGAATCAGTTGGGTTTCTTTGAGTTGCAGTTAAGATGGAAATTAGCAGAAAAGCTTAGTCTTGTGTTTCCGAGAAACCCAACGGAAAATCGCAAGGACTGAAATCTAGGAGATTTTGCGAAGAGGAAAAGCGATGACTAGAACATCTCAAACTCCATACACCACTGAACAAAGTCTGGCGTGGATGCGGGGACTATTAACCTTAGCGTGGGCGGATGGAAGTTTTGGCGAAGAAGAACATGAATTAATTGATTCATTAATTCATGATGAATTAGTCGCTGTCACGAATGTTGATAGTTTAGAACCGATTTCATCCGAAGAATTAGGGGCAGTTTTAGGAACCCATCCTAAACTGGCTGAAAACTTCCTGAGAACGGCGGTCATGGTGGCTTTAGCCGATGGAATTTACTCGATTTGTGAAGATGATTTACTGCATCAATTCTGTGAAGCGTTAAATCTAAAAGTTGAAGCGTTAGAGACTTTACGCAAAACGTTACAAGATTTATCTAAAATTCAATCGGGTCAATCACCAGAAATTTGTCTTGAGCAACACCCCCATTCTGAGCATCATCTTGATGTTCTTTCTCCGGTTAAACATTGGTTAGATGACTTAGAAATTCATGATTCTAAAGTCGCCCATGCTGTTTGTAAATTGATTCCGCCTCAGTGTCCTTTTGAACGAGATCTTACCATTTTTGGGCGTAAGATTGTTCATATTCCCCCTATGTGTAAATTAAATCCTTTGTATGAACAATTTATTGGTTTACGTTTCCGGGCGTTGTGTTATTTAGCCGATGAATGTCATGAAGATATTTCTAAATATTGTTAGGAAATAATCCTGGGGAAAGTTTGACTTAAACTCCCCATAAAAAGGAGGATTTAGGGGGTTCTGATCTCTTTTGTGCTGAAGGGTTTTAGGCTTAATTTGCAACAGGAAAGATGCTCCCCTTAGCCTCTTAAAAAACAGAAGATTTTGAGCGAACATTGAAAAAGTTAGGAGTATTTATACAGCAAAAATCAAGTTTAACCAAACACTTGATCTTCAATTCCTAACCACCATTCTCCCAAATTCATTAACTGTTGATGAAGTTCAGCTAACTCTTGAATATACTCTTCATGGGAAATTTCAGATCGACGCTCTTGAAGCTTTTTTAATCGCAATTGTACTAATAACCAAGGTTTAGAAATACTATTTGTACTTTCAATATATTGGGCTAATTCTTGACTACTCATAACGCGGATTTTGATCCATTAATCTAAAATTATAAACCGGGAATAGGGAAAAAATTATCCCTTCCCCACTCCCAGCTTTTCTATTATGCAGAAGCTAAATTGCTGGCAACAAAGTCCCAATTCACCAAGCTACTCAGGAAGTTGTCAATATAACCCGGTCTAGCGTTTTGGAAATCCAGATAATAGGCGTGTTCCCAAACATCTAAGGTTAATAAAGGAGTCGCGCCATCCACCATAGGGTTAGCCGCATTGGCTGTTTTTGTAACTTTCAGTGTGCCATTGTCCAGCACTAACCAAGCCCAACCGCTACCAAATTGAGTCGCAGCAGCGTTTTTGAATTCAGCTACAAATTTGTCGAAGCCGCCAAAATCTTGATTAATTTTGTTGGCTAAGTCTCCTGTGGGTTCACCACCACCACCGGGTTTCATACAATTCCAGAAGAAAGAATGGTTCCACACCTGGGCGGCATTGTTGAAGATTCCGACTTTGGCGGGGTCATTGGCGGTGGCTTTGATAATTTCTTCTAAGGATTTATCCGCCAGGTCAGTGTCTTTGATCAGATTGTTTAGGTTCGTAACATAAGCGGCATGGTGTTTACCATGATGGAAGGAAAAGGTCTGCGCCGACATTTTGCTTCCTTCTAAGGCATCAGGAGCATAAGGTAAAGGCGGAAGTTCAAAAGCCATTGTGTTCTATCCTCTCTAAGTAGGTTTCAGTAACTCTAAACAAATCTTTACATTGTTTGATTTTATATCAAACAATACAAAATTTTGCGATTGTGCCTTGGATTTTCTGAGAAAATAGAGTTCATCGTTGACTGTTGGCCGTTGACGGTGAATAGTTGAGCCTCCACTCAAATCTGCTTTGCCTGTCTTCGGCTCTAATATCGTTAAGATTTGTTACATTATTTTGCTCAACCCTAATTGAGTCCGGCTTTCCCCCAGCAATACCATGATTGAAGAGATGAGTAATAGCGACTGTCCCCCATTGGCAATGGATGTCCACCCATTGTGGGAAGAGCAACAATTAATTCTGAACCAGATTGATCATGTGATCGCTTTATTTAATGCTTATCATCATTTAGTGTTATTCAACCAAAAGTTAGCGACAATTTGGGGATTATCGGCGGATTTTCTGAGTCAAAATCTTTCCTTAGAAACCCTTTGTTTAAAAATAGCTGCTCAAGGCTAACCGAGAACGGTGTTGAGAAGCGGGGGTGCATCTGCTTATTTAAGTAAAGCTTTGGATTTAGACTGAATGCTTTCTGTGGTGAAATCTTTGATCAAATTTAAAAAAGGTCATAACACTTCTTTTAAATTATAAGTTGCTTCATTGAGTTTAGCACTTCCACTTTTAATTTGATTAACACCGAGAGCCGTTTCATTGGCACTCCGAGTAAGATTATTCATCGCTTCATTAACTTGTTGAATGGCGACGGCTTGTTGTTTAGAAGTTAAGGCAATTTGTTGGCTGCTTTCCACAATTTGTTCCATTGATTTTGAAACATCCGAGAAAACTTGAGCCGTTTGGTGTGCGATATGAACCCCTGCTTCAACATTTTTGGTTCCTTCTTCTGTCACCACAACGGTTGTTTGAATCATCCGTTGAATATCATTCACTAAAGTATTAATTTTTTGGCTCGATTTTTGACTGGCATCGGAGAGTTTTCTAATTTCAGAAGCCACCACTACAAACCCTTTACCATGTTCTCCAGCACGTACCGCTTCAACGGCGGCATTTAAGGCTAACATATTAGTTTGATTGGATAAATCACTGACCACATCCGAAACACTGCCAATTTGATGAGTTTGTTCGCTTAACTGCATAATTTTTTCAGCAATGGATTCTACTTTAATTTTTAAAGTTTCCATTTCTTGTAAAGCTTTTTGAATAGCGGTTGTACCTTGTTCTACCCGAATTAAAGCTTGTTTTGCACCAAAGACAGCACCTTCAGCTTGTTGCGCCGACTGTTGAGAAGACGCACTTAATTCATCCATCGTTACTGTTGTTTCTTGAACAGAAGCTAGTTGTTGATTGGTCAACCGTTCTTGTTCGTTAATTGTAGAGGAAATTTGAGTTGAAAAGGAAGTTACAACTCCTACGACTTCCAAAATTGAATTGACTAATTTTTTTAACAAAATAATTCCAATTACAATAAAAACGGAGCCAACCACTAAGGTTACAATAATGGCAATGGTAATAAATTGGTTGATGGGTCGTAAAACGACGGATTTTGGCGTTTCATAGATTAAAACAAAGGGATTTTGACGATTGGTGGCATCCGGGTAGACGGTTTTATAAGTAATTACCGAATTAGCAACATCTGTAATTAAACCATTCTCTCCTGATAACAATTGCTGAACGACGGCCTCTGGATAATCATTCCTAAGATTATTATTTTGATTCAGTTCAAAACCCCATTGTTTGTCAGCATTCGGGTGTTTTAAATAGTATCCTTCTTGATTAACAACAAAAAATTGCTGTTTTAATTCTGAATTCAAATTATCATTATCAGCTAGTTCAAATAAGCGGTCAATTAAAATATTAGCAATCACAATACCTCGATTTTCACCGGCTTGATTATAAATCGGCGTTGCATAGCGAATAATCGGTTTATAAGGAACTTCAATTTGATTGTTTTCTCGACTCAAATTAATGGGAGATACATAAACTTGACCGGGCTTTAAAGCCATCGTTTTTTGAAAAAATTCCGAGGAAAATCGGTTTCGTAAATTTGGGTTGGGAACAACATTGACTTGGCCATTGGCTACAGTAACCCTTAACAATTCATTGCCATCTTCATCCAAATATCTCAATTGATTATAATAGGGTCGATTTCTCAGGAAAGATTTAAAAATAATGGTTAATCGATCTATCCAATTGGCATAGGTTGATTTATCTTGAGGATCAATGCCTTTGTTTTCTCTGGCGCGAACAATGCCTTGAATTGGTGGAGTTTCACTTAAATATAAAATATCAGATTTAAAATTTTCCATAAAAAGATTGAGGGTTTCTCCACTATTCTGTTCCTCATTTTTCATGGAGCGAACAACGGAATCTATTAAATATTGACGAGAGTTAATAATATTGAATGAACTCACAGCCAGTACAGGAAACACTATACTAGCTATTAATAAATATAGAAACTTGGTTTGCGATTTTCCTTGCCAGCGAAAGTTAAACATACGCTTTTTTTAAAACTGGATGTTTGTGAAATCATTAATAAATTGATTGTATCATAAATTTTTTCATTCTTTAAAGCTTTACGAATTATTTACATCTGTTATCAAAACTCCATTTTGGTCAAAAAAAAAGACTTAATAAAACCAATAGAAGAGTCGTTTTAGCTTAATAAAAAATCAAGAATTATAAAAGAGTCACAAGGACACTAATAATTATTAAACCTCCAAAAATAACCCAAACCCTATTTTTTTGAACCCAAGTTCTGATGATGACAGATAAAGTTTGCTGGGGTTTAATGGAAGTAAAAATTACAGATTCAGAACGATTTTGATAGAGAGTACATTCTTTTGCAAAAGGACGTTGAGGAAAATTACAACTATCATCCTCGTGATAGAGACAAGTTTCACATAGAGATTCTTCCCCCGTCGAACGATAGAGGGGGATACCCGGATGTCCAAATGCTTTAAGCTGATATTGACAATGGGGACAGTTAACCGCTTGAGAGTCAACGAGTTGGTGGCAACGGGGACAATGGGACATTTTAAGAGTTTGTGCGAAACGTTCCTGTCAAAGTCTAGGGATAACACCCAAAACGTAAACAGGGAGGTAGGTTAAGACAATTGGTACAAGGGAATCAAACCCAACAATGAACCCAATCGAATCTACC
>JACCEC011180290.1_pt1 | contig 12549 bp, 10 predicted proteins | sample 7450121 | NCBI WGS metagenome assembly JACCEC01 (sample SAMN15323455, study PRJNA562643) | freshwater metagenome | isolation source: river surface water | place: USA:Blue River Watershed | collected 2017-08-18 | reverse complement strand
TGCATCGCCTCGTGAAGCCGCTCGGTGTGGAGCTCGGTGACAACACCGCCGCCGGTGGCGCCGATATTGGTCCGCTGCGTCGTCGCGGCGTGCCGGTGCTCGCCCCGCTTCTCGATGCCACGACCTATTTCGACATTCACCACACCGTCAACGACACACTCGATCAGGTGGACCCTCTGCACCTGAAGCAGTCGACGGCGGTGTTTGCAGTCGCGACCTATCTCGCGGCGATGGTCGATGGGCCGGTGGAACGAATAGTGGTCGACGGGGCGCGTTGAATCGCACCGACACCCGTCTATCATTGGCGGCGTGACTCGTTTCGACCTCTCCAAAGATACCGACGCACTGATCGTCGGCGCGGGCGCCGTTGGACTTGCCTCTGGCTACGCCCTCGCGAGTCACGGCCTACGTGTGATCGTCGTCGAAGCTGGTCCGCGCATCGGCGAGGGTGTGTCCGCGCGCAACTCCGAGGTCATCCACGCCGGGCTCTACTATCCGACGGGATCTTTGCGAGCTCGGCTGTGCGTCGAGGGTCGTCGCGCGCTCTACCCTTTTCTCGACAAGCACGGGGTGAACTACCGACGCTGCGGCAAACTCGTCGTCGCCAACGGCGAAGCGGAAATCGCCGCCTTGCAAAAGGTTTACGCGCAGGCCGAGATCAACGGCGTTGAAGGTGTCGAATGGCTATCCGGTGAAGCGGCCTGTGCCCTCGAACCTGCGCTACGTTGCGATGTGGCCATCCTCTCACGCGAGAGCGGCGTGATGGACAGTCACGGCTATATGCTCGCGCTGCAGGGCGAGATCGAATCGCACGGCGGCAGCGTCGTGTGCGAGGCGCCATTCGCGGGCGCCCGGCGCTTGGTCGATGGCGGCTGGCAGGTTCAGGTGGCCGATGCCGATCGAACGACGCTCTCGACCTCCCTCCTCATCACCGCCGCCGGACTCGAAGCGCAGTCGGTCGCGGCGATGATCGAGGGATACCCGCGAGAGCAGATTCCAAAGCGCCATCTCGGCAAAGGCGTCTATTTTCGATACGCCGGACGAGCGCCGTTTCAAAGATTGGTGTACCCGCCGCCGATTCCGGGTGCGTTGGGCACCCACTATCGGCGGGATCTCGGCGGACAAGCCGTTCTCGGACCGGATCTCGAATTTGTCGACGAGATCGACTACCAAGTCGACCCTACAAGGTCCGAAAAATTCTACGACGGTATTCGTCGATACTGGCCCAGCCTTGAAGAAGGCTCGCTGCAACCAGACTATGCGGGTATCCGTCCAAAGCTACATGGCCGAGACGAGCAGCAGCCAGACTTTCGAATCGATGACCCGGAAAAGCATGGACTGCCAGGCCTCATCGCCATGTTTGGAATCGAGAGCCCGGGGCTCACGAGTTCGCTGGCGATTGGGGCTCACCTCAGAAAAATGATCTCTTAATTGCTCTACGGCAGTAACTAATCAGGCCGCCAGCAACTCCGCCGCCTTACGAATCAACTCCGGGCCGACGCCCTTCTCACGAGCGCCCTCGGATAGCAGACGCCGATACTCACGCGCACCGGCCACATGGGTGACGAGGCCGAGCATGTGGCGCGTGATCGCGGGTAGACGCTCGCCACGAGACATCTCCCGCTCGGCATATTCGGCCATGCGCTCGAGATGTTCAGTCACGGTCAACGGGCGATAATCGGTACCCTCCGTCGCCGCTATGGCCGAGTAAATCTCCGAGAGGATCATCGGGCGATGATAAGCCTCGCGCCCGATCATCACGCCGTCAGCCCACTCGAGCGCCGACACACAAGTCTCCGCAGTTTTAAGACCGCCGTTCAACAACAGCGGCATGTCGGGGAAATCTTCTTTTAGGCGCTGCGCGATGTCGTAGCGCAGCGGCGGAATCTCGCGATTCTCTGCAGGCGTCCAGTTTCCGAGCACCGCTTTTCGCGCGTGCACGATGATGCAATCGGCGCCGGCTGCACGTACGGCGACCACGAAATCGCAAAGCTTGTCGTAATCCGCCTCATCGAAGCGCTGCACGGCCGCATCGAGATCCCGATCGCTCGAACGCAATGTGCCGATACGCATTTTGACGGTCACGGGCACTTCAACCACTTCGCACATCGCCGCGACGCAATCGGCGACGAGATTGGGCTCGTTCATCAAACAAGCACCAAACGCACCCTTTTGAACTTTGTCTGATGGACAACCGCAGTTGAGGTTGATCTCGTCATACCCCCACTCGGCTCCATATTGCGCGGCAGCACGCAGATAATCGGGCTCGCAGCCGCCAAGCTGCAGCGCAACCGGATGTTCCTCGGAGGAATACTCCAGCAATTTGTCGCGCTCACCGCGCAAGATCGCCGAAGCCGTCACCATCTCCGTGTAGAGCAACAAATCGGGGGAGAAACCGCGCAGAAAATAGCGGCAGTGCCGGTCGGTCCAATCCATCATTGGCGCGACCGACACTTGCCTGTCGAGGAAAGCCCTCGCCATCTCAAACCTTTCACCCGCTAACGCGGGTTGTTAACTCACCGATGGCGTCAAAGCGTACGAATCGCCGCAAGAGCCACCGCAGCGTTGTAGACGATGGTCGTCACCGACTGCCACAACGGCAGCGGCGGCAAACGCTCGGTGTCGACTGGCACCACAATCGTATCGCCCGGTTGGATGTTGACCGCGTTGCCCCGGCTGAACCAGCTGCCACGACCGGCGACAACGCTTCCGTCCGCCCGTACGACATACGCACGCGATTTATCGGCACGCACCGTGAAGCCGCCACTCAGGTTGATGTACTCATCGCGAGAGAGTCCCGATCGGTAGAGCAGTGAGGTACCGTTTTGTACTTCGCCTAATACCGTCACTTCCTGACGGATCTTCGGCATCACGAGTTCGTCGCCATCGCGAAGCACGATGTCATCACGCGAACCGATGCGCCCCGCAATCAATCGATCGACGTCAATAATCAAGCGACCAACGGCCTTCGTCGACTGCAATTGACCCAGCAAACCCTGCGCAGCCATCGCACCTTGCGCCGCAGCCTGGCCTTCCTTGACCTGCCCAGCTTGAATGGAAAGTGCAGCAAGATCAGATTGCAATCGCTCAGTCAATTTCGCGAGTTGCTCAGCTTCTCGTTCGCGCAACTCTTTACGAGTGAATATGGCTCCGCGCGGGAACGCGAGGGTAGACAAGCCGCCCGCGCGTTCGATCACCGAACGCAGCGTCTCACCGCGACGGATCGGATAGCGCCCAGGGAATCGAACCTCGCCGCGCAGCGTCACATATTCCTGCTTGGACCACTCGGGTAATTCTTTGATGACAAGCGCATCAAACGCCTGCAGCGTGATGTCGGCGGTCGCATCGCCGCGCAGCACACCCGCGAGGTCAATTTCCAAAAGCTCACTGGTGCGTTGTTCGCCTCGGTTCATGTATCGCGTGAGTTCCGCCTTTGGCGCATAGGCTGCATCAGCGAGTCGTCCGCCGGCGCGAAGCAGGTCGCTGATACGCATGCCTGGCTCCAACGGATACTCACCCGCCGCCTTCACTTGACCGCCGATCGAAACGACTTCAGCCGGCTTCTCCATGCCAGACTGCAGACGTAATTCATTAAGCAACGGCTTCAGCACGAGGTCGCGGCCCGTCTCCGTATCAAAAACGATGACACGATCGCGCGCCGAGAGCGCCACGTCAGCCTCTGACCCGGGCGCACGCAAAGCAGCGGCAAGGTCCGCCGAGAGGACAACCACGCGACGATCCGGCGGTAATTCACGCCGAATCAGTACATAACCGAGATCGGCGCTCGGCTTCAGCTCGTCGACAGAGCGGATCACCTCCGTCAGGCGAATACCCTCACGCCAAGCCACGGTACCTGGGCGGAATACATGACCCTCGAGCACGATGCCGGCATCGAGCGTCGGGCGAATACGCGCGATGCTTAAGGCATCTCCGTTCTCGAGCTTGATCGTGCTGGTACGCACATTGCCGGCAGCCACATCGAGCGCCACGCGGCGCCGATCCTCGGCGATGCGAACGAGACTCGCTCGCTCCGCATCCGCCTCAGTGGTGAGCCCACCGGCCAACGTGATGAGATTAGCGACGGTCACGCTGCCTTTGAGTTCGTAGATCGCGGGACGACGAACCTCACCATCAATCGACGCCACCGCACCGACGGGCGGAATGAAGATCACATCGCCCGGCAACAGCTTGGCATCGTTACTGGTGTCGCCACGAAGAAGCAGGTCGTAGAGGTCGAGGCGACGCACGATGTTACCCTGACGCTTCAACTGGATGTCGCGTAGTGAACCGTTGAGCGAAACACCACCCGCCGCATAAAGCGCACTCGTCAGTGTCGAGAGGCCACTGACCGTATAGCTGCCCGGTTTCTTGGCCTCACCGAGCACGAAGACCTGAATAGAGCGGGTCTGCGCAAGGCTAATACTGGCTTGCGTACCAATCATCTGCTTGGCAACACGCGTCTCGAGGTCGGCACGCACCTCGTCAAACGTCTTGCCGAGCACACCAATCGGGCCGAGCTCCGGGAAATTCACCGTGCCGTCGCGATTGACGCTCAAGCGCACCGTTCGATTTTGACTCCCGTAGAGCTGTACCGAGAACTGGTCGCCAGGACCCACGACGTAATCGGCCGGAACGGGCACGTCGGTGAGCGGCGCAAATGTAGAGGGTGCGGCGTCGAACAGATCGTAACCGAAGGGCTTCAGGCCTAGGCGCCCAGCACGCTGCACAGGCAAGCGGCTGATCGACACAGTCAGTAATTGCAACGTTGGCTCTAGCGCAAGACGACGATTTGCTTGCTCTTCGGTCAATGCGCCCACGGCGATTGGCGTCACGCCGGGAAGAACCAGTTGCCCGGCACGATCGAGGCTGTAGGGATTGCCACGACGGATTGCATCGACCAGGCCCGTGGAGGCAGGAGCTTGGCCTTCGGCCACCGCTTTGGCGGAAACGGTCACGAGCACCGTATCGCCCGGCTGCAATGTAAGCGCCTCGGCAGCCCGCTGGAGCTCTTCCTTCTTATCCGCTGCTGCAGCCGCTGCGGCAGGCGTGGCGTTCGCTGCGGCGGCAGGCTCACCCGCTTCGAGTGCCGACGGGTCCACACCGTACTGCTGCAACAGCGCATCTCGCTGCGCAGCCGGCATTGCCTTGAGCATTTCGAGCTGAGCAGGCGTTGGAACCTGCGCTATTGCTGCCGTGCAAACCAAGCCGAGGAGAACGCTCCACCATTGCGATCGGCGCATGCCAAACACCCCAAAACTGACCGGTATTTTTCGAAGCGGCGATTATACTGGAGGGATGGACTTTTCCTCACCTGAATTCTGGGTTGCCCTCGGGCAGATCATCATGATCGACATCCTTCTGGGTGGCGATAATGCGGTGGTCATCGCGCTGGCATCGCGGCGCCTGCCAGAGGCACAGCGCAAAAAGGCTATTTTCTGGGGCATGTTCGGCGCCGTCGGCTTGCGTGTCGTATTGATCTTCTTCGCATTGCAGTTGCTGAAAATCCCATTTCTGAAAATCGTGGGTGGCATTTTGCTGTTGTGGATCGGTATCAAACTGCTCATGCCGCAGGATGACGGCGGTCACGAAATAGACGCCGCCAGCAATCTCTTCGGCGCCATCAAGACGATCGTCGTTGCCGACGCCGTGATGAGCCTCGACAATGTGATCGGCATCGCCGGCGCCGCCAAGGACAGCCTCGCTCTGGTGGTTTTCGGCCTGCTGTTCAGCATCCCCATCATTATTTGGGGAAGTCGTTTCGTACTAACGCTGATGGATCGCTTCCCGATGGTCATCACGTTCGGTGCCGCACTACTTGGCTGGATCGGCGGCGGTATGTTCATTGAGGATGTGATTCTCACCTCGTTCCGCGACGATCTCGGTTTCAACCCGCACTACCTTTCCGCCCTCATCGGCGCCGTCCTCGTCGTTGCGATCGGCAAGTGGATCGCCTCGCGCCGGCCGGCGGCGCTGGAGTCCGCGCTCACCGATCTCGCCAGCGATGTGCCGGATACCCACTCCGAGGAGAAACGATCATGACCCAGTTCCTCGTGCCACTAGACGGCTCAGTCTACTCCGACCATGCGCTCGATTACGTCATCGCGCGCGCTAAACACGCTGCGGATGAAACTCATGTACATGTGGTCAACGTACAGACACCGCTCACCGGTGTGAACGTCAAAATGTTCGTGAGCAGCGACAGCCTGCAGTCCTACTATCGCGAAGAAGGGCACAAGATCGTGGACCCGGCAGCCAGCAAACTCGCTGCGCAGGGCATCACTGCCACCGCCCACATCGGCGTCGGCGATGCCGGTAAAACCGTGGTCGAATTTGCGACTCAAGTGGGCGCCAATGAGATCGTCATGGGCAGCCACGGTCGTGGCGCCTTGGCTGGCGCCTTTATGGGATCAGTGGCCCAAAAAGTTGTACATCTTTCGAGTATTCCGGTGGTTCTCGTCAAATAATTTTGAGTCAACCAGCCTCGATGAGTTCGACCTGCTGCCAAAGATCGCTAACGTATTCTTGCCAATAGCGCGGCTGATCGAACCCCACGAAGGCTCGTGGAAACGCGGGATCACTCCATCGTTCGCTGATCCAACTAGCATGACGCAACATGCGTAAGCCCCGCAGCGGCTCGATCAGTTCAAACTCACGCTCAGCGATCTGGTGAAACTGCCGATAGCCCTGCATGAGAACTCGCCACTGAGCCAAACGCTCGGTTTTCGTGCCCGATAGCAGCATCCACAAATCCTGAATACGCGGACCGCTCAGGGTGTCATCGAGATCGACGATCACCGGGCCCTGCTCGTTCCAAAGCACGTTACCGAGGTGAAAATCACCATGCAAACGCACCTCTTCGATGTCGCCAAAGTCATCGAAGGCGTTTTCGATCGCCTCACTCAACGTCTCGAAGGCTTCGAGATAACGCTCGTGCACCGAGGGGTCACCGAAGGTCTCAAACCAACTTCTGTGCACGGGTTTAACTAACGAGAGACGCCCGCGGTGCTGAAACTTCGAGTTCGCACCGACGGCATGCAAGCGCCCGAGAGTCCGCCCGAGTAGTTCGAGCGCGCCGGCCGCTTCAAGATCGGGTGCGCGCGCCGCCGCACGCGGAAACACGGCAAGCCGTCGTCCCTCGATGTGATGCAGCGTCCTACCGCAAATGTGCAGTGGCGCCACGACGGGCAAATCAGCTGAGCTCAACTCGAGTGCAAAGGCATGCTCCTCCTCGATCTGGGCGTCACTCCAACGACTCGGCCGATAGAACTTCACGACCAGCATGCCGTGCGAGAGCGTACCCAACTGATAAACCCTATTTTCATAGGAATTCAGTTCGAATATCCGCCCGTCACCAACAATATCGAGAGCCTGCAGGGCATCCCACACGGCGTCCGGAGATAAATTAACAAAGGGGGAATCGAGCATTATCGGCAAAATAATTCTGATTATCTCTGGACATTATCAAAATGATTATCTATTTTGACCATCAGTTTTCAATGACACAGGTTCAACCCCATGCCGAAACTCTCCGCAGTCGCACTGAAGGCCCGTATCGCCGAGCTGCAAAAACAACTCGCCGCAGCAGAAAGCGCCAAGGGGCCTGCCATCAAGAAGGTCAAAGCACTGATGAAAAAACTCGGTGTCACAGTGTCTGATCTTGCCGATGAGACGAGCGCGCCTGCCAAAGGCCGTCGCGGGCGCAAGCCGGGAGGCGCATCCCCCACCAAGCCGCGCAAGGCGGGCTCGAAGGTGGCTATTAAATACCGCGACGACAAGGGCAACACCTGGACCGGTCGCGGCAAGACGCCACGCTGGCTCGCCGACGCCGAAAAAGCCGGCGCGAGCCGCGAGCAATTCCTGATCAAGTAACCGGTCCTGACCGGATAAAGACCATCAATGATCGGCTGCTTCAGCGCCTAGGCGCTGAAGCAGTTCGAGCACTTCCTCAGTTTTAGTCTGCATCAACCCGAGACTGCCCCGGCTTTCGACGTTGAGGCGTATCAAAGGCTCGGTATTCGAAGATCGTAGATTGAGTCGCCACTCGGCGAACTCCATCGATAAGCCATCCGTGTAGTCGATCGACTGCGCGGCGCGTTGATAAGTCTGCTGCACCGCCTCGATCGCCGCCCTGCCCTCGGGCACGCGGCGATTGATCTCACCGCTGCAGGGGAAGCGCGCCATCCGCTCGCCGACAAGTTCTGACAGCGTCTTACCCGTCCGCGACATCCGCTCAAGCACCTGCAGCCACGGCACCATGCCCGTGTCGCAATAGGCAAACGGGCGGAAGTAGTGGTGGGCGCTCATCTCGCCGCCATAAGCAGCGTCAACTTCGCGCATCTTTTGCTTGATGAACGCGTGGCCTGACTTGCAGAGCACCGGCTTACCACCGAATCGCTCCACCACCTCGACGGTGTTCCAGGTCAAACGCGGGTCGTGCACGATGCGTGCGCCTGGCTCGCGCTCGAGTGCGCTCTCGGCGAGCAGACCTACGAGGTAGTATCCCTCGACGAACGTGCCGCGCTCGTCAAAGAAAAAGCAGCGATCGAAATCGCCATCCCATGCCAAGCCAAGCTGCGCGCCAGAACGACGGATCGCCTCGATCGTCGGCAACCGGTTCGCCTCGATCATCGGGTTCGGCACACCATTCGGGAAGTTGCCATCGGGCTCATGATGCAACTTCACAAACTCGAAAGGCAGGTGCGGCTCGAGCAGATCGACGAAGAGCCCTGCTCCACCGTTGCCCGCGTTCACGACTACTTTTAGCGGCGCGAGCGCCGCGCGGTCGACGTAGGAGAGCAGATGCTCGACGTAAGCCTCTCGGACATCGAAAGCATGCCGTTGTCCGCGCGCGGCAGCCGGCGGCGGCAAACGACCCTCGCGGATGAGCGCCGCCATCTCCTTAAGTCCGGTATCGGCGCTGATCGGCCGCGATCCCTCGCGCACAAACTTCAGTCCGTTGTAGTCAGGCGGGTTGTGGCTCGCAGTAACCATGATGCCGCCGTCGAAGACACCATCAGGGCCACCAAGGGAAGTCGCAAAATAGACGCCCTCGGTACCACACAGCCCAATGTCGTAAACATCAACGCCGCTGACCTGTAGCCCATCGATGAGAGCTTCAGCAAGCGTCGCGCTCGTCAGACGAATGTCTCGACCCACCACCACTCGCTTAGGCTGAACGAACGCAGCGTACGCGCGTGCGATGTCTCGCACGAGCTCTTCATTGATCTCGGTCGGGATGCGTCCACGGACGTCGTAAGCCTTGAACGCCGACAAGTTGATGGTCATGGTCTTCAAACCTCTCCGCGACCGATGGCGAAATAGCGGAAGCCCGCCTCCCGCAAGAGCGCCGGATCATACAGATTGCGACCATCCACAATCACCGGCTCACGAAGCCGTGCTTTGAGCTGGTCGAAATCCGGGCTACGAAACTCCTGCCATTCCGTGACGATCACGAGTGCATCAGCACCCTCCAGAGCGGCGAGCGGTGATGCGACGAGTCGCAATTGGTGCGAGCGAATCGCCTCAGGATAAAGTCGCGACGCTTCAGTCATCGCGACAGGGTCATAGGCCTGCACACTGACACCGTGTGCCCATGCTTCCTCGAGAAACACGCGCGAGGGCGCCTCGCGCATATCATCGGTGTTCGGTTTGAAGGCGAGCCCCCAGAGCGCGACACGACGCCCTGGCAGTCGATCACCAAAATATCGCCGCAGCTTGTTGAAAAGGACGCGCTTCTGGGCGTCATTGACTGCCTCGACCGCTTCGAGAACACGCGGAATAGCACCGGCCTCGATCGCCGTACGACAGAGCGCCTTCACATCCTTCGGAAAGCAAGAACCGCCGTAACCCGCACCGGGGTAAATGAAGGAATAACCGATGCGCGAGTCCGAACCGATTCCCTGACGTACTTTCTCAATATCAGCGCCCACTCGAGTGGCGATATCAGCCAGTTCGTTCATGAACGAAATCTTGGTCGCGAGCATCGCATTGGCCGCGTATTTGGTGAGTTCAGCCGAGCGTGCATCCATAACCAGCAAGCGTTCGTGGTTGCGCGTGAAGGGCGCGTACAACTGACGCAGCAAGGCGATCGCGCGCCGCGACTCGGTGCCGATGACAACCCTATCGGGCTTCATGAAATCGGCGATCGCGGCGCCCTCTTTCAAAAACTCCGGATTCGAGACGACATCGAAATCACCTTGAACCTGGCGCTCGGTCAGGACCGATTCGATCTGCTCACGCACGCGATCGGCCGTGCCGACCGGCACCGTCGACTTATCGATGATGACTCGATAGCCATCAATATGCCGACCGATCTCTCGCGCAACGGCGAGCACATGTGACAAGTCTGCCGAACCATCCTCACCCGGTGGCGTGCCCACGGCGATGAGGAGCAACTGACCGTGCTTAACCGCAGCGGCGGCATCGGTGGTAAATCGCAATCGACCTGCGACAGCGTTGCGCGCGATCAGCGCATCCAGACCCGGTTCATGGATCGGCACCTCGCCAGCCTGCAATGCAGCGACCTTGCGGACATCGACATCAACGCACAACACATCATTGCCGACATCGGCGAAGCACGCGCCCGTGACCAGGCCGACATATCCCGAACCAAAGATCGTCAGGCGCATGGCTTTGCCTTAACGCTTAGGACGGTTCTGAATGGCCTTGCGTAGGAAAACAACAAGCACGCCCAAGAATCCACCGGCGAGCAGCGAGACAATGGCAATCAGACTGCGCTTGGGCGACTCGCGTAGTTTAGGCGGCGTCGCGCGGTCAATGACCTTGAACGCGAATTCTTCGTTACCGCGCGCGAGCATGAGCTTCTGCATCTCACCCTCGAGCACGCGGCCCATCGATTGCTGCAGCGAGACGACGCTCGTCGTCGCCATCTCCTTCTGCAGATAAGCCACGTTACGCTCCGACTCGGCCAACGCTTGCTGACGCAAACGATCGTTCAGGCGTTGCACGAGCAGATTGGCCCACTCCGCTGCGGTGTCAGGATCCTTCCAGCGAATGCTCAACGTAACAAGGCCAGTTTTCTTATCTTCGCTGACGGTACGAACGGACGTATCAAATACCCGAACTGCATCGCGAATATCCAGCGGCTTACCCGAGCTCTCAGCGTCTTTGAGAAAGACCGGCATGAGATTGAGATCGGTGATGAAGGCGCGTGCAAACTCCTTCGACTTCAGCACAGCAACCGGCTCTTGTTCACCCGCACCCGGAAGGCTGATACCCGCCAGGCTCGCCAGGCCACCAAACTGTGCTAGCGCACCCGACATCGACTTCTTGGCATCAGCCGGGGCCAGAACCACATCGGCCTTGTACCACTCCTGCGCAAGCAGGGCGTACGTGACGCCACCCAAGGTGAAGATGCTGGTGATCGCGATGATCAACCACCGCCCCGACCAAATCGTGTCCCAGAGTTCCCAAAGATCGATTTCGTCGTCGTATTGAACCGGATTCGGGTTTTCCATAACGGCGAATGATACCGGAAAAAGAAACGGCCCCTCGAAAGGGGCCGTTTCGGTCGATCAAAACGAGATCCGATCAGAAGCCGATCGCAATACCCGCCGAACCACCGGACTCGTCGCCCGTGGTGGTGAAGCCGATCTTGAACTTCACTCGCTCGCTGACCACGAAGTCCATGCCGAGAGCGGCTGCCGTTTCGGAGGCGAAGGTACCCACGCCGAGGCCGAGGCTGAACTTGCCGTAGTTCACGGTCGGGATGGCCGAAAGAGCCATCGCCATGGCGATACCCTGACGGGATTCCTTGGTGAGGGCATCGACACGCTCGCCGAGCTGCGTGACGCGGTTATTCAGTGTCGTGATCTTGTTATCGAGCACGATATCCGCAGCAGCACGAGCCGAAGCTTCGTTCGAGATCGCCGTCGTCAAGGTGGCGTCGGCAGCCTTACGGTCCGTGACTTCCTTGTCGATGTTGGCCTGCAACACGGTATCGGCAGCCTTACGGTCTGCAACTTCCTTGTTGATGTCCGCCTTAAGGGCCGCATCTGCAGCTTTCCGCTCGGTCGTCTCGGTGGCAAGACCCTCCTGCAAGTCTTCGATATCGCCTTCGGCGGTATCCATACGACCCTGAAGATCGACTATGTCGCCTTCCGCGGTCGTCAAGCGGGTATCGAGCGCCTGGTCAGTCTGGTGCAAGGAGTCAAGACCATCGACGATGGCCTGACCAACATCGCTATTGCAATCCTCAGCACCCGAGGCCAAGCAATCAGAAGTTTCAAGAACCGCTTTGGCCGGGTTACCTGTCGACGCCAAAATGTCGTCGTTACGCGTTCCAGCAACGTTGCTCGCCAGAGCCGTATCCGCCTGCGTGTTAAGCGCGTCCAACTCCGCATTGGCAGTCGCCAAATTGCCCACAGCATCGTTATACGCCGTTACAGCGGCGTTGTAGGCACCGAGTGATGAGTCTTCAGCTGGGGCATCCGCCGTTCCGTCGACTCCGTACAGCGTTTCCTGCGCCGCCGTGAGGTTTTCAACCAACGTGGCGTAGTCGCCTTCCTCGTAGGTTGTGACAGCCGACTG
>JACCEC012287343.1_pt1 | contig 12554 bp, 8 predicted proteins | sample 7450121 | NCBI WGS metagenome assembly JACCEC01 (sample SAMN15323455, study PRJNA562643) | freshwater metagenome | isolation source: river surface water | place: USA:Blue River Watershed | collected 2017-08-18 | reverse complement strand
TGGCGACGATGGCGTCAAAGCTCGGCTTCCTGGCCGGGTTCTGCTCGCGCATCATGTCCCACTCGTTGAGCAGGGTATCGCCGTGGAAGATCTCGAACTCCGTGTCCTTCACCCCGTGCAGCAGCATATTCATGCGCGCGAGGTTGTAGGTCGTGATGTTCTTTTCCTGGCCAAAGATCTTGCCGATGGTGCCGCCGGCCTTCGCTACCTGCTTGCGTACGTTCAGCAGCAGTGAGCCGGAGCCACAGGCAAAGTCCAGCACACTTTCCAGCCGCTTCTTGGTGCCGGTCTTCGGCTCCTGGCTGTCCAGCGTGACGATGGCGGAGAGGATGTCGGAAATCTGCTGCGGGGTGTAGAACTCGCCCGCCTTCTTGCCAGATCCGGCGGCAAACTGGCCGATCAGGTATTCGTAGGCATCGCCCAGCGCGTCGATTTCGGAGGAGAACTCCGCCAATCCTTTAGCAATTTCTTTGATGATGGCGCAGAGCTTGGCGTTGCGGTCGGCATAGGTCTTGCCCAGCTTGAGGGAGCTCAGGTCGATCTCGGAGAACAAGCCCTGGAAGGTGCTCTCGAAGGATTCGGTCTCGATGTACTTGAAGCCCTCCTGCAGCGTGTGCAGCAGAAACGCGTCCTGAGTGCGCGCCAGATTGGCGATGCTGTTCCACAGGTGCGCGGGTTGGATGACGTAGTGCACCTTGCGGCGCATCTGCTTCTCAAACGCTGGGATGTCGTCCACGTTGTTCGCATACCAGAGCGCCAGCGGCACCTCGCGGGACTCTTCGTTCACTTCCGGGTAGTCTCGGCCCAGTTCCTTCTTCGCCGCTGTCTCGTAGTTGTCAGACAGGTAGCGCAAAAAGAGGAAGGACAGCATGTAGTCGCGGAAGTCATCCGCAGACATCGCCCCGCGCAGTTGGTCGGCGATGCTCCACAGGGTGTTGCCCAGTTGCTTTTGATTGGTTTCGGTCATTGACTATCGCGGTGTTTAGATTCGTTCGTTGCTGATTGCCAACTAGGGCGTGAAATCTGAAATGTTTTCTGGGCCAAACCAGCTCTCGAGGGTGCCTATCGCTGCTGGCGTAAGCGCCTGAGTAAAAAGCAGCGCGAGATTCTTTTTCGGGCGAGAGCAGGCAACATAGAACAGATTTCTGTTCCGAAGATAACTCACTTCTTTATTGCCCGGAAAGCGATTGGGAAACCACTCAAGAAACTGGTTCCAGTTGTAGTGATTCCAACCCCTGCCGAGAACTACGAGCACGTTTTCAAACTCTACTCCCTTCACGCCATGCTTCGTTGCAAATGGAGTATGGTCGTTGATAAACTCTGCTAAAGCGGTCAGTTCCGTATATGGAAGTTGTCGTAGGCTGTCAATCTGTTTCAGCGTCCGAGAGGCATCGATCTCTTCGCGGTTCGCCGAAGCGAGTTTTTGCTCCGTTCGAAGCACGGAATCCGGGAGTCTAGGCTTTCGGGTTTCCTTCAAAAGATCTATCACCTCTCCAATCGTCCCGGTCGCCCTGAGTTCGATTAGGCGCTGCATATCTCTCGCCCAGTCTCGCTTTTCAAACTGGTTCGAGAGCCTCCCGACCTTTTTCCCGATTACATCAAACATTTCACCAAACTTCCCAGCAGTGAACGCTGCACACGCTGGTTCTACTGTGTCCGCCAAAAATGCAATATGTGGGTCCTCCTTCTTTAGGAGAGTGTCGTTGTATTCAAACACGCCGAAAATCTGACTGTAGTGCTGCTCTGCCGCAAGGACGTTGTGTGTGAGCATCAATATCTTCGTTTGTTTGGGCGAAAAATCCCATCCTTCGTTGGTGAGCTGCATGCGTAGCGCATCAAGGTATCTGTGTGCATCACCAGCAGGAAGATCACCTCCCCAGTGACCGCCTGTTTGACGCTGCCCTGCAAAACCATTTGAATGAAATACTCTCGCGGAGCCAATCGCGCCTGGATTTCTGACTTTTTGGGGAAGATCAGACCGAATCCGATTCAAGACACCGACAATTGCTGGAACTGAACGAAAATTCGCCTCCTTCCCAATAGCCCGAAGGTTGAGGTGATCTATATTGCCAGCGCCAGTTGGATAAATTTTCTGCCAACTGTCGCCGAATAGGCCGATGAGTGGACCGCTCTCAGTTTCGACAAAGTTCCGAATTAAGCTCTCCGCGAAGGCTTTATCAGTATCCTGATATTCGTCAATAAAAATCACAGGAAACTTGGCACCTAAAATTCTCCGAAACTTAGAGTTCTCCATCAATGCCACCGTAAGCTTCAGGACATCGTCATGGTGCAAAAGTATCTCGGAGTCCGTGACCCGACGATGGCCCAATTCGTAACTGATCCGTCGAATCCCAATCTCACCAGCCTCGTTTATTTTCTCGGCCAACTGAGGGATGTTCAAAACCTCCGCTCGCAGCATCGCTTGGAAACTTTTACACAATTCCCAACAGAATGAATGTATCGTTGATGCTTGGACGGCAGGGTGGCCGTCTGTGCGCCTTATAACCTCGTCAGTCGCGACATTGGTGTAAGTAATGCAAGCCACTCGCTGGCTATGTCGAATAAACTCTGCCCCATTCTCTTCAATGATCAGTTTTAATGCTTTGACGAGGGAGTATGTTTTCCCAGCCCCGGCTCCCGCTTCGAGTCGAAAACTTCTCTTGTCACGAATACACTGGAATACCTCATCAAGGGCACGTTGTGCTGCAAGCTCGGCTGGATTTAGTGGCGCTTCCTCACACATCCGCTTGCTCCTCGGCTGGAGGTTGGCTCAAGCCACCCGCTGGTAGTGATGGTGGTGCTGCATCATCAATCTGTCCAAGCCACCGAAGCCCTTCGTCGATATAACGTGGAATCTCCCAATCCGTCTCCTTGATCGCAAACCTCAAAGCAAACTCACTCTTCTTAACATCCTGTGCCAAGTCCCACGCTTGAGTTTCCATCTCCTGCGCAGTCAGCCCGTTAATGCCGAATTTATTTTGATTGGCTAGAATGAAAGCTTCTTCGAAGCTTCGCCCGCATGCGCCGCCATCTATTTGAGGAATCTGGAATGCGATTCGTCGGCATCCGATGCACTTTTCAGCGATGGTCTTGGCTAGTAGAACCGTAAGAATGGGGCTGTTCCCACCATCCGGGTCAAACCACCTGTTGACCGATGCGTTGCTGGAATGAGTTCCCGCAGAAATCTTGCATTTTTTTCTATTGTCGGCGGCATCGACTGAATCCAAATCTGTAATTATCAAAGTTCTGAGCTCTAAAAAATCGATGAGCTTGTAGAATAGATGAGCATAAGCTCCCCCAACCTCCATGATCGAAAGGTATTTTCCACCTAGGTTGCTACCGTTTTGTTCGTCAAACTTCCCAATCATGGTCGGGAGAATCAGTCGTTCTGTCGTACCCTCAACCAAGACGGCACTGTCGGCGAACAATAAATCGCACCGGGTCAAAGTCATATATTGGTGAAGGAACTCTCGGTTTTCGGGCTCCTCTTTACTAAATCCGGTACGAAGATCCTTTGAGAGAGTTTTCCGTATAGTGGACCCAGCTTCACGCGGTCTGGTGATGAAATACCTCATCGCGTCGAACGAGGCTTCATTGGCGATGTGTGATGAATGTGTCGTTACCACGAATTGCACAGGCCATGCTTTCCCATCGTTATATTCTGCCTCAAACATCGCGCGGATTCTGTTGAGCTGACGGATGAAGGCCGACTGCATTTGCGGGTGAAGGTGCGCTTCTGGTTCCTCAATGAAGATGAGATGAACGCCAGACTGTGGCTGCCGAGTGGTAAACTCTCGAAAGAGTTCAAAAAGCTTGAGTAATATAAAAATGAGATTTCTCGAGCCAAGGCCATTGTAGGACTCCGGCAAGTTGACTCCTTCAGTAGTAAGCCCGGAGTAGGTTACTGTGGTATGATTGGAAAGTAACTGCTGCACGTCGAATTGCGTCTCTGTCCGGAGTTGGGGATCGGAAAGTCCGGGATAGCCGAAAAGAGCGAATGTCGGTGCTAGTGCTTGCAACTGAACGTTGAAATTCGTGTCGATGTCAGTCTGGACACCTTCAACGGCTGCTTTGAGAGCCCCTGCTCGTTCTTGGTCTTTGGAACCCGCCGCTGCGGCAGATGCGGAAGTAAACAGGCGCTCAAAAACCTTACCCAAAACCGCCTTTTCTTTGTTCGAGGCATCGTCCAACGCTCTTTGTGCGTTAATGAACCCAAACTGTAGAACTGCTCGCAAGCTGGCGCTTTCTAAGACCTTGGTATTCGTTGGATCGTTCGGGTCTTGAGCTTCGATCCGAGCGTCATACAGTTTGGGAACGCGGTCGCGTAGTTCACGAAAGAAGCCCCGGCGATCGTCGCCGAAATCGGCAAAAAGGTTGTTGATCTTGCCGGGTGCAACCGCATAGGTGACGACAACCTTTGCCGTGGTGCATGCCTCGTTGAGATCAACGATGAATTCGGAAAGAGCTCCAAGGTCCTCGTCTGCCGAGTATTCAATAACAATAGCAATAGAAATTGCGGGGAGTCGTTCCCTAATCGTTGATTCTTCTTCGTTATTTCTCGCAAGTTCCCGCGCCTCCCAAAACCGTTCGTGAATTCCAAGTGAGAAATCTTCAAGCCGAAATTTAGGGGCACCGTCGGCGAGTAGGCGGCGGAACAGCTCCGTCAGTGATGTCTTTCCACAATTGTTTCGCCCGACTATCAGCGTTGTGTCGTTCTCAAGACATAGCGAAACATTCTCGAGGAGCCGAAAGTTCTTAACTGTGATGTCCTTGATTTTCATTTCAATTAAAATTTGGCTAGGAGATTGCGGGTGGGAACAACTGTTGCATCAGCCCCTTCTTGTGGGTCTTGATGGCTTCGAGTTTTTGGGTTTCGGCGGTAATCAGCGTGTCAAGGCTGCTCAGGCAGACTGTAACTTTGCGCTGTTCGTCTTCGTCTGTCGGAAATGCGAACCAGATTTCTCTGATGAGTCCTTGGCTGAGGTTCTCCTGCCCGCCGCTGTTGCTCATCTCTCTAATTTCCTCATATCGCCCGGCCAGATTCAGGAAGACAAAATATGGGTCAATGCCTTTGCACGGAAGGATCGCTGCACATGCTTGATTTGTTGCGGCCTTGATGCCCAGCAAGGCTACCTGCCCGCGTGTCTTGCCTTGGCCATACATGGCCATCAAAACCGTGCCTTTGGGAAAGAGCTTCGCCGAGGAGCTTTTCAAACCTTCTTCAGTCACAAACTCTTCTGCGCCATTTATCACACGGAAGTCCACTAGCGAGGTGGTAATCCATGGAATATCCCCATTCCAATATTCCTGCTTGGCACGACTAGGTGTGCCACCCGAGGCTGTATCGAATATATTCCCCAGCGAATCACCTGCCCGCTGCCCTGCGTTTTGGAATTCAGGGAAGCGGAGGCGAGGTTGGGTTTCGCCTTCGCGGGGGAAAAGCTGCTGCATCAGCCCTTTTTTATGTGCCTTGAGCGCGTCCACTTTCCGTGCTTGTGCGGCGACCATCTCGTCCACCGAATTCAGGCACTCGGCGATTTTTTGTTGTTCTGAGACAGATTTCTTTCCCGCCGGAACGGGGACAGGCAGCGCCATCAAATCGTTGTCGTTAATGCTCAAAGAGCCATTGGCCCTGGCACCGACCTGAATGAATTGACGCAGCCAACGTCCGTGAAGATTGTCCGAAAATTGATAGTTCAGAAATCGTACATCTGGGGACTCACCGTTGATTCGGAAGCAAGTGAATATGCTATTCGGAACCGCTGCTAGCTTGCTGCCAGAGTACAGAGTGAGAAAACCTTCTGGGTACTCTTTGGTGGCGCTCTTGTTGTAGGCAAAGTCGTTCGACTTCAAGAGCAAGTAATTTTTGTATGAGTCGCCGGCGATCACACGGCCAAACTTGTCCTCCTGGCTCACAAGTCCTACGCCCGATGTGATGCTCATGGGCACACAAACGTTGCTGCCAACCTTTGCGGAGCTGATAGTCGCTACCGCGCCGAGCTTTTCTGTCGTCCAGTTGCCAGCATCCAGAAACTCAGGAAACCGCAGCTTGGGCACCAGCGCAGGCTTTGCCTCTTCCGCTGTCGCGGTGGTTGTATTCTTACTGTTCATACGCACTGAGTCCTGAAATGTCGCGGCTACCGGCGCGTTGGGTGAGGAGGGGGTGTAGGTCAGCCATCAAGGCCAATTCGGCCTGGCTGCGGGCTTTCCAGCCCAGGTCCAGCGGGGCCATGAGGTCGCTGAGTTGCTCGCCATCGAAGATCATGCGGTCGAGGATGCCGTCCACGAAGGCTTGCAGGGCGGCGGTGGCCAGGCCGTGCTTGGCCGCGGTGGCGGCGAGTTCCTTGGCGTTCTTCTCCGCCTTGAAGCGGGTGTAGCCGTCGTGGATGGCGGCCTCGGAAAGGCCCTCGCCGGCCTGGAGCGTGCCGATGTATTCGGCGATGTCGTCGCGCTCGTTCATGAACTTGGCATCGGCGCTGATGAGGCCAATCAGTTCCTCGCGGGTCATCTTGGCCTTGCCCGGGCCTTGTTCTGAGCACTTAGCGATCAGGCCCATGATGTAGTCATAGTCGATTACGGATGAGGCGAAAAGGACGAACTCGAAATCGAGCTGGTCCACGGTCTCGCCGGATCCATCACCCTCCTTGCCGCCCTTGCCCTGCTGCGCTTTGAGCCGTTTGGCGGTTTCCAGGTACTGGCCCTTGAAGCCGCGCAGGTTTTCATCGGGCAGCACCTGCTCGATGGCGGCCTTGTTGTCCCCGCTGAGGTCGGTGTATTGGTCGAGCTGGGTCTTGAGCCGCTGCACTTCCTTGAAGTGGGTGACGAAGGCAGCGCGGGCCGCGTCGCCCTTCAGGTTGGCGACGGCGGAGGGCGTGCAGTCCAGGCCCTGGGACTTCATGAAGTCGCCCAGCTTCTGCACGGCGGTCTCCAGCTTCTGGATGACCACAGGAGCTTTGTCCACCAGCCAGATTTCCCGCGCCTGCTCGCCGGTCTTATTGCCGGAGAAGAGGGCAATGGCGGCATCCACGGAATCTTGCTGCTGACGGAAGTCGAGGATGTTGCCGTAGGGCTTGGTGCCGTTGAGCACGCGGTTGGTGCGCGAAAAGGCCTGGATCAAGCCGTGGTGCTTGAGGTTCTTGTCCACGTAGAGCGTGTTCAGGAACTTGGAATCGAAGCCGGTCAGCAGCATGTCCACCACGATGGTGATGTCGATCTTCTGCGCTGCGGGAAAGTCGGCATTCGGCCACTGCTGGTCTTTGATGCGCTTTTGCACATCCTGGTAGTAGAGGTCGAACTCGCTCAAGCGGTGGTTGCTGCCGTAGCGGGCGTTGTAGTCGGCGAGGATCGCCTTGAGCGCGGCCTTCTTGCCCTCGGGGTCTTCCTCGTTGTCCGCCTGCTCCTGCGGCAGGTCTTCCTGGATTTGCTTCACATCCGGGGCGCCCTCGGCAGGCGGGGAGAAGACACAGGCAATGTTCAGCGGCTTGAAGTCGGGATCGGCGGCCTGTTTTTCCGCCTGCATCGCCTTGAACAGCGCGTGGTATTCGATCGCGTCGTTGATGGACGCGGTGGCAAGGATGGCGTTGAAGCGGCGTCCGCCCGTGGCGGCATCGTGCTTGGCCAGAATGGCCTCGATGACGGCCTTCTTGGCGATGGCCTCGCCGGGCTTGGGCGGCTTCTTGCCCTCGGGCTTGAAGTAATCGACGTGAAAGCGCAGGACGTTCCCATCCTCGATGGCGTGGGTGATGGTGTAGGCGTGCAGCCGCTGCTGGAACAGGTCTTCGGTGGTCTTCAGTTGCGCCTCGTCGCCCTCGATCTGCCGGGCAGTGGCGTTGTCCTCGAAGATGGGCGTGCCGGTGAAGCCGAAGAGCTGCGCCTTGGGGAAGAAGGCCTTGATGGCCTTGTGGTTGTCGCCAAACTGCGAACGGTGGCATTCGTCGAAGATGAAGACGATGCGCTTGTCCTTCAGCGCTTCGAGCTGTTCCTTGTAGGTGGCCTGGCCGCTCTTGCTGCGCTGCTTGTTGCGCTTGCTGTTTTCGTCCAGCGCGAGGCCCAGCTTCTGGATGGTGGTGACGATGACCTTGTCGGCGTAGTCATCTGACAGCAGGCGGCGCACGAGGGCGGCGGTATTGGTGTTTTCTTCGACGCAGCCTTCCTGGAACCTATTGAATTCCTCCCGCGTCTGGCGGTCGAGGTCCTTGCGGTCCACGACGAACACACACTTGTGGATGTGGTCGTTTTCCTTCAGCAGGGTCGAGGCCTTGAAGGAGGTGAGCGTCTTGCCGCTGCCGGTGGTGTGCCAGATGTAGCCATTGCCGTTGTCTTCGTCGATGCACTTCACGATGTGCTGCACGGCATAGACCTGGTACGGCCGCATGATCATGAGCTTTTGCTCGCCTGCCAGCAGCACCATGTAGCGGCTGATGGTGCGGCCAAGGTCGCACTTCTTCAGGAATTGCTCGGCGAACTCGTCGAGTTGGGTGATCTTGCGGTTGTCCTCGCTGGCGAACTCGTAGATGGGCAGAAAGCGCTCGTCGGCGTTGAAGGCGAAGTGGCGGGCGTTGTTGTTGGCGAAGTAGTGGCTGCGGTCGCGGTTGCTGACGATGAACAGCTGCATGAAACAGAGCAGCGTCCTGGTGTAGCCGTTGCCAGGGTCGTGTTTGTATTCGACGATCTGCTCCATGGCCCGGCGTGGATTCACGCCCAGGGTTTTCAGCTCGATCTGGACACAGGGCACGCCGTTGATCAGCAGGATGACGTCGTAACGGTGGTGGCTGTAGTCGGTGTTGATGCGCAGCTGGTGGATGACCTCAAAGTGGTTCTTGCACCAGTCCTTGATGTTCACCAGCGTGAAGCTCAGGGGCGTGCCGTCATCGCGGGTAAAGGCATTGACGCTGCGCAGGGTCTTGGCTGCGGTGAAGACATCGGGAGTGACGATTTCGTCCAGCAGCCTGGCGAACTCGGCTTCGGTCAGCTTGACGCGGTTGAGTGCCTCGAACTTCTCGCGGAAGTTCTTCTCCAGTGCGGCGCGGTCGCGGATATCTGCCCGATATTCGTACTTCAGGTCCTGAAGCTTGCCGATGAAGCCGTATTCGATGTGCTCTTCCTTGACGACGGGGCTTGGTGCTCCGGCCGGCAGATCGTAGGTGGACTTGGATGATGGCATGGGGGAGGAACGGGCGTTGGCTATGGACCGGAAGGCAATGCAGGTAGCGGGTTACTATGGATTGTGACCGTTGTCCTATGCAGTGCAGCATCCTAAATGCTGGTTATTACGTGTTCGTCGTCAGTGGCCAGCGCCCGCAGGTCATCCGGCACGCTGCCGTAGCTCACCAGCCAGACGTCCAGCGCCTGGCCGCGCACGCAGTCGAGTGCGCGCCGGATCGCATCCAGTATCCATTCGCGCTCGTTGCCGAACACGCCGCCGCCGAGCAGCGTCAGGTACACGCTGTTGTTCCCACCCGGGCGGGCTGCGTTGATCACGGCGGCCAGCAGCGTGGCCTCGTAGCTGGCTTCGAGCACCAGGCGCGCGAAGGCTTGCCACTGACCGGGGTTGCTGCCACGGTTGTAGCTGACCGGCAGCGCCGAGCCATAGGCCTGACTGACGCATTGGCCAGGCGCCGCGCCTGCGGCGGTGACTTCAACGTCCCAGTGCAGGCCGATGCGCAGGCGGGCGCGCAGCGCATCGAGTTCATCGCCGCTGGCCGCTTCCAGCCCGGTCCGGATCGTCTGCAGCGTGTCCGCATCGGCCAGCGCGTAGCCGTTGCGCATGGTGATGTGCTTCCCCCCTGGCAAGGCCGCGCGCAGGTCGGCCAGCGTGTCGATCTGGTGCTCGCGGGTCTGACCGCTGCGGTCGCCGACCGGTGCGAAGTAGTTGCGGTAGATCGTCCCGGCGCCCGCGGCGCGCGCGCAGGCCGGCCCCTGGGTGCGGTCGTGCTCGTAGCCGCTCACCCCGTCCTCGGGCGTGACGTGGTAGCCGGGCATCTCCAGCAGGTTGAACTGCGAGGCGACCTGCACCAGCGCGCCCGCCAGTTCGGGGCGGGCGTGCAGCGCGTGGGCGTCTGCCGCCAGGTTGCGCACCTGCAAGTTGCCGCGCGTGGCGGCCAGCGCCGGGGCGGCGCGCTCGCGCAGCTCGGCCAGGCTGGGAGTTTCGAGCCGGCCGATCCGCCAGCTGCCACCGTTGACCAGCGAGCGCAGGCGGTCGCCATCCACATACAGCTGCGCGCGGGTGGATTCGTAGTCCGTTTCGGCAAATCCCGTCAGTTGCTCGAACCAGTTCATGTTGTCTCCAGACTCTTTGACAACGCCGCCCAGTTCAGTACGTAGTCGCGCTGCGCCTGGGTTTCGGGCGTATGCGGCTTGCGTCGGCGCTTGTCGGCGCTCATCCGGGTCCACAGCAGGCGCAGATGGTCGAGCGCGGCTTCGCCACTCAGGCCGTACTCGACCAGGTGGCAGCCGACCACGGTGCCGGTGCGGCCGACCCCGCCCCAGCAGTGCACATGGACCTTGCGCCGCTGCAGCTGCCATTGCCCGATCTGGTCGAGGATGGCGCGCATCTGGCCGGGATGCCCTGGCACATCGACATCGCGGATCGGCAGGCGGCGGTAGGCGCAGTCCATGCCCATCGCGCGGGCCACAGCGTGCAGATCGTCCTCGTAAGGCCGCAGTTCGCCGGCCTCGGTCAGGTCGAGAAAGGCGTCGATGCGGCACTCCAGGTAGCGCGCCAGCTTGTGGCGGGTCTGCGGCTCGTCGCGGTCGCCGGGGTATTCACCCGCCAGCAGCGAGCCGGGTACCACCCAGTAGCTGTTGTGCGGGTGGGTCCGGTGCGTCAGGTCGAGCAGGCCCGGCAGGATCATGCGCTGGCCGTTCGCGCCGGTCGGCGAGACCAGCTCGCCCTCGAACCGTGCCAGCAGCGTCTGGGCCTGGTGCCAGCCGACCTTCAGCATGCGCTGCAGCACGGCGGCGCTGGCCGACTGGGTCGCCAGGATGGCCTCGCGCGCTGCCGGGAGCAGCGCCTCGATCCGTTCCGGCGTGATCGGTGCGTCGCTCACAGCTTTTCCAGCAACTGGTGCTCGGGGTCGAACTCGGTGTCCACCCGCTTCATGCCGTCCGAGAACAGCCGGCACAGGCGGATGAAGTGGCTCGAGAACAGGCCGTCGCGGTAGTAGATGGGGTAGTTGCTGACCAGGCGAAAGCTGTCGGGCTCGCCCTCACGCTCGATGTGGCGGATGTGAAAAGATGGCAGATAGAGTTCCTGGTTGATGCGGTCGCAGAGTTCCAGCCGGTCGGTCGGATCGCTGTCGGGAACGAACTCCAGATAGCTGTGCAGCAGGATGACCCGCACGCCCTCGCGGATCTCGACCCAGAACGGGAACATGCCGTGCTCATTGACGTAGAGCGACTTGTTGCCGCTTGCCTCGTTGCTGAGGGTGGCGCGTTCGAGCTCCACCGCCAGGGTGGCCAGGTTGACGTCTTCCTCTTCGATGATGGTGCCGATGGACATGCTGGACTCCGGTGTAGTGGGGATGGAGAACATTGTCAGCCCCGACAGTCTCAGGGGATGAGCCCGCCGTCCCGGTTCCGTCCGTACAGCCCTTGCATCGCGTGGATCCGCTCGATGACGGCCTGGCGCAGTTCGGGCGGCGCCAGCACCTCGACATTTTCAGCGTGGCGCAGCAGGTCCATGACGAGTTCGGTCTGCTGGTGATAGGGCAGCGACATTTCGAGTCCGCCGTCATCGAGTTCGCGCGTGACCTGCAGCCGATGCCAGCGCTCATGCCTGATCCAGCGCGCTGCTGCGGCATTGAAGCGCAGGAGGGCAGTCTGTACCGGGCTGCCGAAGTAGATGCCATAGCCCTCGCTGAGCTGGAGCTTGAGCTCGTCGAGCGGCATTTCGTGGGCCGCTTCATCGCTCATGACGGGATCGTGCATCGCGTCGAGCGCGAACTTGCGCAGCGCCTGCCTCTCATGGCACCAGGCGTCGAGGTACCAGTTCTCGCGGTAGTGGCTCAGTCGCTGCGGCGAGACCTCGCGCTGCGTGACCTCGTTGCGGTGCCGGCCTTCGTAGCTGAAACTCAGACGCCGACGCGTCATCAGTGCGTTGCCGACCACGTCGAACGTGACCGGGTCGATCTGGCGGTGCTGACTGGCAGTGATCAGCGTGATCCGGGCCGTGATGTCGGAGGCCGTGTACAGCTTGCTGCCGAGCGCTGTAACTATTCAGGGCCCCCTACCTGCTGTCCAACGATCGTGACGCTCCCCAGCGAGCCGATACACTTCAAGCCATGAAGCCCATGCCCACCCTCGCCACCGAACCGCCGCTGCCGGCGACGGTGGAGGCGTGCCATGCGGTCATCCGCGACACGTGGGGCATGCTGCATGAGTTGATCCAGCGCGTGCAGGTGCTCGAAGAGCAAGTCAGGCTCAACTCGCGCACCTCCTCCAAGCCCCCGTCGAGCGACGGTCCCGGACGCGGTCCTCGTTCTTCCAATCCCAGGAGCGGCCGCAAAGCCGGCGCCCAGCCAGGGCACAAGGGCAGCTTCCGAGCCATGCTGCCC
>JACCEC011630901.1_pt1 | contig 12560 bp, 7 predicted proteins | sample 7450121 | NCBI WGS metagenome assembly JACCEC01 (sample SAMN15323455, study PRJNA562643) | freshwater metagenome | isolation source: river surface water | place: USA:Blue River Watershed | collected 2017-08-18 | reverse complement strand
TCTGAACAAAAAAGAGTCAAAATTTACCAGAAAATAAGGTAAAAAGCCAAGGATCAATCCAAATGGCGTAGACTTAGGACAGACTCTAAGAAATGCGTAACTATTGCGCGAAGAAAGGTGAAAAAAAGAGTCGCGAAGCAAGGCAAATAGGCTCTTTTGAATTTGAAGACAGGTGCTAGCCGACTATTTTTTCCAAAAACTTGTGAAACCAGCCGCTTTTGCTTTCAAATCCATCTTTAATTTTTTCACGAGAATGAAGATTTCGTAAAAAGAGCAACATGCCAAGCGAGCATGAATTTGCAGGATTAAGAAGCGCTTGCGGAGCGTTATCGATTTTATTTGGATAGCCGATTCTAACGTTTTTACCAAAGATTTCCGCAGCCAATTTATCGATCCCAACTATCGAAGAAACGCCGCCGGTCAAAACGATATTTCCAATCATGAAGAAAGGAATTCCTGACTTTTCGAGCGAAATTTTTACAGACTCAAAAAGTTCCTCCAGCCTAGAGGCAATTATGTCGCGAAGGTCAATTCTGGTCACGCTAATGATGTTACCAACATCATCATCTTCCGATGGGCGGAATTTAATCGCCTCTTTTTCCTCGATAGGCGAAATCAAGAGCGAGCTGTTAAGATTTTTTATCTTTTCAGCGGTTTGAAAACTAACTCCCAAAACTGTCGAAATATCTTTGGTAATATGGCTGCCGCCGATTTTTGAGCTACTAACAAAAAGCAACTTCCCTTCGGTTATCAACGAAAATGAAGTTGAACTTCCACCAATATCAATCAGCAAAGTGCCGATATTCATTTCATTTTCAGTTAGGCACGAAAGCGCTGATGCGTAAGGTTCAGCAATGTAGCTGTTCACTGAAAGTTGACATCTCTTTAAGCAGCTTTCGATATTTTTGATCGTTGTTTGCGAGGTTGATGCGACATGAAATTTGGCAAATAATTGCTCCCCTGTCATGAAGCGCGGATTGGTGATCGCCATCGAATCGTCAAGCCGATATTGCAGCGGAATTAAATGGATTATCTCACGATTTTTTTTGCGATATTCTCCGCGAATTTTGTTTGTCAGGCCAATAATATCAGAGTTTTTAACAACATCGGATGAGACTTTATTGCTAATTTCTTGGTGAGCTGAAGAAATTTGGCATCCAGAAATTCCGACCAAAAGCTGATCAATATTCAGTCCGGCCATTCGCTCGGCCTCAGCCACAACATTGGTAATCGACTTTTGGGCAAGTCGCATGTCGGAAATCGCACTTGCGACAATTCCGCGCGACTCTTTATGGCCATAACCTATGATTTTTAGCTGTTCGCCGTTAATTGACGCAATAACGCAAACTAACTTCGAAGAGCCCATATCAAGGCACGCAACGATTTTTCCCTTATGAGTTTTTTTAGACATTAAATGCTCTTAAGTTCCTTTATAATTGAATCATCATACTCGAGATAAACCTTGTCAGAAATGCGCAAGTCAATGATTTTCAAGCCATTAAGCGACCCTGGTAAATTGTTAATTTTGATTAATTTTTGCCAAGCTTCTGCAATCGATTTTTCAGGTAATTTTACTAACAAGCCACTATCAAAACGAATATCCCACCTTCTATTGCCAACCCATGTCGCCGAATAAACGTTTTTACTTAAATTCGGGTCAATTACCAAAATATTGAATAACGATCTAACATTTGTATTCGCGCCCTTTCCCGACAAAATCATCATCGAAGAAAGCTCCTCAGATTCCTCATAAGGCACAACATTTCCATCGCGATCAATCAAATATTTGTGATTATCGCTTTGCCAAATCGCGAACGGAACAAACTCGGAAACAGTAATATTCAGATCCCCGGGCAAATTTCTGGTAATCACAATTTTTGTAATCCAAGGCAATTTAGACCTGATCTGATCAATTAAATTCTGCATAGCCATTTCCGACTCGCTTAAATCAGTCTGATTTATAACTTCGATTATTTGCTCGTTTGTAACCCTAGAGTTTCCCGAAATATTTATTTGAGAAGGATGAGAGTAAGCGGAAATCAGTTTTGAGAAAAATTTTGCGCGAATCTTTTGATAAGATTGATCAAGGAAATCGGGCTTAAAAAATCTTAAAAAAACCAGCACAATTATTGTCAGAACCGGAATCCCAATAAAAATTTTGGTAAAAATCGGCCTTAAAACTTTTTCAAAATAAACTCTGATGCTTCTTAAAGCGCGGTTAGACAGTAAAAAATTATCGAATTTAGCTTTAAATTGAATCATTCGCAGCGCGCAGATTTCACCAAGAACTCAACGATTTCTTCAAAAGAAATTCCGGCATATTTAGCAATTTTCGGCACTAAAGAAGTTGCGGTAAAACCAGGATGAGTGTTGACCTCAAGAAGGTAAAAATTGTTATCGCCGCCATTTTTATTGTTCAAAATGAAGTCAATTCTAGCGACACCTCTACAGCCAACCACGCCAAAACAATCTTCGGCCAACTTCATTACTTCCGAATATTTATCGGCAGCAATTTCTGCCGGCATAACATAGTCAGTCATGCCTGGAGTGTATTTGCATTTATAGTCATAAAATAAGCCATGAGGCCTTATTTCAATTGCTCCCAGCGCTTTTCCATCCATCACTGCAACCTGGATTTCTTGCCCAGCTAAGTATTTTTCAACGATGATTTCATTGCCAAACTTCCACTCATATTTTGCCAAATCAAACTCAACATCACCCAAGATAACCTCAACTCCGACCGAAGATCCTTCGTTAATTGGCTTGATCACAAAAGGCTTGCCGATCGTTAGAATTTTTTCCTCATTTTTGGCATCTTCGCCCTTTTTCAAAATTTGGTAATGCGGCGATTTTACACCAACAGAAGAGCAAACTTTTCTGGTTAAAACCTTGTCCATACAAATAGCTGAAGCAACGATTCCAGAGTGAGTATAAGGGATTTTTAAAATATCCAAAACGCCCTGAACCCTTCCATCTTCACCGTATTGACCGTGAAGCGCATTAAAAATTATATCTGGTTTAGCCTCGTTAATTTGATCAAAAATATTTCGTGAAAAATCAATTTTTGATGCGTCGTAACCAAGTTTTTTAAGAGCTTCAAAAACCGCCTCTCCCGATCTTAAAGAAACTTCGCGCTCAGAATTCCAGCCGCCAAGAAGAACGGCGATTTTTTTATTTTTTGTCATCATTTTTTGTTTTGTTAGATATTGCAGTTGCCTTGTCGGCGTCCGTAGAAATTGTATTATTTGATCTCAATTCATTGATCACATATTCGCACAAATCCTCAAAAGGAACTCGGTTCTTCTCGGATATTTCAACAAGCTTAGCAAAAGAATTCATGATTTCTGGAGGGATTATTCCGCGCTTAGTTGATGCTAACCACTTGCTTTGAAAAGCTAGCGGATGCGAACCGATTGCTGGTGTGCCGATATACAAATCGACTGGGGCTTTTTGCCCGCCAAAATCACAATTAGCTGTAAATTTTTTAACCATTTTATCGAAATTTTAATTATTTATCGCCGCTTTTTGCGTCTGTAGCCCCTTTATTTGATGAATTGGCTTTCACAAAACCTTCGAATTCTTCTAATCTCCTTAACTTACTGAACTTCTTCTCAAGTTCTTCTAATTTTACTTCTTCATCTAGCGAATGATGTTTTTTAATAAAGGCATCTACATCTTTTTTAGTTCCACTATTAATCGCGGCATCATACTCATCTAACCCTTTTTGAGCAAGTGCTTTTTCTTTGGATCCGTCGGCGGCAGTGTCGAATTGATGCTTCAATTTATCATAAGCTTCACCAGCGCTTTTCATTTGCTCTGGCATTGATTCTGCTAGTTCCTGATGTCTTGCCGATCGCGGCTGAATTGTAATTGCTTCTTTTGCATTTTTTACAGATTGCCTTGCCGAAGAAACAATATTTCTTGAATCCGATATAGCTTTCTTCATGCGTTTATATTTCTCGCCAGCACTAACGGCATTTTTGATTTCAGAATCAACTTTATGAATTGCCGCAGTCGATTTGACATAGTCTTTTAACTCTGCGCTACCATCTAACTCGCGCTGCTGGTGATTCATTTGAGCATATATTTCGCCAGCCTCTTTGTTTAATTTTTTCTGTTTTTCGCCGGTTGCGCCAGCAGCCTCTTTTTTCTTTGCTTCATAATTCTTTTTAAGGCTGGCGATCGATTGTTTCTTGGCATCAACAACCGATTTTGATCCAGTCATAATCGTCATCAAATCATCCCTAGATGCCGAAAGATCAGATATTTTTGAGTCATTTTCGGCAATATTTCTATCAATATCCCTTTCCAAAACATCGGCCGCGCTGGTTTGACTTTCCTTAGTTTTAGCACGGTATTCTTGCCTACTCTGAGACAGCGGCATTACTGACTTCAATGTTTTTGATGCACTTGCAATGCTAGATCTTAGGTTTTTTTCGAGACCACCAGCATCCGAATCGTTTATTTGTTCAATCTCATCTAGGTAATCTGATTCCCTAGCTAGGCCAACTGAAATATTTTCATTGGGAACTTCGTTGGAAATTTCTTTGCCCTTTCTTGCTTCCTTATTCTTTTTGGCACGTTCACGAATTTTATCTTTATCTTTTTTATCTGCCGCCCACTGGGTTCCGTAAGCCATACGAGTAATCTCTCCTTCATCTTCAAGCTGCTTTCTTGCCTCGGCTATATCGCTATCCAAACCCATATTCTCGCTGACAGACTGAGCGACATCAACATCAATTCCAAAAATCGCCTTAGCAGCCGCACCAGCAGCGGTATTTATCGAAATACCCGTATTTTTACCGGCGGTGCTTGCGGCTGATTTTGCCGCCCCGCTGATAACCGATGACATTGTTCTGTTTCCGCTCAAAACATCGGCGGCAATATCGCTAGCGGTTTGCGTTACTTTAATTTGTCCTTTGTCGTACATGTCTTTCACCGTTCTTCTCTCATCTGAATCCATGGATTTCATCGAGCTTTTTAATTGAGAAGAGCTAACCGATGTATCGTACTTCTGCTCGTTTAAAGACTGAGAAATGGTTCCGCGATTATCGAAAGCCTCTTTCATATTTGATAAAACAGACCCATGACCAGAAAATTTACCGCCTTTGTCATTTAATAAGCGTTTGAGTTCTTTTTCACTTAGGCCGTTGTCATTAGCAAATTTTGCGTCTGCCTTTTTTAAAGCGTTATTGATTGCGTCATCTTTCTCCTTTTCACTTCCCAACAAATTATATGCGGCAGAACTTTTAAGATCATCAACCGCCTTATCCCTAGCTGATTTTATGCCATCTTTCATAATTTTATCTTTGGCATTTTGAGCTTTTCTTGCTTTGGCGTCTTTGGAGCCAAACACCTTATCATCAACATATCCAATTGCTCTTCCGGCAGTATTGTCCCATGCGGCTTTTGTAGCTGGCTGAATTAGATTTTTATCTATAGCAGCAGCAGCATCCGCAATTCCTTTACTCATTTCAGAAGCTTTTAAACTTCCAGCCAGGCCGGCAGCCATATTAGTCATGAATCCAATGAATTGCTCCATCAACTTAGCGATAACCCAAATAAACAAAATGGTGAAAATCGACGGAATTCCATCGGGATTACCAATATTTCCAACTTGAGAGTTGGCGTTTGTTCTTGGTGGCAACGATGCAATCGTCCAAAAATGCATCAAAGAAATTCTGGTTATTCCAAGGTTCATCGTCCACACCTCATCCCAACAAACTTTGAATCCCAGAGACATTTTGATTACTTCATACATCAACATGTTGAAGAACGATAAAGTGATCAAAAGAAATATTTGTTGAAGAGAAAATCCGATCAGCTGACTCAGCCACTTATCAAACATGTCTTTGGTTTGATTAAACAGAAGGAAGATAAAGAAAAGCGGCCCGACAACAAACAAAATAGAAATGAAAACCTGGGCGGTTAAGTAGAGAAGAACTGAATTCGCAACCGCATAAACATATGCCATGAAGCTCCACCAGATAATCAGCAAATAAAGCCATCCAAAGATGCTAGCAAACAAAAGTGCCGACAGCTTCTTCTGAACTGCCGAAGAGAAAAATAGATTAAAGACATCATCAACACTTCTAAACAAAACAGACTTGTCATACAAATCTCCTGATTCGACAGCGCTTTTAATTTCAGGGGAATCGTCAAACGCAGAAGCCATGATAAAAGAAAGATAGTCGGTTCCTTCCTTAAAGAATCTTACGAAAAACATTTCGAACCACGTCCATCCAGTTTCTCCAACCATCAAGAAGATAAAGCCAATCTTCATAATTCTTCCGAAAATCTCTGCGTGGTTGAGATCACTAACCCCAAGCAGGTAGCCAACCCCGTAAAAAGTAAACATCACAACCAAAGAAACTTTTAAGATGATTTGATACCTAGGATCAGAAATTAACGCCCGATAAATCCTCTCCGCCTGGCCCATTGTTGACTCATCTACTTCAGTGGTTGGGTTGTCTCTTTTGCCATCCATAACCTCGATTACCGGATTAATTACCGAGCTTATTATGCTAGAGACAGATCCGTTCTGCTTACTTTTAACCTTAACATTAACATAGTATTGGCCGTCGTTGTTGCTGTATTTATTAGCGCAATAATGCTGTTTTTTGCAGGTTCCGGGGTGACTTGTTGATCCATCTCCTGGGGTTTCTGCTTTTGAACACACGCCTCCAATATTGGTTGCGACCGAACTATCGTAAAACGGGTTCAATACCTTTACCCCGTCATTTACAGAATCGTAATTACAGTCACCAAGCTCTGGATCGATTATTTTGAATGTTAAACGAAGTTTTTTGACATCTTCCGTATCGGCACCATCGCTAGAATATTGATAGGTATGACAATAGAATGTTGAACCCATGCCGTTTTCATAACCCTGGATAGCAATTGTACAATCTCCGGCGGCGCCTGAATTAGCGGTTCTATAAAGATTTCCGCTTGAATCAAAAGCGTAGTTACTTCCAAGGGTTTGTAAATCTGGGGTCGCAGAAAGAACCGTGTTGCTTGGTGTGTTAATTCTAATGATTTTTGGCTGAGAAGCGGTCTCAGAAAAATCTGCTGGTCGCGAAATGGATTTACAAATATTGCTCGAATCAGACGACTCTTTACAGAGCATAACTTCCATCCACTGACCATTTTTAAAGTCTAGGCTACCTTTAAAACCAACCTTAATTCCATTCGTGCCGTTGTAATTAGAAGATGGGTTGGTGTTATCGAAATAAGAAGTCCAGTTGCTGTTGCTTCCATTAAAATTAGAGCCTTCAAGCAAAAAAAGTTTAAGACGCGAATCAGCGGCGGCAATTACTTGAGATGTTACATCAAAAACTTTCTTGCCGCCAGTTGAAGTGGTTCCGCTATCGGTGAAGCCAGATATATTTCCATAAACTCCATTAAAACCCGAAAGCTTCGTCGCTCCTTTTGCTGCGTCGCTAGCAAGAAAATTATTAACTTCTGAAATTGATGTTGGCGCCAGAGGGATGTTATCAACTTTTCCTTTATAATTTTCTAAGTCGTAACACTGAGCAACGCCGTTAATTGGTATCAACGCCGGACTATTTGCGTTGGCAAGTTTTTTTTCTGAACAGTTTTTGCACCTGTTTCGAGCAGACAAAATCTCTCCGGAGTTTGTAATTATTGATGTGAGATGCTGGGTGCAAGAATCGCTACTTTGTTGATCAGCGACCGTTTCGCTTCCGGAAGAAAATTTACAGCTTCTGGTATAGTTCGCCGCCGAAGGAACCGCGGGATTAGTGCATTGAATAGTTTCGAGGCAATCAGTATGCAGGCAGTTATAGGTAGTATCGGATTGATCTAAACACTCCTTAGCAACATCTTTACAGCCAACCAAGCTTCCATTTGAAGCGACTTCCGGGATGCAATTTGTATTAGAAACAAGCTCAGAAACTGCTCCTCGACATAACAATGCAGGCTTCTGGTCAATCTTCATAACCATTCCGATTCCGCATTTTCTGACTGATGTAGCCGAAACATTACGGGTTCCAACCCAACTCTCTGGATAAAATCTAATTTTCTGACCTTTTCTAACAAAAACTTGATTCGTCGATGAATCTGCTGATGGCGACCAAGCAATGCTTAAACTGCCATTTTCTGAAGTTCCAACCGCAAGGCTATTTAGCGGATCGTTTGTCGGCAACGAAACTGTTCCATATTCATAAAAATCAGCGCTTCCAGCAACGCCGCCCGAATCAACATGGCTTCCACTTGGGTTTATTATCCTTCCTTTGATGACGCACGTTCCGCCAACTCCTCCCAAATGGGTGAATCTAACGAATCCTGAAACATCCATGGTTAAATCATGAAGCTTGAGAAACCTTATCCCAATCATTCTTCCGCAATTTATGCCATTACCATTGTATTTGAAAGTTTCGTCCTTTTTGACAACCAATTTATGACCAGATTCAAAAGTTATATTGCCAACACTCCAGGAGGATTGTGAAACAGCGACCCCGTTGAAGTTATATAGCGGATTGTTCGATGAATCAGTGATTGAAATATTTAGGGCTGAGTTACAGCCGGCATCGCCAGTAAGAGATTTGAATGAGATTTGATAAGCATCTGAAAATAAATTCTGAATAACTAGGTCAGTTGAAGAAATATCTCCCAAAATCTGGCCATCATTTCGTGAAACGCTCGATATGTTAGAGCAAGATCCATTGGCGCCATTGCAAACAACTGATTTTTCAGAAAATGGGTCAAAATCAGACCCTTTTAAACCATCATTATCCCACCTAACAACGCCGCCGTATCTAGTCAGAACAGAAGATCTTAATTTAGAAGAAATCGGGAAGGCTTTGTTAGATTCAATATCAGAAACATTTGGATAAAGGCTTTTATAAGAGCTGTTACTGCATGACGATTCAAGTTGGTCATCTCCAGAATATACGCATCTCCAAACCTGAGGATCGGGAAGAAGTGGCACAACTTTTGATCCACTCTTTTCGTTCGAACTAGCTAAATCAAAACCACCATATGCCTCTGGATGAGGAATCATGTAAACAATCAGGGTTTTTGATAAATTATAGAGGCTGTTATTAGTGCCAGTTTCTCCGACTGGAGATGCCGAACTTGCCGCAAGATATGTTAATCCACTGAAGTTTAATGATATTGATTGGCCAGACCTGACATCAAAAAAAGCACCTTGCCATGCTGCATTATTTGAATGCGGCAAAGGATTGCTGGCATTAACGTATAAATCGGGATAACCAACCGAATTCCCTAAAGAAACCGAGCCAACTGCCCGAATCATAATTTGATCGCCTGGCCTAATTGTTACTCCAGAATTTTGGCTGCTGTCTTTTTTATTGGTTGAATTCCATGCCGGCTCTGCCGACGCCGAAACCGCACCGCCAGCACCAAATAAACAGTTTTGGACGCATTGATTAACGCATAAACTTTTAAACTTTGCATCGGTGAAACCTACGCAACCGGTGCTGCTATTTTGGGTAGCTCCGTTTTCATCATAAACCGTGGTTGTTCCTTGAGTGAAACAAGCTTTTACCCCTGAGCCTTGAGTAGAATCAGTTAAATCCAAAGCAGAATTATAAGAACATTTATCTTGCGAGGCATTGGCGGTAACCGTTATGGTTTCGGTTTCATATTCACCAAAATCGTCGGCATCAATACATCCGGAATCAGTGCAAGAAAATAGAGGCAAAATGATAGCGCAAATCAGGAAAAATCTTATTAGATTTTGTTTTGTGTGATCGATGATTTGCACTAGAGAATCAGCCGTGAAAAGGTTTCAAAAAAATGTGAAAGTTTTTCTAAAAGCGAAAGGAAGTTAATCAACTAGATTTAGAGCCCGTCTTCAAACTCGTTGCCTTAATTCGCAGGCGATTTTTCCTCCGATTTCCAGCAAAAATTTCTAATAAAACGTAACTATTTCGCAGAAATTTTGTGAAGAAAGGCGAGAAAAAGAGTCGCTAAGCAAGGCAAATAGCTACTTCTTAATTTGAGTTTGAAGACAAGGTCTAGCTATTTCCTTGGCAATGTCAGCGACCATAACTTTGTTACTTTCGAGATCTTTTATCACAATCGCTCCAGCACCAATTTTTGCTCCTTCGCCAATTACAATTGGACCAAGAATTTTTGCGCCAGCGCCAATTACAACATTATCACAAATTGTTGGGTGGCGCTTAATTTTTTCAATCGACCTTCCGCCCAATGTTACGCCCTGATAAATCGTAACATTATCACCAATTTCACAAGTCTCGCCAATTACCACGCCAAATCCGTGATCAATAAAAAGATTTTTACCGATTTTTACCTTCGGGTGAATTTCGATTCCGGTAAAAATTCGGCCAATATGGGCAATAAATCTTGGCAGAATCGGCAATCCAAAATTTTCCAAAAAATGTGCGATTCGATGAAAAAAAACAGCATGAACCCCAGGATAACAAAGAGCTATTTCGAGATAACTTTTTGCCGCCGGATCTTTGCTTTTAATATTCTCAAAAAACTCAATTTTCATGACTCGATATGGTCAAATAAAACCGACGACAAATATCTTTCGCCGCAAGAAGGAACCATAAAAACGATCATCTTTCCCTTGTTCTCATCTCTTTTGGCAATCTCAATTGCGCTGTAAGCCGTTGCTCCCGAAGAAATTCCCCCAAGAATTCCCTCTTTTAGAGCCAGGTTTCGCGCAGTCTCAACCGCATTTTCGTTAGAAACTTTAAAGACTTCGTCAATCAACGCCAAATCAACATTTTGCGGAATAAAACCAGCGCCAATTCCTTGAATTTTATGCGGTCCCGGCTGTCCGCCAGATAAAACCGGACTGGCCTCGGGCTCAACTGCAATAATTTTAATATTTGGATTGCGCTTTTTTAGAACCGATGCAACTCCGGTAATTGTTCCGCCAGTTCCAACGCCAGCGACAAAAATATCAATTTTTCCATCGGTATCGCGCCAAATCTCTTCGGCAGTGGTTTTTTGATGGATTTCAATATTGGCCGGATTGCTGAATTGTTGCAAAATTACCGAATCGGCAATTTTACTTTGCAACTCCTCAGCCTTGGCAATCGCCCCTTTCATTCCCTTCGAGCCTTCGGTTAAAACCAACTCGGCGCCATAAGATTTAAGCAGCTTTCTTCGTTCAAGCGACATCGTTTCCGGCATTGTTAAAATCAAACGATAGCCCTTGATCGCAGCAACAAAAGCTAAGGCAATTCCAGTATTTCCAGATGTTGGCTCGATCAAAGTTGTTTTTTCCGGCGAAATTCGGCCTTCATTTTCAGCGACATTAATCATATTAACGCCGATTCGATCCTTAACTGAATTGGCCGGATTAAAAAATTCTATCTTGGCAATGATTTGAGAATTAGTCGGATTTAAACGATTTAGACGCACCAAAGGTGTATTGCCGATAAGTTCGGCCATGTTGTTAGCGATTTTCATTTGTAAAAATTTTTTGAGAAAAAAAGGAAATTAAAAAGAGCAACAACAGCGGCTCGCAGCAAAAAAACTCACGGGACTAATTTTTAGACTTCTGTCCACCCGGCGCGCAAAAACACAACTCAAAAGACTTTCACTCATTATTTCGATAGGCTTGTGCAAGATTTTTACTCAAAAAACCAAACATTTACTCTCCCCTTGGAAATAATTTTTTGATTTCTTCGCGAACGATTTTTTCAACTAAATCAGAAAGATTTGAATTAAGCCATTTCTCAAGTTTTGGCTCAAGAAGCTGAGTTGCCAGTTCAGCAAGCATAGGACTTTGCGAAAAAGACGAAACTCCAGAAATAATATTTTTGGCATCAAGCAGCTTTTTGACTGAATCGGTAGTTTGCTTAACAGTGACTTCATCCAAGACCAAACCTTGACGATTATTTTTATCGCGCGAGCTCTCAGCCAAGGCATTTTCTTGGCCAAAAAAGTTGTTACGAGGCATGTTCAATAAATTTGATTCCAAGGCCGATTCTAAAGGCTCAACCTCTTCCTGATTGTTTGGCTCAAGCTCATGTTGATCAACCTCTTCTTCAATAAATTTATCATTTTTAACCGGCTCTTCATCTAGCTCAAAATCATATAAATCCAAATCGTCATCGTCTTCTTCATCGACGAGTTGCTCAGCGTAAAATCTCTTATTCGCCTCGTTATGATTTGCGGCATCAACTTCGCTTTCAGAATTATCTAAATCATCTTCCGAAGCAGCGCCAGAAAGCTCTTCTGACTCTTCATCAATATTTTGTTCTTCAGGCAAAGCTTCTTCTTCAGGCAAAGTTTCTTCTTCGGAAAAATCTATTTCGTCAGCTAGAGGCTTAGAGATTGGCGACTCGGCTTCGTTAAAATCAAGATCAAGATTCAAAGCCTCCGAATCATCTTCAGCTTCTTCATCAAGATCATGATTTTCTTGCTCAAACTCGTCCAATTCATCCAAAGAATCCTCATTGCTTGAAGCTGCAGATTGATCAATATCGGCCTGTTGTTTCAACTCAAACTCCTTCATTTCCAAATCAAGATCATCAAGCGATAAATCATTATTCGAAACTGGCTTGGAGAAAGGTAAATCAAGCGATTCCAAT
>JACCEC012044555.1_pt1 | contig 12564 bp, 13 predicted proteins | sample 7450121 | NCBI WGS metagenome assembly JACCEC01 (sample SAMN15323455, study PRJNA562643) | freshwater metagenome | isolation source: river surface water | place: USA:Blue River Watershed | collected 2017-08-18 | reverse complement strand
TGAGTGAATTGGTGGATTCATTTATTGAGATTTACATCGGTCATTGTTCTAGAAGTAATGGTAAAAAATCGAACGGAGTTCCAATTTTTGGATTTAAATCTGAAAAGGAAACATGTATCGAATTTTGCGAATGTAAATCTCTCGATGCATTTTGTAAGGTTCTAGATGATAATATTGTCCATCTTGAGAGTCTCACCAATTTTCTAAAAGATTATACTGATTTAGTAAATATTCGAGATGAAATGGTCGGTGCTTTAGCGCAAGCATTATATTTGTTGCGGTTGAAATAAGAGGAGGGAGTTCCGCCACCCTGTGGCGGGTAATAATAAAATAATAATTATCATAATAATATACAAATATCAGCAGCAGCATATATTATGAGTTCTGGTTCTTCCGCGAATTCTCGTCCTTTACCTCCCATTCCTTCATGGGCAAAAACCGTTAATTATCGTACAATGACTTCAGAAAAAAAAGATGCAGCTGTTGCTGGAAATAAAAACGCACAATACGAATGGATGGTTGAAGAGGTGAATGAATTTTATGAAGCCATTCATTTAAACAACCTGGATGAAATTCGCGATGAAGCAATGGGTTTAATACGCACAGTTCAGCAGTTCGGAGGGTCAAAACGGGTCGTCGCGCTTTGGTTGAAAGTTCGTAAAGATGTTTCTCAAGTTTTTCCTAGCCGAAAAATATTTGTTGAAACATTTAATAAATGGCATAAGAAAAAATTGGCGAAGAAACAAGCACTTGATGTTGTAGTTGATGATTTATTACGCGTGAGTGGTATTCATTGGTAAATATGTATTTTAACCGCAGCAGCAGCATGAAAAAAAACGACGAAGGCGACTAAAAAATCCGCATTTTTGTGTGGTACGTTCTCCGTCTGGATTTTTTATATTATTGTTGGATGTGGTGGTGGCCGCGGGGGCATATTCTGTTTTTTTTGCACTCGGGGTTTCTTGTATTGACGCCAACTCTATTTCTATTTGTTCTTCTGTTAAAAGCTTATTGAACGCATCTGTTTGGTCTTTGTTAAATTCGATAATTGATTCAATAAGATGTTTAATAACTCCTGTATCCATAAGTGTTTGTAAATATGTTTGTACTGAATCAGATGCAGTATGATGTTCAATCATATATTCAATCAATTCTTGCACTTCATTTGGGGAAATACGAGAGATTGATGCAGAAGATGCGCGTTGCATTTCAATAGCAAGAATAACATATGAGAAAAATGTATGTAGTGTTATTTTTCTAGAGAAGTTCTTATCTCTCGACAGTTTAAGTTTGAGTGCTTCGAGAGATTTTGATGTTCGGATTTGTGATATCTGTGGTTGTAACGACTGGGGTTGCTCTTGTAACAACGGTTGTAACGACAACGGCGTCTGTTGTACTGAATTTGACATTGGCAACGGCTCGATTTGGCTATGAATATTATCGTCGCTCTGGGGCTCCGGGTGAGGCTGAAGCTCAGTTTCCGAACCGCGATGAACCGTTGTATCTAGAGCTGTATCGTGGTCCTGCACGCGGTCGAGTTCCTGTTCCTCTTCCTGTTCTTTCGTTAAAAGAGGAACAGGAGTAGTTGGAGCATTCTCATCTGGGTCTGACATTACACCATAATCATTTTCAGGTGTTCGTTCTATTAACTCTATTTTGGGTGATACTGAAGAAGCAGAAGATGCCTCCGATGAAATCTGAAGTGTCGATGATGATGGAATACTTCCTCTTTTGTTTTTCTTATTTCCGCCGCCCATTTGGTTATTGCTTCTTGATGTATATATATATTTATAATATAGTAATTTAATGAAATTGCTTTATTTATTATTCGATTAAAAAAACGTACCTGATTATTTCATCCATGTTGAAGTACCTGTAAAGTGTAATACATATGTGTATGTGTATGTGTGTTGTGTGCGGCAGTTGCGGCGTTGTCGCGGTATCAATGCTGTTTCTGTTTCAGTTTTCTGGCTGCCGCCCGCTGCTGAATGCATGCTTCTTTGATTTGTTTGATGACTTCATGGCGGTCTTTGTGACGACCCTCGTCCGTCAGGAATTGGACCACGTCGTTTCGGATGCTGTTTGTGAGCGTGCTCAGTGAAATGAATGTGCGGCGAATGGTTTCTGGTTTGAGAATGTTGCGAAGGTATGTTCCGCTGGCAGGTGCGATTTGTGCGTGCTGTGATGGGACTTCGCCTGGAGGTGTTGGAGGTGCTGCTGCTACTTTTCCTGTTGCTGATGGTGGCGCTGGTGGTTTTGGCATGTTGAAGTAACTGAATTTTGGTCGGGTTCGCCAGATTTCCGCTTCGAGTACCTCGCCCCACGCCTTCAGGTCGAGGTACTTGTCCTTTGCGTTGATGTATGCTTCATCGCCGCCGGATTTGTCCGCGAATTCCTTTTGCGTGGCGAGTTCGGCGGCTTTTTCTTCGATCTTGATTTGCGCTTGCATTTGCTTCAGTTCGGCGTGTGTTTTGCTGTCGTGCACAATCAGTTTGATGCGGAAGTTGCTGATGCCTTGCATGAGGATCTGAAAGTCGGCTTGTGACATGATTTCAGGGTTTTTTTCGATTTTGTCTTGAAGTGCGCAGCATGCAAGTAGGACTTGTTTGCTTGCCGCCATGCGGTAGAATGTGCGCGAATTGAGGGAACGACGGCGTTTGAATGCGGAGGCTGATTGTTTGGCCGCCTGTGCGAATGCCCACATTGCTCGTATGGCTGCTTCTTGTGCAGCGCCGGCTTCTTCTTCGTTCATTCCAGGGCGAGGTGTTCCAGTAGCCAGGGAAGGGGTTGAGAATTCCTGTTCGTAGTCTTCGTCATCGAGCCTGGAGAGGCCTCCTTCGTTGGTGATGATGGGTTGTTCCATAGTAGTTGCTGCCATTTCTGTTTCGTTCGGTTCGGTGATTGCTTGATAGCTGTAATTAGAATAAACTTAAAAAAGCATTTCAATTTTTTTCAGACTTCATTCTTTTCGCCCGGTTCATCTAATTTAACAAAAAAATTAAATTTTCTGTTTGTCTTGGTCACATGTCAAATCCTAAAAAATTGAAATCTTTTTCTAGTAATTTCCCAGATGACAGACCCCTAACGGAAATGGCTACAGAACAAAAACCAGTTCATCACAACAGATTTTCTCGAGTGATTGTTGTGAAGAAGAAACCGAAGACAGGTATTGACAGGTTTGATGAATATATACAAAAATCCGGTCTTGAACCAAAAAGTTACCAACGCGAAGGTGTTGAGTTTTGTTTGCGCCGTGAAAAACGCTGCATCATCGGGGATGTTGCCAGTGATGCCAGTGATGGCCGCCCCCCTATTATTGGTGGTATCATTGCAGACGAGATGGGTCTTGGAAAAACAATTGTGATGATGGGTCTCATTCTCGCCAACTTGGCCGCATTCCGACGCACATTGATTGTCGTACCCGTAGCATTGATTGCACAGTGGGTCGCTCAACTCAAAAAGACTATCATCGATACTGGTGTTAAATCCGACCTAGCCATTTGCGTGTTTCATGGCGCAACCGGAAAACGCTCTGTGATTTTGTCGGAAGGCGATGACGGTATCGTATGGTGCCACAGACCTCCCAAGAAAAGGGGTGGCGCTGCAGCAGAAGTAAGTGGTATAAGAGTAGTTGATATCGTCATTACCACATATGGTTGTGTTGCGATGGAAGAACCCGCAAAAGAACCGAAGAATGCTGTGAAGAAGGCAACTAAGAAGGCACCTAATGCGCCCACATTATCTCTCCGCACGTTCAATGCCGACCGCGTTATCTTTGATGAGGCTCATCATCTACGGAACAAGAATAGCCGTATATTCAAAGGTGCAATGCGTGTTGTCGCTGCAGAAGGGGTGAATACACGCCGCCCGAGTGTATGGATTGTAACCGGAACACCTATTCAAAACAAAATTTCCGACTTGAAATCATTGTGTTACGTTTTAGGATTTGGTGTCGGCGATTTAATAACGGAAGAAAAGCGCCGTGAAATTCGCGACAACTATGTGCTACGAAGGACAAAGGTAAGTGTAGGTATGGTGGCAGGTACGTCGTCGGATGCGTCGAATGCGGACGCTTTGGATGTAGTAGTGTGTGCTCCACGCCTACAATCTCTCAAACATTACAAATCAAATGTTGCATGGACTTCTGAAAATGAACTTGACTTAAGTCGCGAAATCCACCGAAAGGCAAGAAGTACAAGTGACCGCGCCGAGAGATTGAAGTTGTATACAAAAATGCGTCAAATGTGTGTTTGGCCCGCTTTATTAGAGAAACCAGTGTCGGAAAATATAGAGGAAGACAATACAATGACACACGGTCTATCTATGGAAGAATTCAAAGTCGCGGTTTCAAAACAAAGCAAAATTGATAAAGTGGTTGAGACGATGATTGCCGAGGCGGCAGCATCAGTATCAGCAGGGTCCGCACCCGGTACTCGCAAATCCATTATATTCTGTCACTTTCGCCGTGAAATGACACAATTGCGCGATATGTTGATACGGAGTGGAGTAGATGACATTGCAATCATCGATGGAACTGTTGGACCTCGCGAGCGCGGACGAATATTTGCCACATTACCTACTGTTCTCATTCTTCAAATACGCACCTGCAGCGAGGGACTGAACCTTCAATCGTATTCGGACGTTTATTTCGTAAGCCCGCACTGGAACCCGTGCGTCGAAGACCAAGCCATCGCCCGTTGCTATCGCATGGGACAGACCTCCCAAGTTCGGGTTTTCAGGTTCTATATGTCAGACTTTGTTGTCGGTGAGGAGGAGGGGGGTCACGGTAAAATAGTAGCAGATGGAGATGATAGTGCAGAAGGGTCAGGTATGTGCATTTCTACGCTAGACCATAAGTGCGAAGAAATACAAGAAAAGAAACGTGTTTTGTGTAATGAATTCCTGTGTGGTGCGTGATGTGTGTCTGCGTGTGTGTGTGTGTGTGTGTGTGTGTGTGTGTGTGTGTGCTAACTTTTTTATTCTGTTGTATATTATAGTATTAGTATTAATAGTATTATTAGTAATAGTATTAAATATCAAATATGGTTACAAAATATTCTCGACGTGGGTCTAGATGGTCGCGTCTCGCTCCTAGAAGCGTAAGCGAACGTTCGGCTGTATTGTCAAAATGTGGTAAGCGATGCTTTTTAGGTCCTGGAAAAACATTTCCTATTTGCGCGCGTTTAGGGTCGGGGTCCAGTTCTAATACATGTAAAATCAACCGTCGCGGAGTTCAAGCCGCGTATATTCGTGCTCGTGAATGGGCTTCGATTACTGCACGTAAAAAATATTCATCAAAGAAAGCTGCTCATTCGCATCGGAGATATACTGCGATTGCACGTAAAGCTAAGTCTATTCTTTCCAAATAATTAATGTCCAGTCGACCCAAATCCGCCACTTCCTCTGGATGTCTTAGGACCTAAGTTTTCTTCGGTTTCTACGATATGAACAAGAAATGGTGAGAGATCCGGAGCACATACTTGAAAATACCTATCGTATTTTTTAATCGGTGAAAGTGTCTCTTTCCAGATATGCCATATATCATTGCTACCAAAAATTCCGATTGTATCAATCGCTGCAATAAGGTCACCCCGGTATCCAGCATCAATAATACCAACTGAATTAGCCATACGAAATCTTGTTTTACTTATGCTTGACCTAGGGTATAAATAAAATCCACATGCTTTTGCATTTGTTGTCGGTTCAGATAGGCTTCTTTGCTCGGTGGTAGCTTGTTCATCAACCCAAGCTATTTCCTGTTCCTCTGTAGTTGATACAGTGCTTGGCGCAGGTTCAGTGCTTGACGCAGGTTCAGTGCTTGACGCAGGTTCAGTGCTTGACGCAGGTTCAGTGCTTGGCGCAGGCTCAGTGCTTGACACAGGTTCGGTGCTTGGCGCAGGTTCGGTGCTTGCCGCAGGCTCGGTGCTTGCCGCAGGCTCGGCTGGGGGGTCTGTGGCGAGAGGTGCTGTTTCTTGTGGTGTTGACGAAGATGCGTCTGATTGTGGTGTAGTTGTATCACTTGGGGTAACCGTATTATTCTCTACTGGCGCTGGTTCAGGCGCTGGTTCAGGGGCTGGGGCACTAGTTTCGACGCTTGATGATGATGTAGTTACTCGCATACAACAGCGAACGCCAAGATTAAGACCTCTTGCCCCATCTAAACCTTTTGACTGACACATTATAGGTACTGATGTATCGTGTTGCGAGAGAATATTAATATTATCTGTCCCATAACGATACTCTATTCCATCATTCGGCATAAAAAGGTCAAAGCCTGAATCTGCAGTGTCAGTACCATCGATTATTTTCTGATTGTGCTGTTCAACTTTCTGCTTATATCTCTCGACCCATTCTTGTTCATCTCTATTTTTCGAGAGATACATATACAATTCATATTTAGTACTCATAATTCGTGGATATGTATATGTATATGTATATGTATATATATTAATGATGCAATAAAAGTCGTATTATAATACAATCAATTATGTTTATATTATTATATATTAGAGATACATTAAATAAGTGAAAGAAAAAGCAAAATGTCTATCGTAGTTATGCGTCGTAAAGTTCGAGAGAACCATCCACGTGTTGCACCCATTTCAGGGCATTTGCCAGGTAATAATGGACAACCAGGCGTGAATGATTCAAACCGCGCCGGTTTTTCGATTAATGGTGGACATCGCAATCTTCGTGGTATCGGACAAATCAGAATGGTGGGCTCTGGTGGTTGGAGTGGCGGTGGTCGTGGTGTGGGGCGATTTGCCTCCGGTAATTCTTCTTGGTATTTTTCAGCGAATGACCCGAATATTGTGAAACGGTCTTCCCGAGGAAATACTGCGATGATTAACATGAAGTATCGTTGGATTAAGGGGTCGCAGTATCCTCGTTCATGGCATAAAGATATTGCATCTGCCACCTTGGATGTTCGTTCTCAGTCCGATTATATTAAGAAGCGGGCAGCTACTGCCATTCGTTGTGGAACCGTCAAAGAAACTACCGCGCCAAATCCATGCACAGTTAAAGAGTGCAAGTTCTTTGTTGGAACTGGTGGATTGAAAAAGAAGCGTGTTGCATGGAAGCCGGTTACCAAGACTGTCACCGAGAGAGTAGTTAGTCAGAGCGAATATATCGAAAAGGGGTCTTTGAAGAGTGGACGTCGCAACTGTTTATCTTTACCAGAACCTAATAAATTTTCACACTTCCCTATGTATATTCGACATGTCGGTTGTGATGTGAATTATTTACGATGGCAACATGCCGTAGCCGCTGGAGCATTACCTGCAAATTATGTTGGATGATGTTCATGATGCTTAAACACAAATATATCGACGTTCAGATGGGTTTTCATGTAATACCTTCTTCAAAAACCAATATATTTTTGTATTTATGATGGGCGCAAGGATTTTATCAAATTCGCTCTCTTCTTTTGTTTTAGCGGACGAGGACGAGGATGACGACGAGGACGACGATGTAAATGTACGAGAGATATAGCAATGTAAGCATAATAATCCAAAACTATAATATCCCGATTTGAAATGTATTGAGTATGGTAATGTTTTTTTATCGACGAACTCTTTAAATTCTGGTGAATGAAATGCGATGTTTTTTGTATTTGACAATGTTGTGTATTCTTTTCGATACGGTACAGATATTGTTATATAATTTTCATCATCAATGTCGCAAATCTTGTCTTCGTTCGTGATTGCAAAATAGACCGTATCGGCGTTGTCGTCTGCGCCATTATCGGTGTAATCATCTCCAGTATGAAAAACCGTAATATCGTCTAGATTAAAACTAGAAATTCCTTTATTTTCCGTTTCAAGGTTGTGTAACTGTCTTCCTATCATTTCGATAAGTCGTTCCATCGTACTATACGAGAGATGTTTTTTGTGTCGTTTTAAGAATAATGATAGTGGCTCAGCCTTTGAAGTTTTTATGGTTAGACTTGATTGTGTTTTATGAGAATACATTGTTTTAGGTAATGGGCAGCTACGTATAAGTTCTTCTGAAGAAAAATGATACGATGACGTATCCGACATGTGCGTGTTGTGTTTCTATGTATTTATATATTTGTATTATTTATTTTGTTTCGGTATAATGTGAAATTTGCAGCAACACACCTCCAAAATATGGGAGTGGGTATCGACTTATGCACGATTTTAATGGATTGCCCCTTTATCACATTGTCACGGTATTTACACACCCGCGGGTCATGTGTATTCCATTTTTTGAAGTAAATGTAGATATTATTGTAACAAACCTTCTGTTGTCTTTCATGGTCTCTGGTCTCAGATACAGTGGCGTCGTTGCCGTTGCCGTTGGTGTTTGCAGCGGTTCTTTCCCATTTTGGAAGAACGAATTCTTTTGGTTTGATGACTATTTTGGAAATCTCACCTAGCCCCGAATTATTCATGATTTTGTATAGTTCATCCGGCGTTATAGTTCCTAATGCTCTTGGAATACATAATGCCGGATAATCATATTCGTGAATTGATGGCGCCGGTCCACAATTTTTGTATTGGAAGTAGTTGTCTTTCTGCATTGTAATGATGTTTATAGATAGCAGTTATGGTAGTTTCGGTAATAGCAATGAATATCTGTATAATATAAATCAATTTTATGTATCCCGTAAAAGAAAAAATAGGAGAGAGAAGATAAATAACTGCTGCCTCTTGTCTGCGACTGGTATGTTAATATTAATAAACAGTATAAACAATATTATAGACAATATATAAATTATAATAAAGGTTTCTTTGGCTTAGCATAAGCTTGTAATGACGATATCAACCACAAAAAATAATTCATCAATAACTACAACATCTAATCAAAAAAGAACCCGTAATAGAAAACGAAATAATACATTGAAAGATATTAATGCTGACGGTAGTGGTAGTGGTAGTGGTCCTGGTGGCAAAGGTGGACCTGATAGTGGTGGTAGTGGAACAGGGGGTGGCGGAGTTAGCGGTAGTCGTGTTCGCAGAAAAGGTCGTCAAAATCCGAAAAAAAAAGAGGAAAAGCTACAGAAAACATATGCCGAAATAATTACTAAACCTGTTATTGAAAGTTCAAATCCATTCTTTATTGCAGTATGTGCTCCAGAAACATATAAACCTGCCATGAATACGACTACGAGTATACCTTTGTCAATTTCTGGGTCAGTATCTGGGTATGGTTCTGGTATTGATAATAGTCCATATGAAGGAAGACCTCGAACAAACGTATTTTTACGTTCACGACCGGTTCGAAATACAACGAATTTGGGGTCATCGTATCCAAACCGATTTATTCATCATCCTATTATTCAGAATTTACGTCAAATTGATACTAATACTAATACTAATACAGAAACTAGAATAGTTGATACGGAGCCTTGTGTCTCATCAAATGACCTTAAACATTTTCCATCGTTGGGTGGTGCTGATAATACCAACAGTAATACCAGTATACCTATTTCCGTTACAGCAAATGCAGGCGCCGGTTCAGGTACAGGAGGAGGTACTGGTGCTAAGTTAAATTTTAAAGAAATGGTTATGCGAAATTCAAGTGGTTTGGGAGTAGGGTCCGTCACGGATACTGTAGTGACTACTGCTACTGCTACTGCTGCTACTGCTACTGCTGCTACTGCTACTGCTACTGCTACTACTGCTAGTTCTTCTTCGACCTCTCTTAAATCAAATATGGTATCTTATCGCATTACTCCTCAGAAATCATTATCATCGAGCAATATATTTTTAGCAGCATTTCATTGCCAAGATGGCGATGATGTTGACTATGGTGATGATGATTATAATGAGGATGAACATTATCAAGATCAATCCATCCGTAACGGCGGAAGTTCTGGCGGACGTGTATTTGCTTCATCGGTTCTAATTGACTCTTGTGATAGAAAGTATGATAAATTATATAAATAGTTATGCGTGACGTACGTGTGAGTGTGTGCGTGTCTTTATTTATTATTCATTTCGTTTTGATATATAACCATACCACAAAATGAATAATACTAATACTGTTAGTGATGAATATGATTATCGAAAGTTCATGGTAGATGATGATGATGACATCAGCGATAGCGGCAGCAACGACGTTGATTACATCGATACTTCCTGGATCACAGAATACGAAACTAAAATGATGAATGATGATTATCAGCTGTTTTTGAAATCAGATATTACCCATGTTTCGTTTGAGTTTTATTATTTAGACCGAGATAAGATGTACGTAGAACGTATTGTTCCAATGACCTATTCTTTACGTGATATCAATAAAATTACTCAAAATGAAATATTTAGTATTATTCAGTCTCGGCAATGGGTTGATAAAAAATACTATAATTTTCAATCATTGCTACTTTATTCTTTCGATTTTCAAGATAATTGCAAAGATATCGTACGTTCATTATCGAACTATATTCGTGGTGATAGTAGCGGTACTAGCGGTAGTAGCAATGAAAAATCATTCATTGAATACACAAATCTACTTTCTATCGATGTTATTTATTTTCCACCTTTAATTACTATGTTTCATGAATTTTTAGGATTTTCGGTATTATTATATGAAGATTAGGCGGTGTTAGAGATATTATAAAGGATTAGATGTCATCAATATCAACCTCTTCCATTTGTTGTTCGTAATAATTTGATGGATGTTGTGTGTCTCGTTCACCCGATAATTGCATTTCGTCCCTTTGTTGTGATGTGTCATGTTGTTGTTGTCGTTGTCCGATGGCGATGGTGATGGTGGTAGAGTTTAGGGTGGATGTCTCACGGTCATCGTCGTAATCATCGTCGTCGTCAGTATCACTAATATCTTCATAAATTGACTGATAACTCGACGTTTTCAGTTTTGATAATTTCCCCCCTTGTGCTATTATTTCTTGATAGTCAAGGGTCATTTGGTCCTTGAACTCAACTGTATGATTTGTACTAAACTCGTCATCTCTTGGATTGGAACTGTCGCTACCTTCATCTGCAATCACGTCTTGAAATATCTTTTCTTGAACACGAAGCTTTTCCCGTTCAGATGTAGAGTATATTTCAAGTAGGTCACACTTTTGAATATTTTTCTCCTTCTTTGACGCTTTGACTGCGAACTCCTTTTCTGAATCCCATTGGCGTAATCCAACTAGAACCCATGTTCCTTGTGATAATACATTTTCGCGTTTTGACCTTCCTGTGAATTTACCTCGAATGTGACATAATCTTTCGTAGCCATCAACACATTTTACCATGCACATTGAATTTCCCAAAATACGAAGAACGTAAGCATATACCTCTTCTTTACATTGCGATACTCGCAGAAATTTGTTGGCTTGTTGCTGGCTCGACCCATTTACATGCTTGCGTGCAAGATGTTTCATTTTATTACCTCCTCCTTCATTTCGAACCATTTGATTGTGCTCACGTGTTTAATATAAAATACGTATGTGTCGTTTCTTTTATAATCCAGACATTTTTTAAATCAATTTTATGTATATAAATATTTGTATTTTTCATCATAGACAACGTCTTGTGTGGATGATTGCGCGCTGGAGGCGGTGGGTGTGGTGGCGCTAGCGGCAGCGACGGCGGCGTCGAAAGCTTGAGAATTGCTTATTTCCTCTTGTGTTGCTGCAATAAAGATATTCTTCTTATTGATATCATCATCTTCTATTTTCATATAACACAACAATGCAATGACAATTATCTCCTTTCGAATATAACTTATGTGATTATTGATTTTGTTCATCACAGCGGTCGAAGTGCTTGCCGACGAGACGGTTGGAGCAGTAGTAATCACATAATCTAGAAAAGATGTGAAAATAGACGCGGTTTCTGGTGCTATGTTGTCCTGTATATGTATTGGGCCGGACCCAATTAATCGGCGAATAAGAACAATCGTTGTTTTTAGATGATTCGATTGGTACGACTTGATGAGCTGTTTCAAAATATCGCCTTTGTATTTGGGATAGATATGGGTCACGTTTGAATGGTTTGTGTAGGCGTGAGTATATAGCCGAAATACAACCGTGGATGTGTAATAACGACGCTTTATCATGTTCTTTATGATGTCCTGCCATGCAGTTCTGGTGTTGGCGGTATTCGTTTTTTTTTGTATATATTCTTCCATTTTTGGATTGTGAATTGCAAAGAACATATAATAAACAAACCATAATGGTTCGTATGAGGAAGATGAAATAGTGGTTGAAGAAGTTTCATAAATGTCGAATTCATTTAGACATTCTTGAATTGTCTTGTTCTCTTTTATTTTTCTATATAGTTCTGCACATTTGTCCAGAAAATTTTTGTCGTACGCCATTGATATTGCCATTTCTGTTGCCTTTTGTTTCAACTAATAATTTTATATTTATATATAGTATAACGGGTATTACGCATTATTTCGTTCAATTTTAAATGTCTGGGTCTGTCACTGATGATATTGTAAAGCAGGAGCAGGAGCAGGAGCAGCAGCAGGGTGGTCGTAAGAAGAACTCTTGGTTGGCTCACGTAAAGGCTACCATGAGGGGACACCGCAATAAATCATTTAAGCAGGTCTTGAAGATTGCGAAGAAGACTTACAAGAAGA
>JACCEC011902353.1_pt1 | contig 12568 bp, 8 predicted proteins | sample 7450121 | NCBI WGS metagenome assembly JACCEC01 (sample SAMN15323455, study PRJNA562643) | freshwater metagenome | isolation source: river surface water | place: USA:Blue River Watershed | collected 2017-08-18 | reverse complement strand
TGAGTCCTAAAACAATCATTTCATACATATATATACTTACTGTGAATAAAATCTATAGTATTATATATCATCAAATTATGTCATCTACTATTCCTGGAGGAAAATTAATGAATATTAGTAGAGAACGTTATATGTCTTGGAAAGGCGGTAAATCGGTGAATACTGTAGGGGTAAATCCGGCGAATGTCAAATACGAGCCCGACGCTGCGGCGCACGTCAGTTTCAAACCGAATCCAATCAGACATTACAGATTACAATATACATCGTCGGCAACAGATAAAGGCAAGAAATCGGCGGTAAGACTTATTGACCGAATCAATTCCGCCGGAGCAATTACTCATTCTACTGTATCCCAAAACACTTGCGGTGGAGTCATCGATTTCTACGACCCCGCATCTTCGAATATTCCTACAGGGGATAACGATTGCTGCTCAGACGAACGTAAAGCGTCGGAACGCGTTTTGAAAAAGTCGATTGTAGACCAAACATATTTCACTACAATGTCATCCTATTTAGAAAACAGATGTAAACTTTTCAGACAACGCCAATTCAATTTCGCCGAATCGACTCTTACCGCGCCAGAATATAGAGGCGACTGTAATCGACCAATGACTGAAGGGTGTAGCGTAGTCATTTATAAACCGAACAATCCCAAATTCGCAGTTCAAGGCGCTGTAGAATCATCTACAAGACTCGCCAGATTGAAATACGACGCGATTAATGTAAATGGAGCGTCATTTACTACCGCATTTGGAAGAGCCACCTGCGCATCTGGACAATACCGACCAGAGGCAGATACGCCTTATACATTGAAAAGTAAAACTGAACCTGTAAACGGTTGTAGATCCATTGTAGCAAATATGCGCAGAGGATACAAACCAGGATGTTTTACTCGTTCGAACGCATAGTAAAAAAAATGATGTCCCCGTAGGGCATCATTTTTTAATTTGATTTATTTTATTTTATTTTTTATTGTGTTTTTTAGTTTATTTTTTATTGGATTTCTTGGCTTTCTTTTCATCCTTCTTATCAGCGGCAGCAGGAGCAACAGTTAATTTGGCTAATTCGGATTGTAAACGATTGACTTCGGCTTCTAATCTTGAAACTTCGCTTTCCAAATCTTGCTTAGACATCTTCTTCTTCTTTTCAGCAGCAGCGGCATTCTTGGATTTCTTTACTTTGACTTCAACCATAACATCGCTGTTTTCGATTTCAGCCTTTCTCTTTTCGGCTTCAGCCTTGTATGGTTCCTTATCGGCATCGGATAAAGTCTTCCACATATCACCTAATAACTTGCCGATTTCACCAATCTTCTTGTCTGGGTTGGCTTTGCGGACTTCTTCTCTCTTAGAATTACAGAAGAGAATGTAGCAGGAAAGGGCTCTTGGTTTTCTTAAAATTGTTTCGCTCATTTTGTATAGTATGTTAATTGTTAACTGTTTATATATAAATTTTTTGTATATTTTTTCTCTTTCAATTTTTCGTTTTTTTGTCAAAGAAATCATCGAATATTATACTTTTTACTGAATTTTTCAATTTGATTTTGACCGAACATCGCATTCATTTCTTCGAGACATACAATAAAGTGGTAGGGTATATCTAGCGTGAGTATCCTGTAGAGATTATCTTCATCGGGTATTTGGGATATTTTTTGCGCGAGTTCCTGGATTTCAATTGTGTTGATGGTTATGTTTTTACAGATGATATATTTGTGAGAACTGTGTACTACTTGGACCTTTTGAAACACCGTACATAATAAATATAGGACATCGATGATGAACTGGTTGTATATTTCATCGACGCAAATGATGGTGTATCCTACAGGTTTCTGTAAATAAATCGCGTATATAATTGACCTAATTATATCATTTTTACGGGGCTGATGAATCGTAATAATATTTTGCTGATGATTGATATCAGGGATGACCGCTGTTTTCCCTGTAGAATTCAATAATTGTTCTACTTCGACAAATTTGGAGTGTTCATCGCCGAAATGGAGGACATTTGAATTGTCGCCGATCTTGTCGTATAATATTTTGTAGGCGTCACTGTATAAATCGGTGGGGGTAATATACGGAATGAGCATTTTATAAATATTTTTGGATATAAATGGGTAATTACAAATATCTTCGGACGCCGTCTGAAACCTAATGTAGCGGTGAATATATTTTTCTTGGATGGAAGGCAAATCAATACATATCATTTACATAAAAAAATGATATATGTTTATACCTGGTGCTTCGCCGAAGGCGGATTCGCGTGAGACCCTATTTACCTTTCAAAACGAGTTTTCTACGAGGAGCGACGACCTTTTCTTCGACTTCGACAACGGTCGTTTGCTGTTTTTGAACATTGAAAATGTTCGCTGCCATTTTTTTGGCGTCTACATTGTGAATTTTCTTGAATATGAAATATCTGTTAAGGAACGAAATCCTTTTTTCGTAATTGCGCATTTCTACTTGGTTCTTATACAATTCCGAAAACATCCCTGTCCCGTAGCGAAACCCCATTTTACCCGCTTCCGCGTCGTCGACGATTTCGAATCCATACGTTTTCATCAATTGTATAAAATACTCCGAATTCACCAAATATTCTGGAAATGTTTTGCCAATTGTTTCCTGGAACACATCGATTTGAAGCCCAACCGACGTCTCATTATCCTCAAATTCTTCTACAGTGTATCTCTTCGTAATCTCCCATATTTTACGATTACCTTCCACTATCATATCCGATTTCTTATTTTTCAGTAATTTGAAAATCGAATTGCCGTCGTAACACGTAGATATAAAATATCCGCCCGTTTTGGTACATTCGACCAAATTGCGAATAAATGCGTGTAATACCGTCGGATTTTCGAAGAAGTAATGTAGCGCAAATTGACAAGAACTGACATTAAACCCTGTAGCGCCAATACCATAATTCTTATAAACACCTTTGCCTAACACCCTTTCATCTTTAGGACCGTTGCCGAACACCGCCGATGTAATCATCTTGTTTTTTTCAGAATAAATCGCCTCGCCGCTTTTAATATTCAATCCACTATTTCCGTGGACAAATAACACCGAAGGACAATGTGTGTGCGTTTTCCTGTAGTTCAAATATCTGGCACACGCCCCGTTTTTCCTATTTTCAATATTATCCTGCGAAACGTCGACGCCAAATACAAACGCCAATTCCGCCGCAATCCATTTAGGAAAATCGCCAGCCATACCTACCGCATAATCAATCAAAATGTCGCCCTTATGTGAAACCGCCTCTATTAATCTCCGTTTCACATGCGAATTGTGGAAATCGCGCAACCCTCGTGTGCTATTTGTCTCGTCGTCTTTATTGTAATAGACACTCGCATCTTCTAAATAAGTGGGAATCTTTTTCCCGGTTTCAAGCATTTCTACAGTAACCGGCTGATGAATCGACTGCCAATTGTCATTCGCAGTCTCGAAATCGTTCCCGTATGTCCTATTTTTACTAGACAAGAGTTCAGCCGTTTTATCCTGTCTCACACGCAACGGCACCCATTTATGAAATTTAGGTGCGTCCGGATTATAACTGAATTCGACCACCGTATTATCACCGAATATCTCATTGTCTTCTACAGTATACATTGTCCCATCATACGCATTCACCTCGATTTCGCATTTGCTAGCATACGGATCTTCAGGACTTGTAGGAGCAAATGGAACAGGTTTGTATTCAGACCCCTCGCCAAACATCGGCAACCTGTCCTCTATTACATCCAGACACGGATTTATATACCCATGTTTCTTCTCGTCGAATCCACAACGTAACGTCAGTTCTTTATACTGTCTGCCGTCAATATCGATTTTGCGCAAATCGGCTCCTGTAGAATCCTTCAGGGTAGTCACCAGGAAATCAATCGTATTGTATTGCGGAGGTTTCCACTTAAATGCGTATTTCCAAGTGATTTTATGTTTAGGTCCAGCCTCCCCGATTTTTTCACTGCCGACGCCTAGTAACGCTGGCGTAAATATGAGCCCGTCCGTATTATATGGCATCACTTCCTGTTGCGCCAGGACATTTTTACAGCACTCAAATATGGTTTTTTTATCAGACGTGATTTCAAAGTGTTTTACGCGAATATTCATCGGAAGCGGCAAGTCGCCGCCGCTAATGTGTTTTAATGCCAGCGCATTTACTGTTTCCGTCAAATACTTGAGACGCCCTTTTTCACCTGTAAATGGCAATTCGCGGACGTCTTTCCCGGCGACGTAGTATATATCGAACGCGGCGTATAACGGAAGTCCCGATTTCACCTGTTGAATATACTCGCCGTCTATAACCGTATTCTTAAGTTTTGCTACAGTATTAGTTAAAACGATCCCTGTGAATTTGACCATCATATTCATATTGATTGTATACAGTTTCCCCGATTCGTGGATGTATAATAAAGTTCGAACCCCATCCGCCTTATCTGTAACGGTATAATTATGACGAACATTTACCGCATTTCCTGCGACACCAGGTTCCATAATATTATGGAGTCTGAGGGTTTTAGGCGACGGACCTATAAAATTGGATTTATACAACTGACCGCGCTCATACTCTTTCCCCTGAAGTAATTTCTTGTAGGATTGTCCTACTTCAAACATTTCGCTGTAATTAATCGGATATTCTGATTGCTGTAATCCAGATAAAACGTGTTTAATCGCGAGTTTCAAACGCGGCATCAACTGCGTTTCGTCGCTTTTCAGTATAAGGTCATTGCTCAATTCGATTTCCGCCTCGTATTCTGGGTCGTTTTCAAATAATTTGGATTGTTGTAGGGTATACGTGGCTATATATCCTCCCCGTTTACTTTTTTCGGAGGTTTTGACAATACTAATATCCACACGCATAAGCGGATTACTGTCTACCATACTTACACGACTCAAATATCTAAATGTTTTTTTAGTATTCATCCAGTTATCGACCAGCCCTGTAGGCAAATTCCAACGGGAATTTGTTTTTTCTTCCTGTAGAGACGCTTTCATCTGAAATGTCGGGAATAAAACAGGTTCTTCTTCGCGGGTTTTTTGGATAAACGAAATATCGGATCCGTGGTTTTCAATAATGTGTTTAATATCATTTGTTTTACAGTATGTTTTAATGGCGTCGATGCCCCTTATTTCAACACGCAAATGTTGGGAATTTACAGGTTCAATACGTAATAAATCCTCTGGACTGTTATTTACTATAGTAAACCCGGCGGATTTCAGCCATTGAATTAAATTGTAGTAATTAAGCGACGTCAACGGCTGAACGAGAGTTCCTTTCATAGGCGTGTTAAACCTGATTTCGAATTCTGAAGCAATTCCGTGGACAGGACTTTTAATATTAACTAAATATTTTTTTAATAAAAAGTCTAATTGCTTGTAGGGTTCCATATATATATGTATAGGACATATTTATATAAAAATATGTATCAATATTGCGATGACAAACGCCGTAGACCTTATATACGCGCTTTGCTGGTTTTGAATACATTTTTGATGATACTGCTTATACCCGTCGATTCTCTGGGCATCAATTCGCCGTCCAATTCATAATATCGGTCGTCCGTTTTTATCCATTCGGCGAAAAAATTGTTGTCGTAATTGCGTATAACTAAATATATCATATCTGTTATATAATTCTGATTCTCTATGGTTTCTTCGCCAATATACGTATTTATGCTACTGTGTAGAATGTCGTAACGCGTCAATTTTTTATGTACATCATCCATATTTTCCAGTGTTTGATAGTATATAGTCTCCAGTTCCGCGCCGAATTGCTGGTATTTTTTAAGCGCCTCGAAATTCAAGTTCATTTTTACATTGAGTTTGAAAAAAGAGTTTGTGGTGCTGAGCACAAATGTGACAAGTAGAATAATCACATTCTGCTGTTTCGTCAAAAAACTGGACGACGCCGCCTGCCCTGTAGAAAGCGCTGTCAATAACGTGATTGCGAAATTGATGAACGTGGTGACATAATTCCAAATAATCGAACTCAGATATTTCTTCCAGGCGTGCTCGCCGATTTTCCTATTTAGAACTGTTTGCCTGGCAATCATTAATCGGAATATATGCGCCGTTTTGTCTATTTGCGACGAATAATATTTGGAGGAACTAATATAGTCGGTTACAGGATCCATAGAAGGCAAACGCGACAATTCATACGGCGCCGAAGGAGGCATCAAAACGGGTAAATCCAAATCCATCTACAGTATATTTACGGGATTTGCTTATATGGTGTGTGTGCGCGTGTAAAGAAATTCTGATATATATATAATGAGTAGCAGCGCTGTACAAGATTCTATTAACCAATTAGCAGAACTAAAAAAACGAGAAGACATTTTGATTTCGCAAATTAACGCATCTACTGGAGATGATACAAAAAACGCCAAAATGACAGACCTAGCGGCATTAGGTGCGCAACGAGCCGCTCTGTATAAAGCCATATACGATTTGGATGAATATTCCATAATTGATTTAAGCGGTCAAGCCCAAATAAATAACTTGAACAAACTAAACACCACCATCAACACATTAATTTCCGAAAATGCCTCTAAATACGAGGAAAATGTAGACGAAAAAAACAACGCCGTGCGCGCAGTAGAATTAAATATTTACTACAGCGAAATGTATAAGGCGTATGCGAAATTGATGTTCGGCGTTTTCGTTTGTTTAGTGCTCATTTATTTGCTGAATTTGCTTTATTCCATTTACATTATTCCTGACGTGTTCATCAGTATGATAATTGGTCTTATTCTCGCAGCGATGATTGTATGGATATACGCCAATTACTCGGATATTAGACGTCGCGATAAAGTTTATTTCGACAAGTACGATTTCAAAGCCCCCGGTAATTTAGGAATTGGTGGCGAAGGAGGCAAAGTATCAAATACCAAATTTTCCTACGACGAATACGTGAAATCTAAATTGGGTAATACCTGTATTGGCGCCGAATGTTGCCCTGCGGATTATACTTACGACGCCAGTTTGAATAAATGTGTCTCTGTAGAAGCATTTACAGGAATGTCTATGACTAGCGAAGCCGAATATGTGATGGTTGACGCGTCGTCTTTCGATTTAGATTCTATTTTAGTTCCTACAACTTCCAGAAAAAAGTATGAATAAAGTATAAATGCCTAACGCAATCGCAGAACCAGATTATATTACAACCACCGAAACAACCCATACAACTTTGATGACAACTATCAAAACGAAAATCGACGAATTCGATAAATTGTATTCTACAGTTCAAAAACTAAAAAAAGCGCAAACAAATGATAAAATATTGAACAATTTCGACGCGGCGGCTGCGGCAAAAGTAGAACAAGACGCTGATACAATGAACCGAAAAGTGTATTACGGACAAACACGTATATACTATTACCAACTCATTTATAATTGGATACAATTGTTCTACTGGTTTCTATTCAGCGGATTCTGCGCTACAATGCTCATTATACAGCGCAAATACGATTATGGAACAATAGCAACCATTGTGTTTTTCTTTGTATATCCATTTATTTTACTGTACATAATGAACGGGTTCAAATCCATTTACAATTTTTGGATGGGACTTTTCCGACCACTTATTCAAATATAAAAAACAAAAAGCCTTTATCATAAGGCTTTTTGTTTCATTTATGCGCTACAGTAATCAATGATTTTATGTAAATTTTCAGTAGATAAATTACATTTATTCATAGAAAACGATTTCAGCAAAAACTTACAGGCTTCAATACATTTTGATTTATCCCCATTATTAAAACTGTTTCTTATAAAATAGTGAATTATTTGTTCTGGATTATCGTAAGCATATACATAATTAGTAATCATTGAAACGTAATCCCCGTAATAATGTGTAAAATAATTGGGGTAATCAAAATAAACTGGTGAATACAATTGTTCATCTGCGTGTCCGTATCCTAATTTAACATATTTTACAAATTGTTGTTCAATTAAATCACATACCTTATACATATATTCAGAATTCCCTGTAAAAAAACCACTACACATTGAACATCTTCCCCATTTATAATACTCTGCCGTATTATTTATCAAACTTTTAGGAATATAATCAATGTAAACTGTCGAAAAACGGTCCCTTTTAATTGAAAGCGCATTATCTAGTTGTATAAGATTCTTGAACCCCATTCGTTCTATACAGAAATTTATCCAACAAAAATGAGTTGACCCAAACGGATTCATTCTAATTACTTCTTTTAACATTCCGTATCTAGACATACAAAATAAATAATAACTTGCGGTGTTTCTATTATCGAAACAATATGGATGATTCACGCGATTATCAATAATCATTTTTCTGTAATCAGCAAATCCTACATTATCTATCTTAAATTCATCGAATTCTTTTACAATGTATACTGTATTGGATTTCAAATATTCAGGGCGTTTTGATTGAATTATACTCATTGATTCTTCGTCGCAATAGACAACTAAATTATAAGGTAAACACAATGTTCCCAATGAGTGCGACATATAATAATCTTTTCCTCTTTCGATTATTTCGACGCTGGCGTCAGGGCATTTTGTCAGATTGAAATACGCAGTAACTAATGTCCAATTTGAATTGTCATTTTTTTGCGGAAATGTAAAAACATCGGCAAATTTTACAATACCAGTTCCAGACCAATGCCCAAATTCAGTTATATCCCATCTTTCCGAATAATTGACCTGATTCCAAAATACATCCCTCATAGGTTTGAAATACCAAATGTCATCACATACAAGATACCCTGTATACCCAATTTCTTTCAAATAATTATAAAAATCAATTTCCATAATTCCATTGTGTGGGTCTACATCCATAAAAATAAATGGACTTCCAAGAATAATTTCTTTCCATTTGTCGAAATAAGTTCTGTCATAAATTAAATCGCCAATTTGATAACTAATATTTTCTACAGTTTTTTTCTCATTTGAAACCTTATCTACTATGTCAAACGTATAAATTGTATTAGTAGGATTATACGACAACGCCATTGCTGACTCCCCTAGATGAGTACCAATTTCAATAATAGATGTATTATTATACAGGGTGGATAAATATGCCAATAACCTATAATGTTGTTCTCCAGGAATTTTATAAAAATCATCACACAAATCATATTTTGAAAAATGACTATCAAAATTGGTTGTATATATTTTCTCTAACGTTATGTTTTCCATAACTATAATACATTGTATTCTTTATATTTTTTACTGTGCGATAAAAAAATATATTATGATCATCGTTTTATGTATCGGCATCAGGTAGACTCACAAGGTCATCTGTTAGACCCTCTAATCATCTTCTACGAAATCCTCCTCTTCCTCGACGCGTATAGACAACCCTTTCCATCCTCTCCCCTGTTTTTTCCAATACCGATTATTCACAAACTCCGCCAAATCTTTCGTATACGACGCAGGAAGTCTGTTGCCGTAATTACCCAAAAACCATTTGCGATACTCTTCAATCAACTCCGACTGCGTCAATACTTGTTTAGGATTCTCACTCTTTTCAATGAACTCATTGACAAATTCACTGATCTGATCCTGAGAACTGCGATACTCATTACTAGCCGATAACACAATATCGCAATCTACTACTTTGCCTTGCGTGGAATACGCGATTTTAACCAGTATTCCCATAAACACGTGTTTCCATTGCTCCAGTTTTTCGCCCATTGTATAATCTACTTTATACTCATAAGGCGATTCAGGAGACGGATTCGGCTTTTCAATAAATCTGGATTTAAATGGAACCACTCTAGGACGTCTCCACGTACCATTGTCATTGCTCTGTATAATCGGCAAATTGTTTGTACATAATATCGGCTTAAACTGAGGCACATAAACAGTCGATTTCGCCTGATAAAGTCCGCGGCATTGAACTTTATCTGTGCCACCCGTCATTTCCTTGAACACGCCTTCATTCAATACCACATCCTTCTCGTTTTCCTGCGCAATCGCTAACCTGGCGCCTTTCAATTCCAATAGTTCAGTATTTGTGCCGCCTACAGCAGCCCGTTTAGAAGTGAGCAACTGTAGAGGAAGCGGTTTCGCATATTCGCCCATTATTTTTCCTAATGTGTCTACCACCAGGGATTTACCGTTGGCACCTTTGCCCACATAAAACCCGAATGTCTGTTGAGTGTTTCCGCCAATAAGCATCGACGCAAACGACTCCCACATATACTGCTTCAACTTCTCATCCGGAAAGAGTTGCCCCATAAACTTATTCAACTGTTCAGTAACAGCCGAATGTTTATCGGCGTCATACGGCGTATAATCAATCCCAGTAGATTTAGACACGTAATCCTCCGGCATCCCTGGTCGAAATATATCCGCGGCGTTTTTTACAGAGAAATCCACGACGCCGTTATTAAAACACAGCAAATATTTGTTTTCGTCCAGCAATTCCATAAAGCGCTCATCGTAGAAGATATTCATACACGCCTTAATAATACAATCCACATATCTGACATCACGCAGTTTGCTACAGATTTCGCTGATTTTGCTGATTTCATCATTGATTTCTTCAAGTTTATCCGCGCGCTCTTTCGCAAGAATTCGGTCAATGTCGCCCAACTGCTCGAAATTGCCCGGCTCAGGAATTTGCGCCCTTGCCGCTATTTTTTTCTTCTGGATTTCGCTGTACATATCATACAAATCCTCCATAATGGATTGCGATAAGTAGACGGCGCTGTCCATCAATACCCAACGATGTTGACGAAATATATACCAAATGCGTTTCTCAATACCTGCGCATACAAATATGTCGTGATACATCGCGTGAAGGATTTTGGCGAAACCGTAATGAGTCGGTTGTCCTATTGCGTCATACATTAATGCGTCTACAGATTCTTTGCGGATTTTCGCGTATTCTTCAGGAGCATCTTTGCGTGCCCAGTAGACAATCGATTTATAAGTCAAGTGGTGCTGAGTTCTAGGCTCGAATGATTCCCACATTTTATAATATTTCGGGATTTCGCTGTAGTCAAATGTGTCGGATTTGGCGGACATCAGCATCCACGACATAAATAGACGCTCGTCCGTGTTTTTCAGCGCAAACGCGACTTTCGTCCATTGTTCGAATGTGCCCTGTCCCCAGTATTTCTCAGGCAAGATTTGAACAAGTCTGTGCGCCTCAGTAATATTATACTCGGTGGGTTTTACAGTAGAAAGACATTCTTCCGCTACTTTAAGCAGTTGCTCGTAATTCTCGATTTCGTCCATATTCATATTTTCAGGATTGATTACCACTTTCAACTTCAGTTTAGAAAGAGTAGGCGGTCTGGAATCCAGCGCGGAAGTGATTTTCTTATTTATCAAATCGGAGACGCGATTGTATTCGGGTTCCATATTTGGCTGGATTTGTAGACGATGGAAATCCGTACAATGCGCCGACATTTTTCTGGCATCCCTGAATTGCGCGACATCTAGCATTGTAGGAATGAATTCGCCGTCCTGATCGTCGTCGAACGAATACTTCATCATATAAGCACTGTGAAGCACATAAGGCTCGTTCGTCGGTTTTTTAGACCCATACATTTGCCAATTTACTTTGCCCATTGTAATACCGAGATCCAACACATTTTCCCAGGTGTGCGAATTTAGTTGCGGCAGGTGCGCCCAGTGCTGCTCCAAAATCGGTTTCACCTGTTCGCGCAACAGGCGCTGCGCAATACGGTCCGCTTCTATGCCGATGATAATATGAAGCCCGTCTTTCGTGTAATTCTTCGATTCGACGCGGTTCACCTGTTTTTTCTGTAGGACGTATACAGGAAACTCGTGCGAACCGGGAATTTGGAATATTTGAGCGCAGTGTTCTAAATAGACGCCGACTGCTTCAAATATTTCCTCGTTGGTGTGCTGGCGCTTATCTACCTCGTAGGGATACCTGAAATCGAGGTCAATAAGAATAGGTCCGACCTCTTTTTGAACTTCTGTTAAATATTCTGGCTGATTTTTATTGAAAACTTTGTCGTTATATAATTTGTAAAAGGCTGGTAAATCTTCGTCCGGAATATGATAAGACCCTCCCGATATCTTGGATGATGGGTCTCCAATACGTGTATGCGTAATAGGAAGAGTGCTAGTTCTATCAATATAATGCTGACGTAAGAAAGACGCTAAATCCATAGTTCGGTTAGTTAATATATCCAAATAAAGTTTAAATGTTGGGAATTCCGGAAACGCAAAAAGAGTTTTCAATTTTTTGGCGGGCGCCATCCGGCAGGTATAACCATACAGCGGGTATAACCATACAGCAGGTATAACCATTCGTTATACCATACAGCGGGTATAACCATCACTTAAGTATAACCTCCCTATATGTATAACATCCTCATCCGAATGGATTCAAAATGTAATGAATATCTTGACCGGTTAGACCAAATCGGTGAAATCAAAGAAGTCCTTAAAAGGTTCGACAAAAACAAAACGAACCTCACCATCAAACGCGGAATTTATTTGTACGGAAATTCGGGAACAGGAAAAACGGAATTCATCACACAAATCCTTAAAGAACTCAACTACGATATTGTAAAATACGATGCCGGAGATATCAGAAACAAAGC
>JACCEC010539811.1_pt1 | contig 12574 bp, 12 predicted proteins | sample 7450121 | NCBI WGS metagenome assembly JACCEC01 (sample SAMN15323455, study PRJNA562643) | freshwater metagenome | isolation source: river surface water | place: USA:Blue River Watershed | collected 2017-08-18 | reverse complement strand
GCGACGCCACCTGTGCCGCGCGATGAGTCGGCCATGAAACCAACATTTGTTGTTGATGATTTGGAAGTGGTGCGTACTGCTGCCAAAGCCACCGGTGGATTTCTCAAACCTCTCAAACAAGCCTGGCATTTTCGAGGCTTTGTGGTGCTAGATGGCTGGGACCCCGAGGGCAACATTGTTCAGTTTAAGCAAGTTGAAAATTAAGAATATCCAGACAAAAAGGATGTGTGGGTTCTGCATTAAGCAGCGCTTGTGGGCCAAGTTAGTTCAACTTTCAAGCCACCCAAGTCTTGCGATCGGCTGAGCTTAATTTCTAGACCGTAGATGTTTGCAATTTTTTTGATAATTGACCATCCCAAACCACAACCAGTAGCGTCATTGCCCAAAACTCTAAAAAACCGCTCGCCCAGTTGATGAATGTCTGCCTCTGACATGCCGACACCACTGTCTTCAACGATTAACTTAGGAGTTGGTAATTTGACCCAGCTTACAAGAATAGTTGCGCCATGCGGACTGTACCTGCTAGCGTTGTCAATTAAATTTCGAACAATTACAGCAAGCCATTCTGGGTTTATTTCTAGTTCCAAATTGCTGGGTGACTCAAAGCTAAGCTGTTGTTTTTTCTCAAGCCATTCTTGCCCTGCTTCTGCAAGCTGAACCCGAGTCAATTTAACAACATCAACATGCGAAGAGTCAATCTGAGAGTGATTTGTTTCATACGCATCTAGTCTAGAGAGATCCAGCATTTGCGAAATTAGTCGTGTGGCTCGATCACATCCTTGAATTAAGGCGTGAAGTGCATGTTGTCGTTCATCTGGTTGAAAACTCCCAAGCGCCACTTGAGCCTGCATTCGAATTGCAGAAATGGGAGTTCTGAGTTCGTGGGCTGCATTGGAAGTAAATTGACGTTCGTTAGACATCTGGAGCTCGACGCGTTTGAACAAAAGATTAAGCGCCTTGACAAGGGGCTGAACCTCTTGTACCCCAGCATTTTCAGGCAATGGCGTAAGCGATGATGCTTTTCTTAGGCCAATTTCGGATCCCAAATTTCGAAGTGGCGAGAGAGAAAGCCGAATGGACCACCAGATGAAGATTGCCAAGAATGGGAAAATAAACAGTAAAGGTAGGATGGCGCTTTTTAAGCTCACTAACAAAATATCTTGACGAAAGCTCACCAACTCTGCCACGTGAATCCAAATGTCATTGCTCTGACCTTGGGTGCTGAATATTCTCCATGTTTGACCATTCACTTGTCTGTTTGTAAAGCCAGTTTGTAAGTCGTTTCTAAAATTTTCGGTAGGGGCCTTTTCGGAACGAGAAAAAATTTCCCCTTCGTGCCAAATTTGAAAAGCAACTCGCGATTGATATTTGTGGAGTGTTGGGGTCGTTGTAAAGTCTTCATGTTCTTCATGACCGTCGCCAACCTGAACCAATAAAAATGACGCTGTCTGCGCTAAGTGCGCATCCAAAAGTTCATTGAGTTCGTGATCGGTTTCGTACCAGGTAAGCCCCAAAACCAAGATCCAGGCGGCAGCTGTGACACCCAGCAAGGAAACCATTAGTCGATATTGCAATGAATGTTGCGAAGCGCGCATCTGATTCATGATGATTTATTCATGACGTAACCAACGCCCCGAATCGTTTGAATGATGTCATTGCCAAATTTTTTACGCAGGTGGTACACATGAACCTCGATGGCGTTACTGCTCACCTCTGAGCCCCAGCTGTACAAATGTTTTTCGAGTTGTTCGCGTGTGAGGACACGACCAGCATGCATCATGAAAGTCATCAATAAATCGAACTCACGACTTGATAAATCGATAGGCTGATTTTTGAGGGTAACGCAATGAGTTGTTGAATTGAGTTGGATTTCATTAATCTTCAAAATACTCTGTACTTCACCGTGTGATCTTCTGACCAGAGCTCGGAGTCGGGCTGCCAACTCTAACAAATCAACTGGTTTAACAAGGTAATCGTCTGCGCCTGCGTCCAATCCTTCGACGCGTGACTTCAGTGCATCTTGAGCGGTCAAAATCAGAACTGGTGTATTGATTTTTTTTTGGCGGATTTTTTGCAAACAAGTGAGGCCTAATTGTCTGGGTAGCCCCATGTCCAAAATAACAGCTTCGTGAACTTGTGTGAGCATCTCGCGTTCGGCCGCAATGCCATCTCTGACCCAGTCCACTTGAAATCCATGTTGAGCCAAACCTGCCTTGAGGCCGGAACCCAAAGTGAGATCGTCTTCTGCTAGCAGTACTCGCATAAGTCGTTTAACTCAAATTTAGTTTGCAGTGAATTGAAACCATAGAAACGTCATGACGGACAAGCATAAAAGTGTAGCTATCAATAGATGGTTACTCTTGGCCAAGTTGGGTCCAGTCCCAGCTTTTTTCCCTGACCACATGGGTCTGAGGCTTTGAGAGTTATTTGTCACAAACAAAAAACCAATTAGGCTAAGGTGGAGCAAAACCAAACTCAACAAAAAATTGCCGAAAAACTCATGGATTTCTGCCATCCACTCACCAGCCATCTCATTGTAAAAGAGATAACCGGAGACAGCGATAAGTAAAGAGACCCCAAGTGTCAGTAGCGCTGTACCTGCCATGCCAGCACTCAGTATTTGGCGCTTGTTTGAAATGATTGTTATTTTTCGCCATGTTGCCGCTAAGTTAGATTGACGAGGTCCTAGAAAGCCCCAAATAATTCGAAATAGAACTAGACCAAAGAGTGTGTAGCCTAGGCTGACATGCATTAATCGAAATGTTTCGCTTTCTGCGGTCAAATACGCGCCTGTAAATGAAAGTGCCATGAGGCCATGGAACACTCGCATTGGCATTTCAACAATTAGCCTTGTAGGCGACGAGATTGTTGCGTTGAATTTAGAAAAAAATTTGGTTGACATGATTTTTACTTTGGAATACGGACTCGTTCATCTTCAAAGTCACCAATGTCAGCGCTGGTATGGCATGCTTGGCATTGCGCTTTTCCTTTAATTGATTGTCGACTCCACACTGACTTGTCTATTTTTCGATGTTTCTTTTCAAACCAATGTGTTGTCGTGATGCGTTCGCCGGGGGAGCTAACTTCTACGCGTTTGTAAGTCCCAGCATGCGCTTGCAGCCAAATACCAATCTGGCGCTGTGTGATCGTATCGATAGAGGCGTCTGCACCGTAATGGCGATCTAGGCCGCCCATAATTTTTTGCCAGGCTGATTTTGACAATAAGGCTGGCGGATAAGCCATGTGACATGAGGCGCATTCAGTTTGATAGGCTGTCAACACATTGGAAGGCATTAGAGGTTTGTCTGCCATGGAGGGGAGACTCATTCCTAAAACTAACAATGCTGCAGATAACCGTACGCTGCTGATTATTTTTTTCATTACAAACTCCTTAAATAAGCAACAACATCGGCCTTTTCAGGTGGAGTGCATTCGCGGTTTAAAACATCTTTGCAGTTTCTTCGAAACCATTTCTCAATCTTGGCACTGTCTGTCAATCGCTCTGGATTTGATTTAGGGGCCAAGGCTGCAATTGATTTTCCGGTACTAACGTGGCGGTGGGCTTGTATGGGAGGGTTGCCGTGGCAAGAGGCACATGAAAGATCATTGGCGTTTGCCATATTGAAAAATTTTTGTCCTTTATTTGGATCTGCGATACGGCCCGCTAATTTTTCATATTGCACTTGCACTTCAACAGGTGTTGTATCTGCTGCTAACGCTGGATTGAAAAGCGTCCAACTGACGAGCACAGTCAATAGCACATGAACTCTGAAAGATAGGTTTTTGATAGTCATATCGATAGTTTGTATGGCTCAGCTTAAATAATTCTTAAGCAAACAGCCGTCTCCTATGAAAGAGACGGCTTGTATTTGACCCAAATCAAGAGCCTCTGTTTTTGCTTTCGATCTTTGTAACTTTGAAAATTTTGTTGGCGGTCATATAGCCTTTTGCCTCAACAGCACCGCTATTGACAACATAGCCATGTTCCCAAACAGCAGTGCTGATATCGACTGTGATGGCCACACCGTTGGACGTTAGGGTGCAAGTGCCAGCGCTGCATCCACTCAAAATGCCATAAATTTCATAGCTAGAAGAGCTTTCCGACGAGTATGTTGGCGTTGAAGAGCCATTGGAAGTGCCAGTGGAAGTCAAACGAACATATTTCAAATTGTCATGGTCATCGTCGTTCTCGTCGTCTTGATAGCCATTCAAATTCCTATCGCCGCCCGTAGTTCTAAATTCAATGCGGTAAGCAGTAAGCGTTCCGTTGCTCAATAATCCTTTGACTTCAACATAATCGCCATTTTGAATTGAACTGCACAACGTTGAGCTTGCAACAGTGACGGGTAGCCCTTGAACTTGCAAACTGCAGCCGCTTGTTGCACTGGTCAAACCACTCACCATGCCGTACAACTCATTGGTTTCGTTTCGAATGCCTGAGGTACCCCTATATTTGGTGACATATTCTGAAAATACATTTGCGCTGGCCGCCCTTACGTAAATTTGAGTGGCTGTGTATTGACTGGATGCAAGAAATGTATTGGTTCGAATCGATACAACAACTCCGTTTGAAAGCCCTGTTGGTGGCGTAGAAGTACCATAAGAAATAGTGACAAAGTTGCTGCCATTGCCCAACACAAAAGTAGCATTACTTGTGTTGAGTTGACTGATAACGCCTACCAATTGCACCGATGATGGGGAGAGTTCGATTTCAATTCTTGTCGCTTTAAAGCTGCCATCATTTTGGGGTAGGCCATACACTTCGACTGAAGAATTTCCCAAATCGGACAAATTGCCTAAAGTACCGTTGGATTTGAATATCAATGTCGATGTATCCACAGTGACTGGTAAACCAGCAACATTCAAGGTGTTTTGATTGACATTGACGTTGGAGGTTGGACCTTGAATGCCTTTCTGAATTTGAATGTTACTTGCAGTTGATGCATAAATATTGCTTGTCTCAAGACTCACAATCATGCCAATTCCAATGGGCGAATTGATGATGCGCTTGTCATCAGAATCAATGACATTGGCTCCGATGGTTTCATAACGCACACCGTTTACAACGACAGAGCCTAAGCCGCTGACCATGCCTGCTACAGGCAATGTACTGGCACTGACGATAGGTACTGTTACAGCAATTGGTGAGGTGTCATTTGAACCGCCCCCGCCCCCGCAAGCGCTCAGCAAACTGATGGATGCCATTACTGCAATCCATATTTGTGTCTTTAAACTTGAATTAGACATATCAACTCCTTCTATAAGAATGTGCTGAGTTTGAATGTCTTAAATTAAGGAATTCTTAAGCCTTAAGGCTCTCAAATGATCAAATTTATTGTTAACGGGTCTTGAAGTTCTCTCCCCATTGATAAGATGACATCATCTTTGAATGACACGGTTCTATCTAATGAGTCTCAAAAAAGCACTTGCTGAGTCAATTCTGAAAATAGGAATGTTCTTGCCAGTCGCTTGCCTTGCTTTCCCAAGTATGGCGGGACATTTGTTGCAATGCGACGTTAGCTATGCTGGCACGACTTACAAATTAAAAGCAACACCTACCAAAGACCCTTATTCAGTTCCTACTGTTGACATTGGTGGGCGTTTCTTTTTCAAGATGGTTTTAACTGAAGCCAATTCAAAGTTGGAGCATGTATTGATTTATGCTTATTTTGATCAGCAACCTCGGCCCACTTTGTTGCAGCAGGCCAAATATTCGGGGCCCTTTCCCAACTCTCCCCAACCCTATGCCTTAACAGGTGAGCAGCGTGTTTATGGTGGCCCCGTTGAGCGCGAACTTATCTACAGTTGCTGGCTCAGCACCATGAACCCATGATCTCGCCTTCTTTCAAACTGATGCGCTGCATCGCTACTCTTCTTCTTTCAAGCTGGCTTGCCTTGCCTTCGAGCTTTGCTCAAATAAACCCTTCGAGCTTTGCTCAAACCAATTCGTTGGTCAGCCTTGTTTTTGCAGGCGACACCACCCTAGACGATGACGCGGGCGATCTAATTGCCAAAGGCGGCGATCCCTTTGCGGCCTTTGATAGCTTTTTTGCCAAGGCAGATATTCGCATCACCAATTTGGAATGCGTGGTGTCTACCAAAGGTTCAGCAGCCGACAAAATGTTCACCTTTAGAGCACACCCGCGCGTGATTCCTGTGCTTAAAAAACATTTCGATGCTGTGGCCTTGGCCAACAACCACAGTGGCGATTTTGGACCCGATGCCTTTGCCGACATGTTGCAACTTCTCAAGAAGGGCGGATTGCCGCAAGTGGGTGGCGGTATGAATAAAAAGGAGGCACATGCGCCTCTGATCTTTGAACGCAAAGGCCTGCGCATTGCCGTTTTGAGCTACAACGAATTTCAGCCTCGCAGTTTTGAAGCAGGCCACAACTTGCCGGGCGTTGCGTGGAGCGAAGATCAGCAGGTGGTAGCAGATATTGTGGCTGCAAGGGCCGTACACAAAGCCGATTTGGTTATTCCCATCATGCATTGGGGTTGGGAAAATGAGCTAAAGGGCAACGCGCGTCAATGGCAATTGGCCAAGCTGATGATTGACTCTGGTGCTGATGCCGTCATTGGTGGACACCCTCACGTGACGCAAGACGTTGGCCTCTACAAAGGCAAACCCATTTTGTTCAGTGTTGGCAACTTTGTTATGAAAGAAACCGACAACGACAACCAACGCAAAGCCTGGGTGGTCAAATTGGAAATGGACAAACAAGGGGTTAAAAGCTTTTGGGGTCAACCCATTGTGATTGACATGAAGGGCATTCCAAAAATGGCCCCCAAGGCCACCGGCCCCTGTTGGCAACGAGGTGCCAAGTCGGTTGGGCAGTGCAGAATTTAAATTTTGCGGTCACTCAAGTTAATCCGCCAACTGTCGATTAGATTTTGAGGCTGAATGTTTCGCTCGAAAGATGTAGGATCGAGCCGCAGCAGTTCTTGTGCAATTGCAATGAAAGTAGGGTCTTTGAAATACCATCGCAATCAGTTTTGGCTAGGATGCGCCTTCAGTCTCCTGATGGTTGTGACAGCGCACGCGCAGACCCGACCCAGAGCAGCAGCGCCTGCCCCTTCTGCACCAGTGCCTACTGGGTCTTGCGTCATTGCCGAGTTTCGTCAACTTGCCTTAACCAATCATGACCCCCAAGAGCGTGAAGCCAAAGCCATCGATTGGTTGAAAAAGAATGGTAACTTTTGCTCGCCCATGCAAATGTCCATCATTGTTTCTAGCAAAGCAACTTTGTTAGGCACCTCCGATAGCGTGGCATTGGGTGCGGTTGTTGACGGCATCATGGAAAGACGAATGGGCGCTGATCATGGCGCTGTCAGCCGCTATTACCGACCCGAAGTTCAAAGTCCTGGCAGTGGGCGTGAAGGCGCTGCACCTGCGCAAACTACTGAATCGGGTCCTGCACCTACAGGCACTGCCAATGCTGGTGCCCCTGGTGCCGCAAATGCGGGTGTGGCACCCGCGGTAGTGGCCATGGCAGGTATGCCTGCAGCTGCAATGCCCGGTGCTACGGGTACGCCCAACATCAATATCAACATGGGTGGACCCAAGCCACCTGAAGAAGACATGTCCCGCAAGTACCCCTTGCCCACGGAACCCATGTTTGTATTTCCCCCAGAATTTGGAACACCTGCCCTCAATTATTTTGGAAAAATCAGACGTCAGTTTGTGCGTTCTTTTTTCATGGAAACATTGTCGCCAGGCAAATGTCCTGAGGGCATGAACTGGCGCAACGACGCCTGCGAAGTGGGCATCAAAGTGGCCTGGAAATTTGGTGAAAAATTGCCCCCTGGTGCCAAAACTTATCCTGTAGAACCCAAGCTGGTCGAGAAGCTTAACTTTGATCCAGGCTACACCTTTGTCCGTATTGGTGGCGATATTTTGGCCTTAGAGCGAGACACCGGTAAGGTGGCCGACGCTGTTCTGAATTTAGGCAAAGCCACCTAAAGCTGGCATAAAAAGGCCTAAAGCTTGCGGCATAATTCAAGCTATGCCGATGAAACAATATTCCAAACTGCTGACCAAGCTGGTGCTGGTCTGGTTTGTCATGTTCGTCGGTACATCTATTGCCGCCAGTATTTTTAAGCCAACTGCCAGTCAAGTCATTTGCTCGTCGGCTGGCGTGATGAAGATGGTGTCAACAGACGATGGCAGCACCGAAATCCAAACCTCCAGTGGCATGGAATGCCCATTGTGCGCAACGGTGGCAACACCACTGCCACCAGCCTCACCAGTCATCCAAAAACCCTGCTCTTTGGCGCATGTGTTGCAACCCATTGCGGCTGCCCACATTATTTCAGCCACTGCACCACCGCTGCCCTCACGCGGGCCTCCCTTTTTTCTCTGATTGAAAACCAATTGGCGCTTGCTAACCGCAAGTGCTTTTGTTTGTCTTTTCGCACATAAGTTTTGCGCCTCTGTGGCCTGCGCTTATCTGCAGTTTTGCATTAATCATGAGAAAAAAATTCATCTTCAATCCGCTTCACAGTGCCTTGCTGGCCTTGTTTGCCAGTTCAGCAGCTTTTGCGCAATCAGACACAGTGGTCGTTTCTGGTTCTCGCGTAGAAACCAAACTCTCTGAAACGCCTGTTTCTATTGGCATAGTCAACCGCACCCAATGGGATCAAGACAAAGCCAAGTCGGTAGGCGAAATGATCAATCGCATTCCGGGTGTTTTTTGGAACGATTTGGGCAATGAACAGCACAGCATGTCCATTCGCCAACCCATCAGCACCAATGCTGTCTACCAGTACTTAGAAGACGGCATTCCAATTCGACCTTTGGGCGTGTTCAATCACAACAGCTTGAATGAAACCAATATGAACGGTTCCAGTGCCGTAGAGGTTGTCAAAGGCGCTGCTTCTTCTTTGTATGGAAGCAATGCAGTGGGTGGCGCTGTGAATTTCTTGACGCAAAAACCTTCACGCACACCCACAGGGTACTTAGGGTACAGGCGTGACAACACGGACGGTTTTTACCGTGTTGATTCTGGTGCTTCCAACAGTTGGGGCAACTTGGGCCTGAGGTTTTCGCATTACAGCTCTGAGCGCGAACACACCAACTGGCAGCAATACAGTGGTGGAAAAAAAGACTCATTGACCTTGCGTGCTGATTATGAATTGAGCCCAACAAGCTGGCTGCGCGCCTCTCTGGTGCATACCAATTTAGATGCCGATATGACAGGCAGTCTTTTTGAAAATGACTACCGGACCAACCCCAGCAAGAGCATTAACACCTTTACTTGGCGCAAAGACAAAACCACGCGCGCCAACTTGGCATGGGAAGGCGAAACAACTTCCAAAGGGGTCACAACAGTCACACTCTTTGCTCGTCACAACGACCATGGCCAACTGCCTGCTTACACCATCAGCGGCTGTGCAGGAACGGTTTGCCGAGGCACCATCAACAACAACCATGTTGAGTCTTTGGGCCTTGATGTGAAGCATGTCCAGGCTTTGAGCTGGTTGAACGCACGCTTGGTTTCAGGTGTTTACATTGACAGCAGCCAAAACGACTATGTGTCGGACAACTTGAGAATTACGCGAGATGCTGTGTCTGGTGTTTATCAGTCGTACGCGCTGAACAATGTTGCTAACCCCAGTGGCGTCAGAGACTATGGCGCAGGCATTTTCAATCACGCTCTCTTTGCACAATTGGAATTGACACCGGCCCAGAATTTCAGGGTAGTGGCCGGTGCGCGGTATGACAGCATTGCTTACGACTTTGTGAATCATTTGGTACCCAGTGCAAACTTTGGTGCCCCCAATGAGAAACGCAACTTCTCTCGCATCAGTCCCAAAGTGGGTGCAACTTTTGCGCTGTCAAACACGCAAAGTTTGTATGCCAACCTAAGCCAAGGTTTTACGCCGCCAGAGGTAAGTCAACTGTATGGCAAAACCGCCATTCCAGATTTAAAGCCATCGGTTTACAACAACCAAGAAATTGGCTGGCGCGCATTACTGCCCAATCGCATTCAATTCGAGACAGCCTTGTATCAATTGAACGGCAAAGACACCATCGTGTCTTACACCTCTGAAGTGGGGGACAGCTACAACAAAAACGCCGGTCAAACTCGCAGTCGTGGCCTTGAGTTGTCGCTTGCTCAGCAGTTGCCAGAGTGGGATTGGCGCCTTGGTGCCACTTGGGCAACACATGAGTTTGTCAACTACTTGGTCAGTGCCAAGGTGGGCGCGGTGGAAGACTATGCAGGCAAGTTGATGCCGCAAGCACCGTCTCATACCTTGAATGCACAAATCGCTTGGAAGTTCACACCCGATTCACGCATTGCAGTGGGCTTGATCAAGCAAGGCAGCTATTGGATGAACAACCTTAATACGGTTCGCTATGAAGGCCACACCTTGTTGAATGTCACGGCCAGTCACAAGCTGCAAGGGGGCATTGAAGTTTGGGGTCAAGTGCGCAATCTCAACAATGAGCGCTATGCAGACACTGCATCCAGCTCTTACAAGAGCGGCACCTTCACACCCAATTCACAAAACACCTATTCACCCGGCGCTCCACGCAGCGTGATGTTGGGTTTGACCAAGTCATTTCTTTAATTGAATTCTGAAGCTCTTATGAACACCCCACTTGCCTCCTTGAAAGCACGTCGCAGAAGCTTGCTATGGCGCTTGCATTTTTGGGCCGCTTTGATTGCCAGTCCTTTTGTTTTGGTGGCTTGCCTCACAGGTTTGCTCTATGTGTTCACGCCTCAAATTGAACGGTCTTTGCATGGCCATTTAGACACCGTGGTGCCGCAAGCTCAGGCGCGTCCTTTGGACGATGCCGTGTCGGCTGCACAAGCGGTCATTGCTGAAGGCTGGACCCTGCACTCCGTCATTCCAGCCTTTGCAGCAGATGACAGTGTGCGTGTTGCGTTTTCTGCGCCCAAGCAAGACAAGGCCAAAGGCGGCGGTCACTCAGGGCATGGTGGCGGTGCTGCAAATGCGGAGAGCAAATCTCAGTTTTTGCGCCCCAACTTTGGCATTCCTTCCAAGGCGACTGTGGTCTATGTCAACCCCTACACCGCGGAGGTGCTGGGGCAATTGAACGAGTCCGACAGGTTTGCCACTTGGGCGCGCAAACTGCATTCCAGTTTGTTGCAAGGAGACAGTTGGCGTTGGATGATTGAACTGGCAGCCAGTTGGACCTTGGTGATGTTGGTCACTGGGGTGTTTTTGTGGTGGCCCGCAACTGGACAGTCTGGCTTGCCACAAAAAGACGCCAAAGGACGGATGGCTTGGCGTCAATGGCATGCCTTCATTGGGGTGGCACTGGGCTTGATTAGTTTTGTAATTTTGGTCACTGGTTTGACCTGGAGTCAAAACGCGGGCAGCCAAATTAAGTGGGCCCGTGACGCCACAGGTCAAACGCCACCCCGAATTCCAGCCAAATACAAGTCTAGCCCTGTAGAAGGCGCAAAAGCTATGTCGTGGGAACAAGCATTGACAGCCATTCGCCGTGAAGCACCAGAAGTTTCCATCATGATGATGGCACCCAAAGGCCCTGAAGGTGTTTGGCGTGCCAACCAAATGGACAGAGGCGATCCTACGAAGCGTTTTGATCTGCTGCTTGACGCTTATTCAGGCGAGAAACTTTTTTACAGTGGTTGGGCAGAGCAAACAGTATTTGGCAAAGCAACCGCCATTGGCATTCCATTTCACCGCGGAGAGTTTGGTGTGTGGAATCAAATTGTGTTATTTGTTTTTGGCGTCAGTATTTTGTTCTCGGTGGTGTCTGGTTGGGTGATGTTCTTTAAGCGTCGTCGTTCTGGATCGACTGTTTGGCCCGCGTTGCTGCCAGGCGCATGGCGAAGTGTCAGCCCTTGGGCTTACTTGGGCGGTGCGCTGATGTTGATAGCCATGCCAGTTTTGGCCATTTCGGCTGCGGCAGTGGCTGTTATTGAGCTTGGCTTATTGCGTACAAGTGCGGGTACGCGTAATGGTGCCGTCTGAGCTTTGAACTTCAGTCCATGGCGTGCAAGTGGGGTTTTGCAGAACGATGTTGTCTGATGGCTGCTGAATGACCACGGGCGCTTGTTGGTAAACCACGGAGGGTTGCTGAACAATGATGGGCTGCGGTTTGATGGCTTGATAAACAATGAGACCCCCGATGGCAGCGGGGACTGTCCAGCCCCAGCCGCCACTGATGTGGCCCCGACTATGGTGTCCATGGTGGCCGTGGTAACGATGACCATGATGCTGCGCCATGGCAGCAGAAGCACTGAGCGTGAGCAGTAAAAGTGCAATCAGTTTTTTCATGGGGTTCTCCTGTTTATGCTTCAATAACGCACTGACAAGCATATCGGTTTACTTATCTCAGGTAAATGCTAAAAATGAATACCTCTTTATTCAAAATTGTTTTGCTGCTGGCCTTTTTTTCTAGCCAAGCCATGGCTCAAAGTCGAAAGCCGTCCCAAGAGTTGGGTGCGCAAACGTTGGTCCATGGTTTGTTGTGGGATGTGCATGAGGTATCAGTTGCGCAAGTCAAGCGATATGCCGCTGCCAGTGGCTTTGTTAGCCAGGCAGAAAAAGAGGGCGGTGGTTTTATTTATGAGTCT
>JACCEC010374215.1_pt1 | contig 12576 bp, 8 predicted proteins | sample 7450121 | NCBI WGS metagenome assembly JACCEC01 (sample SAMN15323455, study PRJNA562643) | freshwater metagenome | isolation source: river surface water | place: USA:Blue River Watershed | collected 2017-08-18 | reverse complement strand
GGAGAAACTGGACCAACTGGTGCTACTGGAGAAACTGGACCAACTGGTGCTACTGGAGAAACTGGACCAACTGGTGCTCCTGGTGTTTCAACTAGCTATTATAGATATAGAGCAAAAACTACTACGACTACCCCTCCTCCAGGAAATGGGTTTGTTATCTGGGACAATCCAACACAAGCTTCTGCATCTGTAATAACCGCATCACATTTAACCGACGATAGCGTTGATGTTGAAATATTATTAGCTTTAGCTTCTGTAGGTTCAACATTAATTTTACAGGACACTGGAAATTCCAGCAATTATCAGCAGTGGACCATTTCAGGAGCCCCTACAGTATCTGCTGGAAGTTATGTTTCTTTCCCGGTTACTTACGTTGGAGGTGGATATTCATTCAGTAACAATCAGCAATTAATTTTAGCTATTCAAGTAGCTGGGCAACAAGGAGTAACTGGACCAACAGGACCAACAGGTGTTACAGGACCAACTGGATCTGGTGCTACCGGACCAACTGGACCTATGGGACCGGCGGGAGCTGGAGGTGCTACAGGATATTATCTTTCTGCAGTAAGTTTGGCTGACCAGACAGCGGTAGCAACAAACACAGCTTATCCGATAGAAGCTCCGACAGTAGTTTTATCAAATGGAATTACTATTAATTCCAACTCGCAGATAACTTTTTCATATGCAGGTATTTACGATATACAATTTTCTGTTCAGCTTTTTAATAATGCTGGTGGCGGTCCTGGCAACACAGTAGATATCTGGTTAAGAAAAAATGGAACTAGTTTTGTCTCAGATTCAGACACAAAAGTTACTGTACAGACGAATAACCCATACGTAGTGGCTGCTTGGGATTTCTTGGTTGATGCTGTTCCAGGAGACTACTATGAAATAATGTGGGCAACTGATAACACCAATATATCCATTGATTATACTGCTGCTACTGGAATTTATCCGGCAATTCCATCTGCTATCATGAGTGTTATGCAGGTTGCTTATAATGGTAATACGGGTGCTACGGGACCAACAGGGGATCCAGGTGTTACTGGTCCAACAGGTCCAGGAGGAATTTGTTCAAGTGACGGGACGCAATTTATAAATTATCTGACAGATCCTCTTTATATAAACGGAAATATTTTTAATAATACTACTCTTACTATAGATGTACAATCCAATTGCAGCATTCTTGTAGGTGGTAAATTCTATAATCTAAATGGATCGTCTATCCCTTTTGGATTAATTAGATTCAATGGAGACGGAACAGAGGATAAAGACTTTAGCTTGGCTTTAGGAACCGGTTTCGGTGGTTATGTTGTTCAGAAAGTAATCGAACTTAGCAATAGAAACATTCTGGTTGGTGGAGAAATTTCCACACTAAATTCTATAACAATACCAGGTGGATTAGTTATGTTAGACCCAACTGGATCTACTGGAGGATCTGCATCTACATTTAATAGCAACCTTGGAACAGGTTTAGGTTATTTAATAAGTTCAGGAGATACAAAAGATATTATTGAACAACCTGATGGCAAAATTTTAATAGCTGGCCAATTTGACACATTAAACGGGAGTGCAATAGCTCAAAGTTTTCTAAGATTAAATGCAGACGGAACTGAAGATACTTCTTTTACTGGAAATCTTGGAATTGGATTTTTAGGAGGAGCTGGTGAAACATATACAATTGCTTTACAGCAAGATGGTAAAATATTAATAGGTGGAAATTTTACAGCATTTAATGGTAATAGCAGAACATATTTAGTTAGATTAAATTCAGATGGCACAGAAGACGCGGCATTTTATACCAATTTAACAGCTTCAGGAACCATAGATAACGCGGTAAATGACATAGAAGTTCAAAGCGATGGAAAAATTCTTGTAGGAGGTTCTTTTGTCTCTGCAGTTGGGACTACAAGAAATTGTATTTTCCGATTAAATTCAGACGGCACAGAAGACACTGCATTTTATAACAATCTCACATCTTTTGGCGATAATAATGGATTTAATCAACCAGTATATGTTATTAAAGAACAATGTGATTCTAAAATACTAGTAGGCGGGGATTTCTATAAGTTAAATGGAGATGGTCAATTTTCTAGACTTGTTAGACTATATAATAATGGTTTTACCGACAACGATTTTGCTACTACAACTAATGGATTATCTGCTGCAGTCCTGGATATTAATATTGAAAAGAAGGGAGTCATTATATTAGCTGGGGATTTTACAGTAAGTCAAGGCTCAACAACTAGAAATTATCTTGAATTTTTATGTAATTCAAGTACTTTATCTTGCTGTGATTGCTGTGGTGGAGGTGGTGGAGGATCTGGTGGTACGGGACCTACTGGTGCTACAGGAGTTACTGGTGCTACTGGACCAACTGGTGATGCTGGAGTAACTGGACCTACTGGACCGACAGGTGCTACTGGACCTACTGGACCTACTGGACCTGCCGGATCTGGAACAACTGGTGCTACTGGTCCTACTGGAGCAGCAGGAGCACCTGGTGGGGAAGGAAACATTTCCAAGCTTTTTAACTATTATAATTTTGCTTGAATATATAAAAAAATAAAATAATATGGCGGCAAATACAGCAAACACAAGTCCAATTTTCACAAACAAAGGTAATTTTTTACCTGTTAGAATTACCGGAGCCACTGCTTCTGCCAATACAGCATCCGACGGAAGTGGAGTAATAGGTACAAATTTATTTTTATTAGTTGTTGCAGCAACCGATGGAACTAGGGTAGACGGGGTTAGGTTCAGAAATTCAGCATCAGGTACTACCGCGTCTAGTAATACCCTCCATAGGGTTTTCTTGTCTGACACTACAGCTGGGGGAGCTTCTAATTTAAGAATAATAGGGGAAGTTGCTACCGCAACTGCTACAAGAAATAATACCACAGCAGTAGGTGCTTCTGGTATTATAGTTTTTGATCAACCTATAATTATGCAATCTCCTCAAAGAATGTATGTTGCACAATCTGTAGTTGCTGGGGCTCAAGATCAGTTTGATGCTGTGGCTTTTGCATCAGATTATTAAAATTAAATATTATGACTTATAAAATTTTATCTACTAGGCAAAACGAAGAAAGTCTTTACACTTTAGTGGAATATAATTTCGACGGCACAATAATAACAGTCGATGTTGCTCATTTTGCTCCTAAAAGCGTACAGGAAATAGAGCAGAATATTAAAAACAGAGCATCCACCGAGTTGTATAAAATACAAGCTTCTGAGCAGTTAAGTACTATAATCGCGGATATACCTATTGCGGTAGAAAAACCCATTGAATAATACAATAGCAGTGAATGGAAATTTTAACCAGAGAAGGATATAAGCATATTGATGATATTCAAATCGGGGATGAAATTGTTGGAAAAAATGTTTCAGTAAACAGGCTTCTTGCTAAAACAATATTAGACAAAACCTGGTTTGAAGAACAGGGATTTCCACAAGACTGGAAATGGTATTTAATTAACGGTACTTATCGATTTTTCCATCATCAAAACATTTTCGTATCTCGTGGTTACTATAACCTATGCCATGTCTTTGAACTGGAAGTCGGCTGGTGTATTTTAGGCGCAGATGGAAATGAAATAGAGATTACATCAATAGAAGAAGCGGCTAATGAGGAGATGTATTATAAACTTGACGTAAGCGGAGACCACAGCTTCATAACACAGAACGTAAATGTACATAATGCCTCTAGATATTGGGTAGGTGGAGGATCTTCTGCAAACTGGAATGCAACTGGAAATACAAATTGGTCAGCAACCTCTGGAGGATCAAATAATGCAAGTGTACCAGGAGCAGCAGATGACGTTTTATTTGATGGTGCTGGGGTAAATGGAAATACGAACGTCACAATCAGTGCTACTATTACGATTCTTTCTTTTACGTCTTCTAGTGGCTATACTGCTACTATTACCAGAAATGCGACTCTTACGGTAGTAAACAATTTTACTCTACATAAAAATACGGTTTGGGCAGGAGCATCTGGCTTAATCATTTCCGGTACATCAACTATTACAGCAAATGGTTTTAGCGCTGGCGATACTTTTTGGTCAAATGACTTACAATTTTCTGGAAACGCAGTAAAGACACTGGTTAGTTCTACTGGAGATATTAAAATTGGAGGAACCTTTAGTACACCAGCAATCTCTGGAACAAACACTGTCAATTCTACGGGTGTAACTTTCACAGTCAGTGGACTTTCTGTAAGTTCGACTGTATTAGCAGGAACTGCAAAAATCGTATTAATAGGCGGAACTTGGTCAGGACTTTGTACTATTGCAAATAACTTAGACCTACAAGGAAATATAACTATAAGCGGTACTGTTCAATATATAACAGGGACTCTTAAGTATGTAAGCGGAACAATTACAACAACTGGCTCTACATTGCAACTTAATGCTTCAGTTGGAAACAGTGTTACTCTTGACTGCGGCAGCATGACCTGGGCTAACTTATCTTTCAATAATATTAACACTGGGACCACAGTAACTCTTAGCAGCAACTTAAATTTATCAGGAAATCTTTTAGCAGCTTCTCAGACAGTTGCATCAATTGTCATAAACGGACTATTCAACTTAAGTGTAGGCGGCAATTTTTCTCCTACATTAAATAGTGGTTCTTTTTCCGGTACTGCAACTATTGTTATGACGGGGAATGGCACACTTGCGACAAATTCGGCTACCAGTGGGTTCATTAGCAACAATCTAACTATTAATGCTAGTGGGACGATAACACTGGGTACAAATTTTGCTTATAGAACCGGTACTTTAACACACACTGCAGGCACAGTAACATCGACTGGTAATACTCTTAACATAGGTGCTGCAACAACAATAAATGTCAATAACACTGGATTTTCGCTAAACAATGTTACTACAACCGCAAATACGACTTTCGGTGGAACAAACGGTTTTACAATAGGTGGAACATATACCTGTTCAACAGCCGGTGTAACACATACTTTTGCTTCTACTAGAACTTATGCAATAACCACACTTTTACTTTCAGGCACATCTGCTTCAAGAAATACACTTAAATCCAGTTCTGCAGGATCACAGGCAATTATAAATCTTACTAATATATCTTCTAACTACAATCTTAATGTCACAGATATTGATGGTAGCGGCGGTGCCGCTGGTTATACTTTTGGTACTGTTAGTAATTCATTAAATTGGAATGGCAGTACAGTTCTTTACTGGGTTAGTTCTGGATCAAGTTGGACCTCTAATACCAACTGGTCACCTGCTTCTGGAGGACCTGCTATTAATATAGCTAACTTTGCACCTGCTTCTGTTGATGCCATTGCATTTGATGCTAACTCTGGAAATTCTTCAATTAGTGGTGCAACCAGATCTTGTGGTAGTGTGAATTTTACTGGTTATGCAAGTACTATTACATTAAGTGCAGGATTTGGATTAAATGTTAATGGAAATATTACACTAGGTCCTTCTACTATGACAGTTGCAAGTACTGGATTCTTGGCATTCAATAACGTTTCAGCAACGTTTAATGCCGGTGGTTATGTGTGGCCTAATGAGTTTAGATTTATTAGCGTCACTACTGCTAAAACCTATACCATTGCTTCTGATTGTACATTTGGAGGTGTCATAACAAATACGGGTAGCACTGCAAATTTGGCAATCGGATTCGCAGGCGGTAGAACCATAACATGTAATTCAGGCATTGTTATATCAGGTGCATTTTTTCAAGGCGTCACAAGTTTTACAACATTTATAATAGCAGGTGGAACTTTGAATGGCATTTTCACACAATTTACAAATGTAACACTTAATTCAGCATCTACGATTACGGTAAATACAGTAGGTATGTATTCAACTGCAGCCGGTGGTGTAAATCCACCAACATTTACATATACAGCTGGCATTATATCAGGAACAAGAATTTTATCATTTGGATCTTGTATTTTAAATATAGGTTCTAATATTAAATGGAGTTCTATGGCAAATGGCGGAGGCGGATTACAGGGCACTTCTGTGCTAGCTGCTGATTTATATTGCGAAGGTACGTACACTATCGCTATGGGATTTTCATCATCTAGTGCCTATAACATCTACACCTGGTCTTATGCAGGTACCGGAGCAGTTGGTGATCCACAGGGGGCTGGCGGTAGTCATCCAGCTAAATTAATATTTAACGGTACTGGTACTATATCTTATACTGGCGGTAATGCTTGGATAATTGAAATTAATACAACAGGTACCGTCACTATTACATCATCGGTATTAACGCTTAATTCTGTAAATGTCGCTGGTGGATTTAATTGGATTCAAGGTGAAGTTATCCATAGTACTGAGATGTCTATAACTAGAGGTGGCGGAACTTTCAATTTTGGTGAAGTGTCTTGGTGGAATGTTACTTTAGGTAGTAATATTAGTTGGGTTACAAATCTGATTTTATTAAGTGATTTAGTAGTTAGAGGTCGATTGTCTATTAGTGGTACTATTACACCAGCTATTCAAGGACCTGGTATTGTATATGTTAATGGCAGTTTATTTTTTGGCTCAGGGGGTGGCTTTACAACAACAAATACAAAAGTAGTAATGAGCGGTACTGGGACATTGGCACATTCAACTACTGCAAATGTTACAGGTCAAATTGATATAAATACTAGCGGTACAATAACAATTAGCGGCACTATCTATAAAAGCGGAGGTTTAAATTATGTAAAAGGTAGATTAATAACAAAAGGTGCTAGTCTAGTTGTGCAGACCACAAGTTCCGGGTGGGTTAACATGCACAGAGTTCCTTTCGATTCGGTTTTAATAGCCGGTGGTACCACACAAACTATGAATGAATTTTTTACGGGAAGGCCTGGTAAATATTGTACCGTAACTTCATCTGGTGCAAATGTGAATATTATATTTACTGATACATTTGAGAAGTTTGCAAGATGGGTTCTTCCGTCAAACATGACAATAACACAGAGAGGTCAACTTAAACTTCTAAGCTCCAAAGGAAATAGAAATTCAACAAATGTAGGATTTACTTATTTCGAAGGAATGCAGCCTTATGGAATACCACACAATAATCCAATTGTTTACCAACCTAGCAATTGTTTTGGAATAAGCGATAGCCCAGCAGATCCAAACTTCTTTTAATATTTTCTTTTAGATATATAAGGGATAATGGCATACAAATATTATTTAGATTGGAAAGAGGTTGAAGAAGAATGGATAGGAACAGACTACATTTGGATAGATGTTGCTATCTTAATTGAAGAGACAGTCGGAGAAATATTAGGAGGCGATTATACTTTAGCTTTAGATCAAATGGACCCATGGGAATCCATGAAAAGAAAGCTAAGAGATAAAAAAATAGAGGAAGAAAAAATTGATGCTCTGCTTGAGGTGATAGTTTCAGTGAAAGGTGAAGAAAAAAAGCTTTCTAAGAAAAAACAAACCTCAACCACAATATCAATTAACGATATACAAAAAACTTTAGACAAGTACAGTAAGAATAAGGTACAAGTTAAAGCTCAAATTAAAGGTAGATAATGCAAAACTACGGAGACTGGAAGTCAAAAAATTCATCATCAGCTATACTGGAAGCTCTAAACAGAGGATCTGCAGATAGAGTTTCAACTTTTGGATCTGTAGATCAATTTATTTCTGGGATTTTAGGATCAAACTTTATTAAGGACACACAAAATCAAGTAAAACCTCCATTTTCAAGCGAAATCATCCCCGATGCTGTTAGCACAGAACCCCGAGATGAGGAAATTTTAGCCAATCAAATCGTACCAGAAGAAGAATCTGGTGAATCTGAGGAAGAAGAATATTTAGAACAGGAAGAAGAAACAGATAAATCAACATATAAAATATACAGAGATAAAGAAGAGATTTTTGAATGTAACATATCCGTACAAGGTGCTAAGCTTTCTTCTTCACAGATTAGATTGGTATTTGATCATGAGATCTGTAATTTAGTTTTTTACGGAAAGATCAACAAAGATGGAAAATGTGTAGTGCCGCTTAAGAAAATGAATTTTTACCCTGAAAGATCTACCGGAAGGGTAAGACTAGAAGTCATAGTAGATGACACTATTTTTATACCTTGGGAGGAAACATTTATCGTTGAAGGAGCTAAGAAAGTAACAGTACAAATAAAATCTCAAAAGAAAGTTGATTTTAGATTTTAATGTACCTAACTAAACTAGTAGATGTCAAATCCTTTAGATCTAACCAATGTCAAAGTATCAGATACATTTCCAAGACTCGTTCAAACTGACGGAACTGGCGGATATTATGACGGATTAGGAAATCCCCTTAATATAGGTGGCGGAAGTGGAGCTGGACCTACTGGGCCAAAAGGAGCTACTGGAGCTACTGGAGCTACTGGAAGTTTATCATATTTAGATCAATGGAGATGGGGATCGATCTCATCTAATGGAAAAATAATTACAGATAACGGATTTCTTGGAAACGGAGAAGTTGTAGTTCAAATTTCAGAGATCTCAGATTCGTCCGTTAATTATCAAAACTACATTTCTAGTATAAATTCTGGATCTATACTTATTTTAGATACTCCAGTGGGACTTTACACATATCAAATTACTGCACCACCCACTGATAACGGAACATATTTTAACATTGATGTTTCTGCTTTATTTGTATCTCAATCTAATTATACACCGCCTGCTAATTCTCCAATAAAAGCATCTTTTATCCTTAAGGGATCTGGAAGTGCAGGTGTTACCGGTCCTACAGGACCTACCGGATCTACCGGATCTACAGGTCCCACGGGAGCAACTGGAAACACTGGGGCTACTGGGCCTTCTGGATCAGCTGGTTCACAAGGACCTACCGGTGCTACAGGACCCACAGGAAACACGGGTGCAACAGGACAACAGGGTGCAGGAGGATATGGAGGACAAGTTCTCTATTTAAACTACATTAGGGATACCACACCTGCGCTAACTCCACTTACAGCAACTCAGTTATCAACTATACTGAGTCCACAAGTCATACAGGCAACTACTTCAGTAACATATACACCTACACAAAACACTGACGTAAGTCAATTAGGTATTGTTCCACATGTATCTGATGGAGGAACAACAATTAGATTCACTACTCCCGCATCAAGTACTGTAGATGCAGTTGTAGTTCAATTTGCAATATTTAAAAGTGATTTGACCGGTGCACCCACAATAATCCCACCCGGGATATGGGACATGGTCGTATACTCAAAAGCTGACAGTAACAATGATGTAAATAATATAGGTCTAAGATATTATCTTTTGGGTAGAAATTCTTCAAGCGGAGTTTATACGAGCTTAGTTTCTCAGGGATCTGACTTAGTTTATCTTTATGATTTTGCTTCATCACAGGCTTTAAATATGTCGATGATAATTGAAAATCCAATCGACATATCTGCTTACGATCTTTTACAAGTAGTCATAACTTCTAGAAACAGAAATGCTAGCAGCCATACAGCAGAAGTCTATTTCCAGGACAATACATATTCGCACTTACATACAACCTTTACCACTCTAGGTCCCACAGGGACCACAGGACCTACTGGTTCTACTGGGCCAACTGGTGCTACTGGTGCTACTGGATCTACCGGAGCAATTAATTTCTCGGTCTCTGCTACCGCTCCTTCTGGACCCACATCGGGAGATAGATGGTATGACACAACAACAGGCTTAGAGTATGTGTATATTAACGATGGAGATTCGTCACAATGGGTATCACCTTTTGCATCGGGAAAACCTGGTGCTACAGGTGCTACAGGAATTGCTGGAGTCACAGGAGCCACAGGACCAACGGGATCTTCTGGAAATGCAGGAGTAACAGGACCTACCGGAGCCACTGGTCCATCTGGAACCACTCTTCCGAGTGTACAAACGGTAACGTCAGCTGCAACAGTAACCCCTACTGCTTCCGATAACATGGTGGTTATAAATGCACAAACCGTCGGCCTCACTTTAGCCGATCCTACTGGAGTTTGGGTTGAGGGACAATCTCTTATTATAAGAATTAAAGACAATGGTTTTTCTAGAACTATTGCATATGGATCAAATTATCGATCCATTGGAGTAACTAGACCTACCGTAACTTCAGCTGGTAAAGTAACTTATCTGGGCATTCTTTATAATTCTGCAGATACAAAATGGGATATAATAGGGGTTTCAACCGAATTTTAATTATATGTATAGAGACGTGATTAATTGGATGGGGCAAAGAGCCTTTGTTATAGAGGTCAAAACAGATAATGCTGGTACTTCAACATCAAGTCAATTTACTATTCCAACGACTGGTGCCACTTATAACTATTCAATAAGAACTCAAGAACACAGTTTAACAGGTCTAACTGGAAGCACTACTCTTACATTTTCTACACCAGGTACCTATCAGATTGAAATCCGTGGTGTCTTTTCAAGGATATTCTTTAATAATGGCGGCGACCGGCTTAAATTGCTTAGAGTTGTTCAATGGGGTGATATTTCCTGGGCTAGCCTCCAAAATGCCTTTAATGGGTGTGCAAATATGGACGTGACTGCAAGTGATACACCAAGACTTTCAAGTGTTGTGAATCTCGGTTCTTGCTTTAACGGTTGTTCATCTCTTGTTAATTCGAATGGAAGTATAAGCCTCTGGAATACATCAACGATTACTAATATGGCAACTGTCTTTAATGGTGCCACTCAATTTAATCAAAATCTTGGAGCATGGAATGTATCTTCAGCTACCTCTTTTTCAGGCATGTTCCAAGGTGCTACTAACTTTAATAATGGTGGAAGCTCTGACATAAATAATTGGTCTATTAGAACATCAGCTGCGGTAGATATGTCCAATCTATTTAGATCTACTTCATTTAACCAACCGATAGGAAATTGGAACACATCTGCGGTTACAAACATGGCTGGAATGTTCTTCTCAAATACCGCATTTAATCAATCAATAGGAACTTGGAATACATCCGCAGTGACTAATATGAGTCAATTGTTCTTTGGAGCAAGCTCTTTCAATCAACAAATTGGCACTTGGAATACATCAGCCGTTACTACAATGCAACAAATGTTTCAAGGAGCTACATCATTCAATCAAGATATAAGCAGTTGGAATACAAGTTCTGTAACAACAATGCAAGTTATGTTTAGTGGTGCGACATCATTTAATCAATCTATCGGAACATGGAATATATCTTCTGTTACAAGTATTGCGTTTATGTTTAATGGAGCAACTGCATTCAATCAAAATATAAGTACTTGGAATGTTTCTTCTGTAACCACTTTTGATTCTGTATTTTCAGGCGCCTCATCGTTTAATCAGAATCTTGGTTCTTGGTCTTTCAAACTTACTGGAATAACCTCAATTGGAAGCTTCTTCAGAAATTCTGGAATGTCAACTGCAAATTATACAGATACGATAGTAGGATGGGCGAACTATGTTAAAAATAATTCAGCACCATATAATTTAGCGATGGCTACTCAAACAGGTAGGGTATTTCAAAACTCAAGAGCAGGGGGAGCAAATTTTGCAAATGCCCAGGCAGCTAGAACATATTTAACAACTGCAACAGGTTCAGGAGGAGCAGGCTGGTCAATTACTGGAGATACCATTATAGCTTAAAAAAGAATCAAAAAGATGCCAATTAATACAGAAGTTACACAAGATATTTGGTTTATAGGACACGATCCAAATTTTGAGACTGTCCATTACTCATTTGTTGAAATTAATACGAGATTAGATTCTGGACAAGAAATTATTGAATTGTTTTATAATGAACAAGATTGGATAAATCGACTTTTAGAAATAGGTATAAATATATCACAAGAAGAGAGCTTCTAAATAATTTAAAAATAAAATAATAAATGGCAACTATAAATTTTCCAATAAACCCAGTTAACGGTCAAACATATATTTTTAATGGATTAATCTGGACGTTTAACGGAAGTGCTTGGGTAGCAGAGACTTATGGAGCTACTGGGCCAACTGGTGCTACTGGAAGTGCTGGTGTTACCGGAGCTACTGGACCAACTGGTGCTACTGGAAATACTGGGGCTACTGGACCAACTGGTGCAACAGGAAGTGCTGGTGCTACAGGATCTACTGGAAATTCTGGTGTTACTGGTGCTACTGGACCAACTGGTGCAACAGGAAGTGCTGGGGCTACAGGATCTACTGGACCTACCGGAGATATGGGTCCTACTGGACCTACTGGAGACATCGGACCTACTGGACCTACCGGAGCGGGGTCTAATTATCTATACGTACAAGTTGCTTTTGTCCATCCTTACGGAAGTGATTCGACTGCTGTTATCGGAGACCGATCTCTTCCTTTTAATACCATAGAGGGTGCTCTAAACGCTCTTAGCACAGCTGGAGCTCCAAATAACATTGTAGAGGTTTGGCCAGGCGACAGTTATGATCCTACAGCTCCAGCTTATGAGTATGTTGAAAATCCTTTAACTATTGATTTTAATGTTACTCTTTATCTAAAGCCTAATGTTCATGTTACTTTTTCAAGATCGTCGGATATTGCAATAGCAATAATAGGAGCAATTTTTAAAGTTATATCAGACGATCCAACTTC
>JACCEC012806198.1_pt1 | contig 12580 bp, 11 predicted proteins | sample 7450121 | NCBI WGS metagenome assembly JACCEC01 (sample SAMN15323455, study PRJNA562643) | freshwater metagenome | isolation source: river surface water | place: USA:Blue River Watershed | collected 2017-08-18 | reverse complement strand
TTTTAGACCCTTTTCGTGAGCCATTCGTACGCATTCGCTTATTCCTTTGGGTGATTCGCCCCACCAATGCCCGTCCGACGATTTATTATATCTAAATTCGGGGCTTCCGTCACGCGTAAAACCGTAAGGCGTAAGGGCAACCCACTCGGCATGAATATTTTTTACATTGTCGAATTCGGTTGGTTCAATCTCACGAGGAGGAGCAACAAAACAAACCCCTTTCAGCTTTTTATCTTCGTAAATCATGGCTTTATTTTGGCAACTCAAGCAAAAAGCTAATGGTAAGACAAAGATTATCAGATATTTGTACATAGGGTTTGAATGATGATTTGAAAAAAGTAGAATATTTTTTATAAAATTGATAAATAGTCGATAGTTTTGCAAATAAACTTTCTTATCGTATAAAAAGAATGACTTTTGAAGAATATCTGATTACAAAAAAAATAGATGCCGAAAAGTTTAGACAATCCGAACCTCAGCGATTTGATGAATGGAAGTATTTATTTGCACAAATGCACGCCGAAAGTTTTACTTCACAAAAGAAATTCTTAATTAATCCTACTCGTAGAAAATACCAAATTGAAAAGTAATTTGATTGGTTAAAACGCTGTTATTTTAGTAGTTTTCTGTTTTTTTGTACATTACCAATTACCATTCATCACAATTTGGGCTTTTTCATGTCTATTTTTAAAAGCCATTCGTCTACTCTTTTCAACCGCTTGTAAATTATCCAAATCATTTGGTATTAAATTTAGTTTTCATAGGGTAAATAAGCAGTAATTTTGTACTTATTCAAGATTAGAAGAATTTTCAATCGTGCTGTTACAACTACTATTTTAAAAATCAACTAAATGAAAAAACTGAATTTACTTTTATTATTAATTGTATGTAATGTGTATGCTACTTTTGCCCAATTCCCAGGTGGCGGCGGTGGTGGTGGTGGTATGCGAATGGGTGGTGGAGGTTTCCCTGGTATGAATCCAATGCAGCAGCAACAAGTTCCGCAAGAAGAAATTCCGAGGGGTTCGGCAAAAATTTCGGGGAAATTAATAGATTCTACTACAAATAAGGCAGTTGAATTTGCATCAGTTGCCGTTTATGATAAAAACAATAAGGTAGTTGATGGTGCAATGACCGATATGAATGGTGCATTTACCGTAAAAAACTTAGCAAAAGGCACTTATAAAGTTGTTGGGTCGTTTATCGGATATAAAAATGCGGTTATAACTAAAGTTGAAATTAAAGCTAACAAAGAAGAGGTTAATGTTGGTAGTATGCTCATGGCTACCGATACGAAAGTGTTGGCTGAAGTAACCGTAACTGGCCAAGCTGCTTTGATTGAAGATAAAGTTGACCGCTTGGTTTATAATGCTGATAAAGACATTACGAGTAAGGGTGGAACTGCCGAAGATGTGTTACGCAAAGTTCCGATGCTTACTGTTGATATGGACGGAAACGTACAGATGCGTGGAAGTGGCAATATCAAGGTTTTGATTAACAATAAGCCTTCGAGTATTTTGGCAACCAATGTGGCAGATGCTATCAAACAGATTCCTGCTGATATGATTAAACAAGTTGAGGTAATTACTTCACCATCAGCAAAATATGATGCAGAAGGTACTGCGGGTATTATCAATATCATTACGAAGAAAAATAATCTTCAAGGTTTAACTGGCTTTGTGAATGGTGGAGCTGGTGTACGTGGAGCCAATGCTTTTGGCAACGTGAATTTGCGAAAGAAAAAAGTGGGTGTAGCCCTTAATTTTGGTGGTAATAGTTCATACAATACCCCAAGTGATGGCTCAACCGTAAGAAATTCTTCGGTGAGAGGTATTGAGACTAATTTTAATCAATCAGATAAAAATAATGTAAAACGCTTGTTTGCCAATTCACAGCTTACGATTGATTATGATATAAATCCTAAAAACTCAATGAGTTTGAGTGCAAGATTTGGTTTAGGAAACTTCAATACTTCTGGTTTACAGACAAGTTTATTAAAGAACATTTCTGGCACAATCTTACAACAGTTTACACAAGACTCTAAAAATATTCGTGGAAATCAAAGTATCGATGTTGACTTTAACTATACTCGTACATTTAAAGAACAAGGACACGAATTGGCATTTTTGGCTCAACATGGTCGCAATAATCGAGTAACTGATTTTACTAACTCTCGTTTGGGTTTACCGTTTAGTAAAAGTAATAACGACGGATTAAATGGTGAAACTACTTTCCAGTTGGATTATACTTACCCTTTCAAGAAAAATATTTTTGAGATTGGTGCGAAATATATCATCCGTGATGTAACGAGTAACTTTGATTTCTTTAATTATAATACACAAACGGGTGAGTATGTTATTCAGACCAATCGTACTAATAACTTCAACTACAACCAAGATGTATCTGCGGCATACTCAACCTTAACTATTGCTTTGCCGAAAAAATGGGGTATTAAGGCAGGTGTACGTTATGAAGGAACACAGATTACAGCTAAATTCCAGACTTCTGACAAGCCAATTACGATTCCAGCTTACAACAATGTTATTCCAAGTTTATCTATCTCAAAAGATTTTCCTAAAAATCATAAAGTTAGAGGTAGCTATACGCAACGTATTCAACGCCCATCATTGGAGTTCTTAAATCCGTTTGTAAACTACCAAGACCCATTGAATATTTCGTATGGTAATCCGTTATTGAAACCTGAGCTAAGCCACAGTTTCGAGTTGAATTATAGTACATTCTTCAAGGCTAACTCAATCAACGTCTCAGTGTTTAGAAGATTTACTGATAATAATATCACAAGCGTAAGGTCTGTAAATGAGCAAGGTATCACTACTTCAACTTTTGATAATATTGGTAAAACAAACTTCTACGGTGGTAGTATTTTCTTGAACTTACAACCAACTAAAAGTTTACGCTTGGGTGGAGGTACAAACATTACAAATAATTTGTTGAGCGGAACAATCGTAATTCCTGTATTACAAGCGGATAATACTTACAAAAATTCAGTTGTTGCGATTCAAAACGAAGGTTGGAATGCAAACGTAAACTTCAATGCTTCATATACCTTTACCAAAGGTTGGGGAGCTCAAGCCTTTGGTTTTATGGGTAGCCGACAAATACAATTACAAGGCTACCAAGGTGCATTCCGTTTTTATAATTTAGGTGTTAAGAAAGACTTTAAGAATAAAAAAGGAAGTTTCAATATTGGTCTTGATAACCCTTTTACAAAGTCGCTTAAAATTACGAGCGAATCAAGTGACCCAACTTATAAGACTACAAGTGTAAGAAATATTTATAATCGTGGAGCCCGTTTCTCAATCAATTACATGTTTGGTAAAATGGACTTCAATGGTGGTAGTATGTTCCGTAGCAAGAAAAAAGTAAGTAATGATGATGCCAAAGCTGGCGAAGGTGATGGTGGAGCCGCAACTCAACAGCCAGCTACTGGTGGTGGTCGTCCGAGATAATTTTAGAAAAATTATACTTCAACAATAGATTTATTTTATTTGAAAAGCCATGCACTGTCGCATGGCTTTTTGCTTTTGAAAGATTAAATTTTATTTTTGTTAAGTCGTAGGATTAATATAATTTACAATTACTTGTACAACTAAATATTTTGTCTTTCTAAGTTACATTACTATGGACTTGTCGACTACTGACCGTGGACTACTTAAAACTTCATCATTAACCTAATAATCAATGAAAAAGATTATCTATTTTCTGTTTTTATTAACTATCAATCAATCATTATTTGCCCAAACCGAAAAAGAAGACAAGGTTTTACAAAAAAAAATACAAGAAACTCTTAATGGATTTAATGGAGTTGTAGGAGTTTATGTGAAAAACTTGAAAAGCAATAAGTTTGTAGCCATCAACGCAGATACAATTTTTCCAACAGCGAGTATGGTTAAAGTACCGATTATGGTCGGAACTTTCGATAAAATTTTGAAAGGACAACTCAAATATGACCAAGAAATTGTCTATAAAGATTCGCTTGATTATGATGATGGAATAGTTGGTTCATTGAAAGATGGGGCAAAGTTGCCACTCAATGAAGTAATGATGTTAATGTGTACGGTAAGCGATAACACAGGAAGTCTTTGGTTACAAGCATTGGCAGGTGGAGGAACACGAATAAATGCCATTATGGATTCGCTGGGGCTGAAAAATACTCGTGTAAATTCTCGAACTCCAGGTCGTGAAGCTAATCGAACTGAATATGGTTGGGGACAGACAACACCGAGGGAAATGGCTAATTTGATAACTATGCTTCGTCAAAGAAAAATTTTTACTCCTGATGCTTCAGATAGAATGTACCGAAATCTCGGCCGCCAGTTTTGGGATGGTGAAGGACTTTCACAACTACCCGAAACTATAAAAACAGGTACAAAAAATGGAGCAGTGAATCGGTCTCGCTCCGAAGTTGTTTATGTACATGCCCCACATGGCGAGTACGTGTATTGTATCATTACAAAAAAACAAAAAGACGAGTCATGGACAAGAAACAACGAAGGTTATGAATTATTGCGAAAAGTGGGAGCATTGTTGTGGAAGTACTACGAACCTAAGTCAGATTTTAAACCTGTGGCAGGATATGAAAAATGGTGAAATTTAAACGAGTTGACATCTTTTAAGAGGTTGTCAACTCGTTTAAAGTATTTAGAATTTTACTCCAAATCTATCGCCCAATCCTTTCAAATCTTCAATAACTTTATCATTGAGCGGAATACCATTGGCTCGGCGTTCTTTTTCAAGTTCTCGTTCTGGGTCACCTGGAATCAAAACTGGTTGATTTTCAATGTGTTTCGCATTTCTGAAACGCTCAATCCACGTATCCATACTGGCTTTAAATTCTTCTTTTGGTCGGAATCCATCAATTCGCATCGCACCTAAAAAATGCCCAGTTCCTTTGCCAACTTGTTCGGCTGCTACACCATGAAAGCCAGCAGTAGCGAATGGTGGTACCCAAGGTCCAAAATTTGCTCCCGATAATACACCCGAAAAAATATCGACAATTGCTCCCAAACCATAACCTTTGTGGCTGCCATGCTCACGGTCGCCGCCAAGTGGTAGTAAGCCTCCGCCATTTTTTACGGCATTTGCATCATCTGTCGGGTTGCCATTGGCATCTTGTACCCAGCCAATAGGAGCTGATAATCCTTTACGTTGTAGAATTTCCATTTTACCATAAGCAACGGCCGTTGAGGCAAAATCTGCTACAAAAGGTGGTTGATTTCCTGCAGGAACTGAAACTGCAATCGGATTTGTACCCAACATTTTTTCTACCGCAAAAGTCGGAACTACCAACGGTGCGGCATTAGTCATCGCCCAGCCAATCATATCATGCGGCAAAGCCAACATCGAATGATACCCCGCAATGCCGAAGTGATTGGAGTTTTGAACCGAAATCCAGCCAGAACCATAGCGTTTGGCCTTCTTGATGGCCACTTTCATTGCATATGGAGCAACTACAAGTCCCAAACCTTTATCTCCATCAATAACGGCCGTTGAAGGCGTTTCGTGAACAATTTTTATTTCGGGATTTGGATTTAGACGACCGTGGTCAAAAAGACGAACATAGCCAATCAAGCGAGCTGTTCCGTGAGAGTCAACGCCACGTAAATCGGCCGAAATCAACACATCGGCTGCCAATTTTGCATCTTTCTTTGGGCAACCAATACTTAAAAAGATATTTTCTGTAAAACGTCTAAGATTTTTTTCTTTAATCATAATTGTGGAGCGAACTTCCTGTTCGCAGAAAGAATGGTAGGAATAATTTGCAGTTTTTAAGCAGATTGATACTGTTGGTGCAAATATTTTCAAGCAAAATAATGAAGGTTTTACAGCTAAAGCAAAGAATTTTTCTTAAAATTGCCTTTCGGTTGAAGAGATTAACAAACTATTCACACAATAAACCGTTAGCTTGACGTTTTTACAAAAACAAACATACTCTCATTATGAAAATCTATTTGAAATCATTACTAACCTTATTTCTTTCAAAAACCTCAATTCTTCACTCAACTTTAGGACTTGGAGCATTACTTTTTGGCTTTCATTTTCCAATTTTCTCACAAGGCCAAGTAAAGATAGATGCCGAAAACCAACATATAACTGTTTTTTTGAATCGAGCTCAAATTGATGCTCATATAAAAACAACTGTGCAAGCGGGTACAACGAAGATGATTATTGGAAATGTTGCTACTACTGCCGACCCTAACAGTATTCAGATTGGTGGAAAAGGCGATGTAGTGATTATGGGAGTGAAATTCAAACAAAATTATTTGGGCAATAAAAAACGTAGTGTACTCGAAGACTCACTCAAAATGGCAAAAAGTGAGTTAGAAGTAGTTGAGGTTTTGGTAAAAGTGGCCGAAAACGAGCGGAATATGCTCATGGCCAACTCAAACATCAAAAATGATAAAGATGGTGTTACACCAGAAGACTTGAAAGAAATGTTGGATTTTTTCAGAACTAAACTCACCGAAATCGGCACACGTCAGATGCAATTAGTTCGTCAGTCAAAAGATTTACAAGATAAAGTCAATCGTTTTCAACAGCAACTTACCTCGCAAGGTACGAATGTAAATCAACCCGCTGGCGAAATCGAACTAACTTTGCAAGCAAAAGCATCATCAGCCGTTGAATTAAATCTTACTTACATTGCCAATAATGCGGGCTGGTCGCCAGTATATGATATTCGTGCAAAAGACGTAAAAAGTAATATTGATTTAGCTTACCGAGCTAATGTTTATCAAAGTACGGGTATCGACTGGAAAAACGTCAAACTTACTCTCTCTACCGCAAACCCAGCTGAAGGTGGCACAAAGCCCGAATTATACGCTCAATACGTAAATATCTACGAGCCAGTTGTCATTCAAACGAAAAATGCACGTATGATGAAAGGAGAAGCTCCACAAGTTATGGAGATGGCCGCTGCACCTGCCCCAATGGCTGATGTTTCAACTACTGCTTCATTTGTAAACACAGTTCAGTCAACTTTGGCGGTAAACTTTGATATTTCAATTCCTTATAATATTCCATCGGGTGGAAATGCTGAAATGGTTGATATTCAGAGTCATTCGTTGCGTTCGACTTACAAGTACTATACGGTACCTAAATTCGATAAAGATGCATTCTTAACAGCGATTATTACCGATTGGGAAAAATATAATTTATTGCCAGGTACGGCAAATGTATATTTTGAAGGAACATTCGTTGGTACAACCGATATTGCTGGTGGAGAAACCAAAGACTCATTGTTAATTTCGTTAGGGCGTGATAAGAAAATCATTGCTAAGCGTGAAACCATCGAAGAGTTTAAATCAAGGAAAAATGTTGGTTCCAATATTCGTGAATCGTTTGGTTACAGACTTACGCTTCGCAACACTAAAAACGAGCCAATAAGTATTGTGATGGAAGACCAAGTACCAGTTTCGCAAGATAGCCGCATTGAAGTAGAATTAGAAGATGCTGTTGGGGCAGATTTTAATCGTGAGACAGGGAAATTAACTTGGAAACTGACACTACAACCGCTCGAAAACAAAGAGATTTTATTGAAATACAACGTAAAATATCCAAAAGGAAAAAATATTCAAGGACTTTAAAAATTTTGACAAGAGAAAACAGACAAACGACAAGAGATTATCCTCTCTTGTCGTTTGTCTGAAATCTCGCTTCTCAAATATGAATTTACAAGAAATTTGTCACCAAACAGTAGAAGTAGCCAAAGAAGCAGGAGCATTTATTGCTCAAGAATCAGCCAAGTTTAACCGCAACTCGGTTGAGTATAAAGATGTAAACAATGTAGTGTCTTATGTCGATAAAGAAACTGAAAAAATAATCGTGAGTCGTTTGCGTGAAATTCTGCCTGAAGCAGGTTTCATAACCGAAGAAGGTACCGCCGATTCATCAGACCTCGAAGGTTTAAATTGGATTATTGACCCACTCGATGGCACAGCCAATTTTATTCATGGGTTACCCAATTATTCCGTGAGTTTGGCTCTTGCTCGTGGGAAAGATGTGTTAGTAGGAGTGGTCTATAATGTTTGTACGAACGAAGTATTTTCAGCAACTAAAGGTGGTGGGGCTTTTAGAAATGGCGAAAAAATTCAAGTTTCACCAATCAAACATTTAGGAGAAAGTTTATTAGCAACAGGATTTCCGTATTATAAATTTGAAAATCAGGATAAGTATTTGCTCATTTTGGAATCTTTGATGCAAAAAACACATGGTTTACGCCGTATGGGGTCAGCCGCTATTGATTTAGCCTATACTGCATGTGGATATTTCGACGGTTTTTATGAATACAACCTCAATTCGTGGGATATGGCCGCAGGGATTTTACTCGTGACCGAAGCGGGAGGTTTTGCTTCTGATTTTTCAGGGGGAGATAATCATCTTTTTGGCGGTGATGTAGTAGTAGGTTCTGCTGTCCATGCGGAACTACTGGCCGAGATACAACGTTATTGGAAGTAGTAGTTATTAATAATTTAGGACGGTTCGCCGTAGCAATGAAAAGTTAATAATTTTGAATTAAAATCTTTCAAGTTAATGGATTTAGCAAACTTGAGCGTCGAATCGCTAAAGTACCCAATTGGTGATTTTGAATATGGAAAGAAATATTCTAAATCTGATACTCGTTCACACATAAAAGTATTGGAGAAATTACCTCAGCGATTGAAGGCCTTAACAGCAAAACTTTCAGATGCTCAATTAGATACGCCATATCGTCCTGATGGCTGGACTGTGCGTCAGGTGGTTCATCATATTGCTGATAGCCACATTAATATGTTTACTCGTGTACGTTTTGCTTTAACCGAAGATAATCCACCAATTAAAGGTTATGACGAAGCCGCTTGGGCTTTATTACCAGACCATTCGTTGCCAATTAAGCCTTCATTGCAAATTATCGAAGGTTTACACAAACGTATGGCTGTACTTTTTAAAAGTCTTGATAAAAAAGGATTGAAGAAAACTTATTATCACGGAGGCTACCAAAAATCATTTGATATGCAAGAAGTTATCGCCTTGTATGCGTGGCATTCGGAGCATCATTATCAACACATTATTCAGGCATTAAAATGATAGAAAGCATTATAATCGGACTCGTATTTGTTGGTGCGGTAGTTTATTTAGTAAACATCGTACGGAAACAATTTGCAGGGAAAGCATCGAGTTGTGCGGGTTGTGCAGGGAACTGTCAAGTAAGTAAGATTGAGCTTCCTACTGAAAAGTCATAAAAAAAGTGCCGTCGGAAGATGGCACTTTTTTTATGACCTGTAATAACTTACATTGGCGTAAACGTAGCTTCATCAATAATCTGATGAGCATGTTCTTTACCCAAATATTTATCAATAATACTATGTGCTAAATAAATCAGTGGAGTGAGCAAAATTGCAACTACAAATTTGTAAATGTAATTATTTGTTCCAGTAGTTACTACCTCAGTAATTGTCCAGTTGCCAAATACGTAAAACGCAATAAATACTACAACAAAACTATCAATTAACTGAGAAACAAGCGTCGAACCTGTTGCTCGTAACCAAATCATTTTATTATTAGTGTATTTTCTGAGCCAGTGAAAAACCGTTGCATCTAAGATTTGTCCAACCAAAAAGGCTGTAATCGAACCTAAAATGATTCCAAGACCTTGGCGGAAGATAATTCCGTAGGCATCATCTATATTCAGGAAATTTCCAGCTTTATCTTTATTATTATGATTAACCCAAAAGTCTGCTGGTGAAACTATCGTCGAAATGTAAATAATAATAAAAGCATAGGCAATCAGAATGGCTGTTAGGTAAGAAATTTTCTTTACGCCGTTTCTTCCGAAATATTCATTGATAATATCAGAAGTGATAAAAACGAACGGCCAGTTCAGAACTCCCGCCGACATATTAAAGTTAAATTTTTGACCAAACAATGGAATTTGCAAAGGTGCAATACCGAGTGTAGCCTCAACCGAAAAAATCTTTGCACCTATTACTTCTGCCACAACGGCATTGGTCAAGAAAATACCGCATAACACAAGATATAGCGTTTGTTTTTTAGTTTTAATTGAGTCAGACATTTTTAGTTTAGATATTTGTCAATTAAAATCGAGCTTTTTTTCGATTCTACTGACCAGTTACAAGTCACTAATTATTACGCCATCCTGCATAACCAATTTTCGGTCGGCCATATTTGCCAAATGTTCGTTATGAGTAATTATAACAAATGTCTGATTGAATTGTTTCCTTAACTCAAAAAACAATTGATGCAATTCTTCTGCATTCTTTGAGTCGAGATTCCCGCTTGGCTCATCGGCAAAAACCACTGCAGGAGAATTGATTAATGCCCTTGCTACTGCTACACGCTGTTGTTCTCCACCCGATAACTCTGATGGAAAATGTTTGGCTCTCTCTTTTAAGCCCAGTAGCTGGAGTAATTCTTCAGCTCTTTTTGTGGTTTCAGCGTTATCTCTTCCGCCAATCCATGCAGGTAAACAAACATTTTCAATGGCCGTAAATTCGGGCATAAGGTTGTGAAATTGGAAAATGAAGCTAATTTTTTCGTTCCTAAACTTAGCCAGTTCTTTATCTTTTAGTAAACTATAATCAATCCCATTGAGTAAGACCTCGCCTGAGTCAGCTTTATCAAGCGTACCTAAAATTTGTAGAAGTGTGGTTTTTCCTGCCCCAGAAGCTCCAACTATCGAAATTACTTCTCCTTGATTTATTTCTAAGTCGATACCCTTCAAAACCTGTAAGTTTCCGTAGTTTTTCTTTATATTTTTTGCTGTAAGCATTTTTCTGTAGAGCGATTCTCCAGAATCGCTGTTATTAAATTTGTTATAAATTTTTAATGGTAAATTAATGACTAAAAATAAACAATATTTGCTTAAAAGTAAGCCTAAATTATAATTTTATAGCAATTTAGCAATTAACTGAAATTTCGTAATTGTTATTTCACTTTTGTTGACTAATTTAGCAAAAAATTTAAAACTAAAAAAAATCCTACTTTACATGAACGTTCACGAGTATCAAGGTAAAGAAATACTAAGCCGATATGGCGTACGTATCCAACGAGGAATCGTAGCCGAAACACCTGAGCAAGCAGTAGCTGCCTATCAGCAAATTGCCGAAATGACTAACTCTAAGTTTGCCGTTGTGAAATCACAAATTCACGCTGGTGGACGTGGAAAAGGTAGTATCGTAGGCTCTGAGCAAAGAGGTGTACAATTAGCAAAATCTGCTGATGATGTACAACGTATCTCAACAAATTTGCTTGGAAATGTATTAGTTACTATCCAAACTGGTGCGGAAGGAAAAGTTGTAAACAAAGTTTTGGTTGCAGAAGATGCCTACTATCCAGGTGAAAGTGAGCCAAAAGAATATTATATGGGTATTTTGCTTGATAGAGCAAAAGGTTGCAATGTAATTATGGCTTCGACCGAAGGTGGTATGGATATCGAAGAAGTGGCTGAACATACTCCAGAAAAAATCTTTAAAGAGTGGATTGACCCACGTGTTGGCTTACAGGCTTTCCAAGCTCGTAAAATTGCCGATAAATTAGGTTTAACGGGCACTGCAAATAAAGAAATGGTGAAGTTTGTAACTTCATTATACCAAGCTTATGTTGAGTCAGACTCTTCGATGTTTGAAATCAATCCAGTTTTGAAAACATCTGACAATAAAATTTTGGCAGTTGATGCTAAAGTAAATATTGATGATAATGCTCTATATCGCCATCCAGATTTAGCTGCGATGCGTGATAAAGCAGAAGAAGACCCATTGGAAGTTGAAGCTTCTGACAATGACCTAAACTATGTAAAACTTGACGGTAACGTGGGTTGTATGGTAAATGGTGCAGGTTTGGCAATGGCTACAATGGATATCATTAAGCTTTCGGGTGGTGAGCCTGCTAACTTCCTTGACGTAGGTGGTGGTGCAAATGCTAAAACTGTTGAAGCTGGTTTCAGAATTATCTTGAAAGACCCGAACGTTAAAGCTATTTTGATTAATATCTTTGGTGGTATCGTTCGTTGTGACCGTGTAGCTACGGGTGTTGTTGAGGCTTACAAAGCTATCGGCGAGATTCCAGTGCCAATTATCGTTCGTTTGCAAGGAACAAACGCTGCTGAAGGTGCTGCAATCATCAATGAGTCAGGTTTGAAAGTTTACTCAGCGATTGTATTGAAAGAAGCAGCTGAATTAGTAGAGAAAGTATTGAACGAAAATTAATTTTTGTTTGAAGTTATATAAAAAAAGGTGTTATTCTCAGAATAACACCTTTTTTGTTATTATCAGTCTTTGTGTGAAGCGGATGTTTTCTGACAACAACTTGGCAAAGCATCGTGCGATTTTTGGTCGGCTACAACCTCATCTGCATCATAACCAATTTTTGAAATTACTTCTTTAATTTTCTCAGGGCTTGTCTTTTTCGTATTGTACGTAATCGTTACAACTTTGTCATCTAAGTTCAAATTAGAATTAACGATTCCTTTCGATACGCCCAAATCTCTTTCGATACGCTTTTTGCACATACCGCATTTTGCAGATGTTTTAATTTTTATTTCAGCAGTTTTTGGTGGTTCAAC
>JACCEC012791931.1_pt1 | contig 12581 bp, 35 predicted proteins | sample 7450121 | NCBI WGS metagenome assembly JACCEC01 (sample SAMN15323455, study PRJNA562643) | freshwater metagenome | isolation source: river surface water | place: USA:Blue River Watershed | collected 2017-08-18 | reverse complement strand
GTGGTCAAGTTGAATTCTTACAAATGTAATGAATTCGTTTGATACTGGGAGTTCTTCGTGGTCAGTCATGGTTTCACAGTTTGAATGAGAATTCGTTCTTTGGTAGTGTCTCGTTTCTTTGCAAGATACTCAATCGCTTCTTGATTTCGTTTGGGCAACTGATCCCATTCTACTTGCTTTTCAACATAAGGTGATGGAAGAAATTTATCAATCTTATGGCACACATTGTCCAGAGAATTGGAAATAAACTCTGCCGTTGCTTGTGCAATCGCAAAGGGACTAAGCACAATCAACCGAATTGCAACAAGATGTGGAATGTATTTGAGGTAGGGATAGGTTTTAGTTTCAGTCATTTGCTTAAAAGTTGATTGAGATCTTTTACGATGCGTTGTGCTTCTTGTGGTGACTTACATTCTTCTACAATGTAACTGAAACCGTTGGAGAATGTCCTACGGATTTTGTTACCTTCAACAGAATAAGATCCATAGCGAGCAGGAAACTGATTGAGAATTAATCTGATCATTTGATGTTCAGATAAGGTTTGTTGTAGATCATGTGATCCAGAACTTGACCGATCATTTGTCGGTAAGTCTCATCATAGTTTTTGCTGCACTCTTCATACGCCTCATAGAGTTTGGTGTAGAGTGTGTCCCAGTGCTCTTGAGTGATGGTGGTCATCGGTCTGTTTGAACTGAAGTCATTATACAGCAAAAAAGGCACCTGTGGAGATGCCTTGTGCCAGTTATTCAGGTGTCATATTCTGCTATTGCCTCTTGCATAGCATTTGCGATCCTTTCATTCAAATTATCGTCAGGATCATTCAGGATCTGTTGAATAGGATCAGTGAAACTATACTTTACTTCTGTTTCTTTCATACGCAGCAGGAAACCATCATCACCAATATCACCACTATAAAGATAATCAATGTGCTTCATAATCTCTGCCATCTTACGCAGTTTGGGGATTTGCTCCTCTAAAACATCAATCACATCAGGATCATGGTTGGGATACCACTCATAACCATAAGTGCGATCTTCAGTTCTTTCCTTACCATTATTAGCAATCTCTACTTCCAACTCATCAGCAAACTGTGATACCTTGTAGTAATCGTAACCACAATCTCCAAAGTGTCCGCCGCTCATTGTACTACATGCTCCCATGCAACTTTAAACTTTTTGTCCCAGTTATTAACATATACTGGATAGAAAGCATTTAATGCTGCAGAAATGTCTACAATAGCAGCATCATCATTTTTATCAACTGCTTCTTGTAGTTGCTCTAACATAAAACTGAATGATGTAATTTGAGAGAAAGATTCCTCAAGGTCATTCATTACTTGCCATGTTTTATCAATCATTTTTTACCCTCCAAAATGTCAAGTTTTTCATTGATAAAATCGGTGATTTCAATTTTATTCGCATCCACACCATCATCTTGACAATCAAGAATAAACTCCATGAATGCACCCAGAATCAAACAAGTGCGACGATGATCGTGCTCTGTGATGGTAGTATGTGGATCAGCAACATACTTGATGATGTGATCGTAGAGTTCGTCGTATGTCACTTATTCATTTGCAAAGTTGGAACAGGCATACCACCTTCAGTAGGAACATAGATGGTCACATTACCATTCTTACTGCCATCCTCAAGACCAGTAATGTACAGGTATTGGAGATACTCACGATTGTCTTTGAGACTATCACCAATGATTTGGTTTGCTTTGGCAACACCAGTAGCACGGATGATCTCAGCATCAGCAAGTTGTTGAGCACTATCTTTCTTTGCTTGTGCTTCCAATACTGCTACCTGACGAGTGTATTCTGCCTTTTGCAGTTCTGCCTTGCCAGCAAGAGATTGTTGCCACACATTGTATTGAGGACCACCAATAAAGATGAGACCACCAATTACAACAGCACCAACTGCAATCAGAGCAACAGCAGGGTCAATAAATCCGTTTTGGTTTTTCATTTGTTTTTCTCCAGTTGGTTAATAAGAGTTTTAATTTGCTGTAGATCTTCTAATCGTTCTTTATGTTCGTCATATTCTTCACAGAACTGTTCCATACGCTCTTGGTGGTCATCATCATCATAATTTGTTTCTTCACGAATTTCCCATTCAATATCAGAAAGTCGTGCCTGGGTATCATCAATAAAGTATTCAAGTGTATCAATCAGAGACATTTTCATCCTCAAAATCAAACCATTCATAAAGAGAATTCATTACTTGTTCTGTAATACTATCAATAATGGCATTTTCACTTGGATTCTCTACGTGTTTATGAGCACGTTTGTATCCATAACGAACACCTTCTTCCAATGCCATTTCCAATACTTGACGGAATTTAGGTTTCATAGTACCTCCCAATCACATTCCCAGAAGTCATTAACATTTACCCAAAAGAAATATTTTTGGTTCTCAGATGCAAGAAACAACATACCATCTCCTTTGTCCTGTTCAACAATGCAAATGGGATTATTGTCCATTACATTACAAAGACGATTCTTTGCCTTCTTGCTTTTGGGTCGTACTGTTACTCTTCTCATCTTCAATCTCCTTTTTAAGTTTTCGGATACCAGTTACAAAGTAAGCAAAGTCACGAGTTTCTGTGATACGTTTGATTTCACCACATACACCACATTTTCCTTCATAAACGGAAGAGCAACCTACAGAATAAACTCCATACTTTTCTCCACAATCAAAACAGGTGTTGTAAGCGTTCTCAAGTGTTTTGATGAGTTTCTTTTTAGTCGTTATTGAATCGGTAGTCTTTCGTGTAGTCATAGAGTCCAATAGGGATTTGTTTGTCTGTGAGGTAATCATACAACATGTCAGCGAACCCGTAATGGGGTCGTGTGCCAGTTTCTATACTGGACGATGTTGCCACCGCCCACATAATATCCAATTCTGCTTTACTGGGTAGATTCTTCATCTTCATCCTCAAAATCAACGTCTTCAAGATATTCAAAGTTCCAGGTGTGCTCACAAACACCAATATCAAATCCAAACTTGTATGCCCAGAACATAATACTCAAGAGAGTTCCAGTTCCAGATTTGATTTGAATGTAGGGCCAACCAGCATAATCATTCCAAGAAACTGATGTTTGAAGAAGTGCCCAGCGTTTGGTATGAAAGACTTGAATATACCACTCGTGCCCATAATCTTCACGATGATTAAAAGAAATTAGTTTCATTTTGTTTGTTGTATTTGAGATGGTGTATTGGGGGCATCAAACTCATTTTTGATTTCGGATCCTTTTACAAATCCTATACCACCAAGAATTAAAGCAAGTGCAACGGTAATTAAAGCTTTTGTGTGACCACGATCATCATCACGATCAGTATATTCTTCTATGGTTTGACCAGTTACAAGTTGCCCAATCCAGGTTCCTGTTGCTCCGCCAATTGCCATTAGAATCCAAGGAGTAAATGAAACTAATGCCCATCCAGCCGCCAGCAATCCAATTATTGCTACAGTTCCACCAGAACCAGAACTTTCGGAAGATTCAGATGAAAAACTGTTGCTTACTTGACGAAGATTAACAATTTGTTGAACATCACCATGCTTGGCATAAATTTGTTGCCTTGCACCTTGAAATGTTGCTGCTTCTACTTCGGTAGAAATTCTACCTACTTGAGAATTAACAAATACGTCTGCTTTCCAGGTTGCCATAGAATTTTTCGTTCGGTTTAATTATATGGCATTTTTTGGAATGAGTCAATAACTACTGTGACAGTTTTTTAACTGTCACTCAAAAAGTCCTCAAGGGAATCAAGATCGTCTTTTAATTCTTGTTCTTTCTTTTGATCATTATAATATGACCACAGAGCATTATGAACATCCATTAGATGATCTACCCAAAAACCTGAAGGATAAATTCCCAGTGCATCTTGAAGACCACGATGACTAGTTCCTTCTTCTTCTACCTTACACATAATATGGCATATTGCCTGCACCATATCAAGTTTATCCTCTTCAGAAAGCATAAAATACTTTCCTACTGCACGTTGTTTTCCTTCTTCAAAATCTTTCTGAAGTTGCTTATAAGCATCAGAATCCCACCATTCTTGTAGTGATTTGCCAAAATCATTAGGTTTATTTTCAGTCATTTCAAGCACTCCAGTAAAGGGTTAGTTAATTCAGAATAAGATTCTTCAATTCTTTCTTTAGAAATATTATAGTATTCGTCGCAGTATTCCATACCAATAAACTTACGATTTAGTTTAACAGCAGCAACGCCAGTAGATCCAGATCCCATACAATTATCAAGAACAGTTTCTCCCTCGTTTGAGTATGTTTTAATTAACCATTCCATTAAAGGAACTGGTTTTTGAGTGGGATGAACCTGTTGCTGTGCGCTGAAATCGCGGGAAATATTCAAAATAGATTTTGGATACCGAGTCCCTTCATTATTAAATGATTTTCTTGGTTTCAATCCATATCCATGATCATTTTTCTTTCCTACATATCCCTCAGGATTTTTACTTGTTCTTGAATAAGGTTCTCCTACTTCCATTTGTGGGTTGTATGTACCACCTGGATTCTTGGAAAAAATTAGTATATTTTCGTGAGTTTTCATCGGTCTGTACTTGGCAAGTCCAGGCGATCCACACTTGTTTTTGTTCCATACCAATTCGTATTTAAACCATTTAATGTTAGAACAGATCAACTGTGCAGAGAATGGTTGAGAACCAAAGAGACACATCACACCCTTAGGTTTAATAATCCGACCATATTGCTCCCACATAGCATCAAAATCTAAAACTGCATCCCAATCAATACTGGTGGTGCCGTAAGGTGGATCACAGCAGATAAAATCAATAGATTCGTCTGGAATCTCACGCATGAGGTCCAAACAGTCGCCAAGTTGCAAATCAAAGGGCATCATAACCGTCATGAGCACTAATCTTTTTTAGAACAGATTGCTTATAGCATCCTACCAGAAATTCATATGCTTGTCTATGAGTACGCTGAACAGAAATAATATTATCTTTCCACTTAATTTGGAAAGGCAGATTATTACCGTTGGGTGTAAGTTTGTTGAGAGTTTTGAGTGAGGTTAGATGCACCTCGTTGGTGACTTTATTAAGGGAGAAAATATAATAGTCACGGTTGTTATCGTTACTACTATGATTCTTCAGAGCATCTTGAAACTTTTTCCAAGACTGAACATTTACTTTATCCTCAGGTAGATCAGTAAGAGCATACAAGATCGCTGCTTTGGAGGAGAAATTATCTGCTGCGCTACCATACTTGGAAGACTTGATATTCAAGGGATAACCAAACACCTTGACATCCCACCAGTTACGCTCTACAGGTTTTTCTACATTCTCACTGCCATACTTCTCAATCAGCAGGTCAATGATAGTATCCTCATCATCAATGCTATTCACACGACCATCTCCATGTTTTTCACTAACAGAAATGGTAATACCATTTAGAAACTCAACTACTTCTACAAGAATGCTAGGAAACATTAATACCTATGTAATAATATTAATTATAACTTGAAATCCAAAGATTGGTTCCAAGGATGATCCAGTTCTTCAACTGATCCCGTTCTGAATAGTGCTTTAGTTTTTGGGTCATAATGAAAATTGTCTTTATATTCCGTTTCCAAATATTTTGTATATGAAGGAACGGGTTGATGTTCAAAAATTGGCAAATAAGTTATTCCATAATAATATTTTGTGTATTCTTCTTCGTCAGCATAATATCCACAAAATCTTGAATTGAAGTTTTTGTATTCTTGCTCACCAAACAAATTTTTATATACTTCTACAACTTCTTTACCAAAACAACTTACTAAATATGATTCTGTAATTTCCATCATTCCACATATTTAAAATTTAAACTTTCTATTCTAATAGTAACATATTCATAAAAATCCTTGAGATATTCCATTTCTTTCATTGCATCATCATAATCATGGTAAATTACAATTCTATCAATATCCAAAACTTTATCATTATTGAAAGGAATTACCAAATATATTACTTCTTCACTGAAGAAAAATCCATTAAACAAATTTCTGAATGGAAGAGATAATGCGAATGCAGCTTTTTTTAGCAATTTCATTGTTCATCTACAAATAATTTACCAAAAAGATGGTCTATTTCGTGTTGTATTATTCTAGCAGTTAATCCAGTATATTTCAAGTCCTGATATCTTCCTTTTGTATTTCTATATCTAACACGAACCCATTCAGGTCGTAAAATATCTTCAAAGACTCCTGGAACACTTAAACATCCTTCATTCATCAATACTTTAGTTTCACTGTATTCAAGAATTTCTGGATTTATCATTACTATTGGTGTTCCATTGTCATCAATGATAATTATTTGTTTTGATATTCCAACCTGAGGAGCAGCAAGACCAATTCCATTATTTTCATACATACAATCTACCATTCCTGCAAGTAAATTGCGAAGAGTATCATCAATGTGTGCTACTCGTTTTGCTTTCTGTTTGAGAACTTTGTCTCCAATGGTTTTGATTGTCAGCATAATTGCTACTCCCCATTGTTGCTAGTTGTTTCTTTCTTTTTTGCGATTCATAATTTTTACACAATCTTTACAGTATGTTGAAAATCCATACTTGAAATTTTTGACTATTTCAAAGTTAGTTTCATCAAGGATCTTTTCAACTTCACACTCTTGACAAATATATGTATTTGGTTTGAATGTATTTTTCTTTAATATATTCAACATACTATAATTTTTACGTCTTCTGCACCTTCATTTTTTACATGCTCTTCCCATAGGATAGCACCTTCAAGTTCAAGGAATACTGCTTTTTGTTTTGCTTGTCCTTTTTTCTTGTTTTTGATGTATTCAACAGTGTATTTCATAGTAAAATTACTTTTCGCTTTCTTTGAGAAGTTTAACGTTTTTGTAGTTGTCTCTGTAGATTAAGATGCACACATCTCTGTTTTTTTCTTCAGGAAAAGTTCTTACACATAGAGTAATGTATTGTTCCGAAACAAATCGTATTACTCCTACATGATGTTTGTAAATTGCTGTTATTCCTTCAGAAAAAACATCATTCATCCTTGCTTTACCTCATCAAAACCTTCTTTAGTGCTGGGAATTTCAAACTCTTTGTGCATCCTTTCTATTACATCTGGAGGAATAATTTTTCCTTCTCTTTTTGTGTTACGAACTAACGCATCTTTTAAAGAAACTCCAAACCAGATTGCTTTTTTAGTATAGTTTTTTGGAACCATTCCAAGTTTTTCCATTCGCATTTTTGCGGTGGTATTTGTTTGGTCCCATATAATATTTTTTTGTTGTTTAATTGCATTTCTCAATACAATTAGCATTGCTCTTTGAGCAAGTTGTATATTTTTTTGGAATACTGCGCTGTAAGATTTTTCTTGTTTTTTTGCGATTTCATCAAGGATGTCATCGCTAGAAATTCTAACATAATCTTTATACTTTGGATCCTTTGAATATGTGGATTTTCCTGATGTTGGTATTCCACATAGCATGATCATTTCAGGCATAAAGATTACCTCTTTTTAACACGCTTTGCTGCGGATTTTACAGTTGTTTTTGTTGCTGCTTTTAATCCAGATTTAACAAGAGAAACAACAAATGAACCTTTTGGTTTTCTATTTCTCCCTTTTTTCAAAGACGAAATTCTTTTTTGATAATCTGATTTAATTTCATTTTGTTTTTCTTTAGTTTTTTCTTGATTTTGCCTCATTCTCTCAGAAAAATCACCAGAAGATGATTCATGTAGATTATTAGTAGAGATTTGAACTTGCTCAAGAAAAACTTTAAAAGGTTTCATCTTTTAATATCTTTTTAGATATTTATTGAATTGACTTACAATGAGGAATAAAAATCCATTCTTGATCAAATGGTTCTTTCCCATCAATTACAAATTCAGAGAATACAGAGTCTGCATCGCTAATCATATTTTGATGAACAAGTTCAGTCATCCTATCGCACCAATAAACTTCCAGCTCTGTAAGAATTTCTTCTCTTGAATTAATCATTTAATGTTCCTATGGTTAGTTAAAGATCGTCAAGTCGGTCATGAAAATCTTCAATAAGTTTAATTTCTGTTTGAAGATTTTCAATAATCCGTTCCAGTTCTTCAATTTTTTCTTGATGCTGCCTTTTAATGTTGGCAAGCATCTCATTACTGTGTTTAACGTTATTAGTCATATCAAGTGGTAAATGATTCAACTACAGAAGATTGAACTTCTTCTCCAAGAAGATAAACTCTCGCATTTAAAATGTTTTCTTTTAGATCGCTGTAAAACTTTTCATAGAAGTTTCCATCATCTTCAGCAGAGATCAGATCAAAACACTCTTCGTCATCTTCTGCAATTACATTCCAGAGTCCGCCATACTCGCTGGAAGGGAAGGGAACGTAGTGATCAACGATATAAAGAAACTTTTGTGCCATTTTACTTTGTAAATTACTCCTTGATTTTAGAATGTTCTTTGATGTTTGTCAATTGCCTATTAAGTTCAAATTGAATGGGTAACAAATGAGAATTGAAAAACTTTTGGTACTCATTTCCATCTAACAAATTTGTCAGATTATCTATCTGAAGAAGAGCAAAGATTAGTTTTGATTGTTCGGTCACTTTACTGGTTTTGCATAACGACAATCATAATGTCCAACAGGAAGTTCTGCACATGCGCGATCATATGCCTCAAACATTTTTTGATCTCTTTTAATCAGCATACTATTCCATAGTAGAATAGCAATAACAAGAAAGAACCAGTAAGGAGTTCTCATGCTTTGTAACCTTGCATTTTAAGAATAGCACGGCGAGCTTCGTATGCTAACGTTTCGGAGGCAAACTCTGCAACTTTTTGAAAATTGTCACGGCGATACAATCCCCAACGTGTGGATCCAATGATTCCACGAATTAGGTAAGGATTGTCAAGACCAAGAGGATAAGGTTTCATAGTGTTCTCTTGAGTACCTACTCATTATAGGGGTGATACCACCCCTATATGGGGTGAATGGGCCAGTTTTTCAACTGTCAATCCCAACTGACATTTTGAACCAAGAAACCAGGCATCACATAAGTCCATACTCCAAGACCATCAGTACCAGTGCCACCAACTTTATACTCCCACTTGTATTCAAAGTTATTATGACTATCCCATGTCATATATCCTTTATCTTTATCAAAACGACCCTTGATAGTCAGAGCATGTTTATTAGAAAATATATTACGAGTGCGTAGTGCTCCACCTTTTTCACGAGTTTCAATGACTACACAGACATCAGGATAGGTTTGAATACCTGCCTCCAGAATACAAGGAGTTTCGTAACGAAATGGACGATATGTGTTAGTCTCTTGTGCAAATGAAGGGGAAGAAAAAAGAAAAGCGGTAAGAATCAGAAATTTTTTCATAGATCAAACAGCAAGAGCAGCAGAGGGAATTTCAACGATTTCAGGTAGTTTGCTATCATCAAACTGATGCATATCATAACATACCCACTCGCCATTGCGGAACACATAAGCATACTCTTCGCTGTTATCAGGAAGAAGATACTCACACAGGTCAGCATCAAGGCGAGGAGGGCAATTATCACCACGCTGAGAGTAGTATTGAGGACCGTATTCTTGTACTTTCCAACCGTGTGTGGGATCAACACTAAAACGGTCCTCAGTCCAGCAGGAACTCATATCACCACCATCAATCAGTTCGGCGGCAAGTTCTTTGTTATTATAGTGAGTACGAAGAATGCGACCCAACCATTCGGGATAACCATCCCAGTGGTGATATGCAGACAGGATAGAACCATCAGAGAGTTCAAGACCGATGCGGGAGCGGGTTGCCATTAGGGCGTTTGTTGATTACCCACATATTATAAGGGGTCTCCCAGAGAACCAGGAGACCCCTTGTGACAGTTTGAATATCGTCACCTTATTCGCTTAAAGGAGCGCCACGCCAGTTCTTCGGTGGAGGGGGATCGCATTTGCCTTCGAGAGAACGAACCATCAATTCTGCAAATTTTTCCATTTTATCTGCGGAAACTGATGCTGGACGATAAGTAATCGCATCTTTAAGTGCTACCAATTCATCCCATTCTTCCTGAGTAAGATATTCAGATCCAGTTTTGGAGAGAGTCATAAGAGTTTTGCGACGTGTTTTAATATTAGCATTTCAATACACTATTATCTAGAAACTTAATACTTTCTTTGGGATCAGGTTACAATTCGTTACAACATCTTTTTAATTGATATGGTCCATATATTCATTGTTTTAATTCTGTAAGTAAATTATGAGTTCCAACATCTCCAACAAACCAAGTATTAAATGATAACACGCATCTATTATCTAAAACATGAGATTCTTTTACATAATGCATTAGATTTGATGGAAAGATAATTAATTTTCCTTTTTGAACTTGATATGGATATTCTCTCCATAACCAATGTTGATTCATCAATAAATTATTATCTTTTTCCCATTCAAATTGATTATCTGAAATAATACTATTGGAAAAAAATGTTATTCCATTAGAATTTTCTGAGCACTCAACATAATATGCACCACTAATAAAAGAATTTGGATGTTTATGTTGATGAAGTCGGGAAATCTGATTATTATGCCTTACACACCAACTTTGAGTTATTTTTAATTTTTGATATGTTGCCAAACAATTTATTGTATATTCAGAAATACAAGATTCTATCCAGAGTTTTAAATTTTTAGCATAAGAATTCAAAACATATGTGTCATCACTTTGACCACCATCTTGTGTCTGGTTATATTTTAAGTTTATCAATTCACAATGTTCATCAAAATTTGAATTTTGAAAAACGCCTATTGGAATTGGAGATATTAAATCTATATTCATTAAAAATCAGTTGTAAAGTCTTTTATTTGCTTTGCTTTGTTTAATAGGCGATCTAAATTAGCAATTAATAATCCTAAATCATCTTGTGTTCTACCAAGAAGTGCATCTTCAATTCTTTCAAATGCCGCTATTGTTTGCAACGTTAGATTATCTGACATGAGTTTTAATTTATTTGTTTGCTTATTATATTAGCATTTTGAAAATGTACAATATGAAAACTACTCTTTAGAATATGGAAAAAGGAAAGTATTTACATACTCTTTAGAAAACTCTTTTCCAAATTTAGATTCCATAAATCCACTTACAGGATCAAGTTTATGCATGTAAGTATCAAAATCCGAATATACAGATTCATCTACTTCAGTTGGTTTATATGTTTCTACTAATGTTTTATACGTAGAAACGTATTCCTTAAATGCTTCCAGATGTTCATCTACTTCATGTATTGTGCATTTTTTTACATAGATGTAATTTGAGAAATGATTACCTGGTTCAAAGAATCTTATGTTCTCAGTATTTTTATAATACTTACTTAGTTTTGATCTAACAAAATTATTGTCAAAATCATAGTTTTCTGTGGGATGTTGAAAGTCAAAAACAATAATAACTTTTTTTTCCATAAATGCCATAAGATCCATCCCAAAACAAGGAAGATTTTTCCCCGTCTTAGGATAGATTATAGTATTATAGATTGATGAAGTATCAGAATAGATTAAAGTTTCTCTAGACTTTATATAATATTCACCAGTATATAAATTGGATTCAAGTGTTGTACCTTTAGATACGTGAGTATCAGTGAGTTCAACATTTAAATTGAATTCACTTATGGCATAGTCTTTATAATTATCCCAAAGATTTTTATAATTCATATCTTAAAACATTCCACCAAATCCAAAGATATTAGGCCCATTAGAACCATCATCATTTTTATTTTTCATCATATCTTCAATCTTATCTGACATTGCATCAAGAGCAATAACACTTTCAATATTCATGATCATATCAGAAATTTGTTTTGAGACAAATGGCTTCTCGTTTCTTGCTGAAAAAGCGAGAGCATTCCTAAGACTAGATTGTGCTTCCTTTAAACTATCTTCTACTTGTTGCGAAAGTGCCATTTAGTTCTCCATTTACTAATAATATTTTAACATATTATTTGTTTTTTTGTAGTTCGGTAATCACTAATTGCATACTATCTATTGTGTTCATAAGTTCATAAAGACAATTAGAAGTTTCAATATTTTCTTGTTCCAGATTTTTAACTCTACATTCCAATTTTTTAACATAATCCATAACAGTAATATATTCTTCAGTCTCTGGATCAAACATAATACTATCAAGATTCATCCTACGACTCTCCAACATACAGTAGCATTTCCTTTACTAGTGGAAGAGATATGAGCAAATGCAGAATAACTTAAATCAATATCAGCATGGGAATATGGACCACGATCATTCACACGAACAATAACTTGCTTCATATTATCTTGATTAGTTACCCTAATCTTTGTGCCCATAGGTAGATAAGGATGAGCTGCAGTCCAACGATAAGCATCAAACCGTTCGCCATTGGCGGTTTTTTGTCCATGAAATCCATCTCCTACACCATAGAATGTAGCAATACCGCAAGTCAATCCAGCAATCAAAGTTTCAATCATAAAGTTTAACATCCATTGTAACTTGAAGAATTTTTACGTTTTGGAATTTATCCTTTACTATCTGTAAAGCATCTCTTGGTGTTT
>JACCEC011842550.1_pt1 | contig 12584 bp, 12 predicted proteins | sample 7450121 | NCBI WGS metagenome assembly JACCEC01 (sample SAMN15323455, study PRJNA562643) | freshwater metagenome | isolation source: river surface water | place: USA:Blue River Watershed | collected 2017-08-18 | reverse complement strand
TATTAAGCATAGGATAAGGGTTTTAGATTCTAAACAATCTTTTCCTGGAAACGCTTATGTATGCTTATTTTTACCGTTTTTGCCAAAAATTATCCAGGCTCTTTTTTTGGCTTCAGTTTTTATCAACTTGGGAAGATAAGCTGTTAATAATTCCTTGTATTTTTCCCGATTAAAAGTAAGAGTCATTTTTCCAGTTCTCCTTATCATATTCCGCGTGAGTGAGGATATACTTAAAAAAGATAAACTTTCCCAAATCGGACAAGATTGTTATATATTATGATGTACGATTAATTGTTTATCCGTTGCCGAAATCTGTTATTATATATGTCCAAAACTTACACTGTAGAAATCAATCACGAAGGTAAAATATATACTCTACAAGTTCCCGAAGGTGAAGCAGTCTTATCAGTAGCCGAACAAGCGGGTTTAGAATTACCAGCTTCCTGTCATGCTGGAGTTTGTACCACTTGTGCTGGTTTAATCTTAGAAGGAAGTGTAGATCAAAGCGAGGGTATGGGTGTAAGTCCAGAACTGCAAAAACAAGGCTATGCACTACTTTGTGTTTCTAAACCATTATCTAATTTAAAGATTGAAACAGGTAAGGAAGAAATAGTTTATGACAAACAATTTGGCAAAGGTTAGGTAACTGTTGACTGATGATTGGTGTATTCTCAGAATTACAAATACAAAGGATGGAGGATGATGACAACTCACTTTATTACCGCCGAAATCGAATTACAAGAAACTCCCACCGAGTTAGAAAAAGCCATTACAGAGGAATTACAAAAACAAGGTGAACCTTTGCGTTGGGCTATTACTGCTGTTGATGAAGAAGAACAAACCGCCACAGTAGAAGCTGTAGTTACCGCTTAATTCTTGTTAGGGTTTGGGACTAAATCAAAAAATCTGTGATAGCAAATCAAAAACCATACACAGTAATTCTAATTATACCTACCGGCATTGGGGCAGCGATTGGCGGTTATGCTGGTGATGCTTTACCAGTAGCTAAACTGATATCACAGGTGTGCGATCGCCTGATTACTCACCCCAACGTCATGAACGCCGCCAGTTTATACTGGAATATTCCCAACGTCCTCTATGTCGAAGGTTATGCTTTAGATAAATTTGCGGCTGGAGAATGGGGTTTACGTCCCGTCCGCAGTAATAGAGTAGGTTTACTTTTAGACCAGGGTATCGAACCGGAATTAATGCTGCGACACCTACAAGTAGCTGATGCAGCCAGAGCCAGCTTAGGATTAAATATTACAAATCATGTAACTACAGATTCACCTCTCAACGTAGAATTACGCACTTCTGCATCCGGGACAAGTTGGGGAACAATTGGCAATCCTGATAGTTTACTACGGGCAGCGGAAAAATTAATTAGAGAAGAAAAAGCCGAGGCGATCGCCGTTGTTGCCCGTTTCCCCGACGATATGGACAAAACAGCCCTTAACAACTATCATCAAGGTCAAGGAGTAGACCCCCTAGCCGGTGCAGAAGCCGTCATTAGTCATTTATTAGTCCACACCTTTAAAATTCCTTGCGCCCATGCTCCTGCCCTTGCCAGCACTCCACCAGTCCCTAATTTATCACCCCGTGCAGCCGCCGAAGAAATAGGCTATACTTTCTTACCCTGCATCCTTGTGGGTTTGAGTAGCGCTCCCCAATTTCTTCTTAATAAAGAAGTTCACAATAGTTTATTTTCGGATATTTGGGCAGATCAAGTGGATGCTGTAGTTATTCCTGCCACCTCCTGTGGAAGTAGTGCTGTATTGAATTTAAGCCAAAAACAATGTCAAATAATAACAGTTACAGAAAATCAAACTTTAAATAAAGTTTTTGCCCCCATGTTAAAAATTAAAACCTTACAGGTAAACTCATACTTGGAAGCCGTAGGTATATTAGTAGCTCACAAAGCAGGTATTAACGTTTCTACATTACTATAGTAGGAGGCAGGAGTTTTCTATTTTGGATTGTTTTTGTGATCTAAAATCTAAAATTTCTCTCCCAGGAGGCAAAAGACAGGAGTTTTATCAATCAAAAATTATTCCTATAGTTGAGAATGCAAAAGAAAGGTTTAATTACCCATTACCCATTACCTATTATTTATAATCGTGATTGAACAACAAAATCAAGAACCAGAACTTCCCTATCTCACCCGCACCCAAGTATTACTCGCTATGGGTGTAACGGCAATCATTCTCTGGACAGTTGCCAAATTATGGTTGCATTGGGGTAATATCCTACTTTTTAAGTGGTTTTGGGACGAAAAACATTTACTTTTAGGAATAACTTTAGGCGTAGCCATTACTATATTAAGTGGTTTAGCTTATCGCCTTTCTCCTCCTTATCGCAAAAGCGCGGACTATTATCTAGAACTGGTACTGAAACCTTTAGCATTACCCGACTTAATCTGGTTAGGATTGTTACCCGGTTTAAGCGAAGAATTATTATTTAGAGGTGTGATGTTACCCGCTTTAGGTGGAGATCTTATAGCTGTAATTGTATCAAGTCTTTGTTTTGGAGTCTTACACCTGAGTGGTCCCCAACAATGGCCTTATGTAGTTTGGGCAACAATAATAGGGATCATTCTCGCTGTGAGCGCCCTATTAAGTGGTAATTTATTATTACCAATAGTTGCCCATGTCATCACTAATTTGTTATCCAGCTATTTATGGAAAACTCAAAAACTGTAGATATAGCTGGGTTAGGACTTACCCACGAATCACGGCAGATAGAACACTTCTGTTAGTGAGTTGATGGTTTATTGATAGGAAATATCCTAATCAATTATCATTACATAATCCTCTAAGTTTCTCACCATTGCGGCATCTTTCTAAAATTCTATCTAAATTTTTGCCCCATTTTCTACAAGCATTTGTATTACCATCTTGACATTGATCCGAAAGGGGAATCTCAGAAATGATGCCTATGTATTTCCATCTATCATCAACTAATTGATACATTTCCCCAGAGCGAGCAACTGCTATGGTGATATTTCCCCATGTTCCAGTTGATATAGGAGCGGCATTTGCATCAAGTCTGACAAAAGTACCACACACATCAAGGCTTACAGGAATTTGACTAAATTTAAAGGGGGAATTTACAGGTTTACATTCATAAGTTTGAGCATTGACCGGGTGACTATTAATTAATGTGGACGCAATTGTTAAAGACATTCCTATGAACAATACTTTTATCTTGGTATTCATTGAACTTCTCCAATAATGATGTTTAGTATTTGTTGGATTTCTCATCCAAACTCAACCTACAAATCTTATTTCAGGATATAAATAGAAAATAAAGGAGTTAATTGCATTGCAATATTAACTATTCTTTTTCCAAGGTAGTAACCTATCAATTAATGTCTTTCGATTAGGCAATCTAGAGGAATTAGAAGAATTATTAGTTGAGAACCTAATAGCCACCTGAGAAAAGAGTTCACCTGACATATTAAAGGACATATCTAAAGACTCTTTTACCTCATTTAGAAGGTTATTATAGTCTATAAGAAGATTTTCAAACTCTCTCTCAAACTCACTACTTGCTGAACCCGAGCCTGACGCACCAATCCATGCCCCAGCAAAAGCACCCACAGGACCAAGTAAAAGACTACCAATAAAACCTCCCACAAGTGCGGCTTCATAGGATTCATTACTAGAAGTCTGAATCCAATTTCTAAGTGACGCACGAAAGCGAGTAATTTTTGTATCAATTCTTAAAAGTCTTCCCTCCAACCAGGTGAAGTTTGAACTCAAAATCTCCTCTGCTTCTTTTCTAGTTGTAATATGAGCAGTATTGAGGATTGAAGATGAACTTTGATTACTCTGGGTTTGGGTAGCAAGATACTGATAATAAGAACTAATTAGGTTGGACTGATTCTTGATAGAATTTCGTACTATCCGTCGTATTTGATCACTATCGAGCAAGTTCAAAAGATCGTTAAACTCATTGACATTCTGAAATCTTCCCCAGTATTCTGCTAATTCTGCATAACAGGCAACTTGTAAATATTCAACGATAGTCTCTGACATTATTATTTCCTATTGTGATAATTGATATGAACACCAAGAGTTACATATCTGTTGGTACAAGTACAAGCAAAGGATCGATTAAAATCAAGACGTAATGAAAATTAGTAAACCTATTCAATTAGTAATGCTCATCATAATGGTGATCGCAACCACCTCTAGTACAGGTGTAGCCTGAACCTAAAAAACCAGGACAACTGCATTGTGTACAATGTCCATAAGCATTTTGTATGCACTCATAATTTCTTCTGCTATCAAGAAGCAGGACTTCTAGAGAATTTTTATCTCCGATCAGTATCGGTGAAAGCATTCTGACACGGTTATTATGTGTATTTCTTGTCATCTGTTAGCTATTCCTGAATTTGTTGATTACACGGTGAGATTCCCTTAGGAATCCTTAATATCCCTATTTAAACACTCCATCGCCACCATCGCCAAAAATGTGTATAAATATCCACAGCCTACACAATTGTGTAGAATATTAAGAAGATTAAGTAACAAACCTATGGATAGACAGAGATTTATTGAGATATTTGAACAATTGACACCTAAACAATATCAGATATTACGAAAACTCTTAGCTGGGGAAACAGATGAGCAAATCGCTAATTCTTCCTACATTGCTAAATCAACAGTTAGAAAACACGTTCAAAATATTTGCAAATCTTTTGAACTACAGAAAGATATAGATAAGCAATATTCAAAACGTGCGGAATTAGTAGCTCTATTTAGTCAATATAAACCTGAGTTAATTAATCCCCATCAAGAAAATTCAAATAGCCAAAATGTAAGTATTTCTGTAGCCACAAATCCTAAAATAGACTGGGGAGAAGCACCTAATATTTCTGTTTTTTATGGACGCAATCATGAACTCAAAACTTTATCCCAATGGATTGTTAATGATCAATGTCACCTAGTAGCTTTATTGGGTATGGGTGGTATAGGCAAAACAGCTTTAGCTAGTAAATTAACTCAAGAAATTTCTAGTAAATTTGATTATATTATTTGGCGTAGTCTCAGGGAAACACCAAAAATTGAAGATATATTAACAGATATAATTAAATTTATTTCCTATCAACAGGAAATTATTTTACCAGATACACTAGGCGGAAAAATAACCAGACTTATTCATTATTTAAAAACGTCTAAATGTCTGTTGATTTTAGATAATATTGAATCAATTATGCAAAGCGATAATTATGTTGGCGAATATCTCATAGGGTATGAAGGATATGGTGATTTATTCACTCGAATAGGTGAATCATTGCATCAAAGTTGTTTAATAATAACTAGTCGGGAAAAACCCAAAGAAATTACCTTATTAGAGGTGGTATCTGATGTTTATTCATTCCAATTGACAGGTTTAAATCCCAAAGAAGGACAAAGTATATTCACAAAATATGGTTCTTTTTCCGGTTCAGATGAAGAATGGAAAGCTGTGATTCAAACCTATAATGGTAATCCTCTAGCTTTAAAATTTGCAGCCGTGGAAATTAAAGAAGCTTTAAATGGTAATATTTCTAATTTTGTGAAAACTTTTTTAAACCAAGGACAAGTTATTTTTAATAATATTAGAAAACTTTTAGAAAGTCAATTTCAACGCTTGTCTGATTTGGAAAAAGATATTATGTATTGGTTGGCTATTAATCGTGAACCATGCTCAACTTTAGAATTACAAACAGATATCATTTCATCCTTACCACAACCAGAATTATTAGAAGCTTTAGCATCTTTACGAAGAAGAACACTGATAGAAAAAAATAATCAAGATAAATTTAGTCTCCAAAATGTGATCATGGAATATATGACAGATAAGTTAATTACGGAAGTTTGCCAAGAAATTAAGACAGAACATATTCAATTATTAAATAGTCATGCCCTAATTAAAGCCCAATCTAAGGATTATGTAAGAGAAGCACAAATACGTTTAATCCTGAATCCAATCAAAGAAAATTTACTATTAAATAACGGTGGTAATACTAATAATAAATTAACTAAATTAATAGCCAAACAAAAACAAAATTTTTATCGTATTCCTAGTTATTTTGCCGGAAATATTATCAATATACTTTGTCAACTATCTACAGATTTAACCAATTATGATTTTTCCAATTTAGCAATATGGCAAGCATATTTGAAAGATACAAGTCTACATTGTGTTAATTTTAGTCATTGCGATTTATCTAAATCTGTTTTTGCAGAAACATTGAGTCGAATTTTAACAGTTGTGTTTAGTCCCAATGGTGAAATACTGGCCACTGGTGATACTAATGGTGAAATTAGTTTGTGGTTAGTTACAACTGGTAAAAAACTCGCTAATTGGCAAGCACATCAAGATTGGATTAGGTCTGTAGCTTTTAGTCCAGATGGTACAATTTTAGCTAGTGGAAGTAAAGATAAAACTATCAAATTATGGAACACTAATAATTATCAATGTCTGCAAACATTAACAGGACATACTGATGAAGTTTGGTCTGTGGTTTTTAGTCCTAAAGAATTAAAATTGGCTAGTGGTAGTAATGATAAAACTGTGAGAATCTGGAATTTAGAAACTGAAGCAGATTTAATTTTACAACAACATACCCAACAAGTTCAATCTGTTGCATTTAGTTTTGACGGCACAAAATTAGCCAGTGGTAGTGAAGATAAAACTATCAGAATCTGGGATATCAATACTGGTAAATGTGAGCGAGTTTTAGCAGAACATACAGGTAGAGTTTGGTCTGTTGCTTTTCATCCTGATAATTTAATATTGGCTAGTAGTAGTGATGACCAGACAATTAGAGTATGGGATATTAATAAGGGAAAATGTTTGCATATTTTAAAAGGTCATAGTGGGAGAATTTGGTCTGTTACTTTTAGTCCTAGTGGTAATAAATTGGCTAGTGGTAGTGGTGATGAAACTGTGAAAATCTGGCATACTACTACTGGAGATTTATTAGAAAATTTACATGACAATAATCATCGAGTTCGTTGTGTTGCATTTAGTCCTGATGAAACCATATTAGTAAGTGGTTGTGATACACAAACTTTAAAACTGTGGGATACACATACTGGAAAATGTCTGAGAACTTTACGAGGATATACGAGTTGGGTACGCGCTGTTAGTTTTAGTCCAGATGGTCAAAAATTAGCCTGTGGAAGTAATGATCAAACTGTGAGATTATGGGACATTCATAAAGAGGAATGTTTGATAACTTTGAGAGGACATAGCAGTTGGGTACGCACTGTTAGTTTTAGTCCAAATGGTCAAAAGTTAGCTAGTGGAAGTAATGATCAAACTATTAGGTTATGGGATGTTGCTAGTGGAAAATGTCTAAAAACGCTAATTGGACATAAAGATTGGATATGGTGGTTAACCTTCAGTCCTAATGGTGAAATTTTGTTCAGTAGTAGTGATGATAGAACCGTGAAAATATGGGATGCTAATAGTGGAGAATGCCTAAAAACATGGCAACCTTTAAGTAGTTGGATCTGGTCTATGGCATTAAGTCCTAATGGTAAAATTTTAGCTACTGGTGATGATGATTTTCAAGTTAGGTTATGGGATATTGACAGTCAAAAATGCCAGCATATTTGTCTAGGACATTCCTTGCGTGTACAAGCCGTGGCTTTTAGTCAGGATGGCAAAACTCTCGCCAGTGGCAGTGATGACGGCATGGTGAGGCTTTGGGACGTGAATACGGGGCAATTTTTGGGTGAGTTTAAGGCACATTGTCGCGCTGTGAGAGCGATCGCCTATAGTCCTGATAATCAATATTTAGCGAGTAGTAGCGATGACAAAACTATTAGAGTCTGGAATTTTACACGCAGCAATATCATCAATTTCATAGAACACACTCAAGGTGTAGAATCAATTTCTTTTAGTTCTCAAGATCCAATTTTCGCTAGTAGTAGTGAAGATGAAACAATTAAAATTTGGGACTTACAAACAGGAGAGTGTCAAAAAACTCTGAAAATTCACAGACTATACGAAGATATGAATATTAACCATGCCATAGGTTTAAATCAAGCTCAAAAAGAGACAATTATCCTTCTAGGTGCTAGTAGTACCGCAGAACAGAACTAAAATTTGTAGCTATTTTCAGACAAATAAACCACATTTTGATTTAGGTTTCCCATCAAAAATGTAGGGGTGAAGCATTCGGACAATTAATTAAGGTGTTACGCACCTGAATTTTATAATCCTAAAATGCTTAAATCTCCTGGGGCGGGCATCTTGCCCGCCATACTTATACAAATTAGACATCAATTAATTGTCTTTTTCCAATCACCTATCACCAGCCTTAACAGATATGATCAGTATTCTACCTAAACATGAGATGAAATATCCCACCAATAACCCAGTTGGATATTATTGATGGGACTGACAGTAGTTTAGTTAAGAGTTTTTCTCTAAAGTAAACACAAATAAAAACCTGGATTTTGATTAAAAATCATCAAGAAGCTCACCAAGGCGACTAATTACAGGGTCTACTTCTTGAGGTTCAAATTCCGGTTTCGGGTCAGGAGGAATATAAGTAGATGGTTGCTGACCAAGAGCGATTGCCAATTTTGCAACTTGTTGAGTAAGTTGTAACATTTGACTTTCCATTGCCTCCAAACGATGAGACTCCTTGGCAAAAAAACGTTCCTCAAAACCGCTTATTTGACCTTGCATTTCACCAATTTTTTGTTCAATCGTAGTGCTATTTGCTGCGTTAGAAGCTGGTTCTACAGATTCCGGGACACACAGAACTTTCCAGAGAGCTTCTTTACAAAGGTCACTGAAAGTTTTATCCGGCTGTGCCTCTAAGTAGTTTTCCACCTGTGCCAACAAGCTTTCATCGGTAATTTCTGGATTGAACGTAACTGATTTAACTACCTTTTTTGACCATTGGAACATCAGTTTTATGACCTAGCACCGCGAACAGAAGCAGATAATTGCGCTTCTCCATAAATAAACTGCCCCAAAGCATTAGCTTGGCGAGAAGGTGCAGCCAAGTAAGCTTTGATTTGAGCTTCTTTGAGGAGACGTTGAATATCTTCCCAGAAAAATTCTCCACCACCACCTGTAATAATCACATCAGTTACCCGCTCTGGTAACCACGCTAACACACGAGCGCAAATTTCCCGAGAAAATTGTTCTGTGAGATTAGGTAGAAAATCATCCAAATTAGTTGGCTTACTAGCACCTTTGGGACGATAAAAGCGATCGCCTTTGGGCTTATTCACAGCAGAAATCAATGCTAACGATTGACTATCCGCACCCTCTATTTCCTTAGCCACCATTTCATAAAATTGGCTCATACCAAAGTCTTCGCTCCTAGAAGCACCTCTAGCAAAGCGGAAATTATCCACCATGATCATATCAATGGTTTGGTGACCAATATCCACAATCCCCACAGAAATCTTCGTAAAATCTGGGACTCCTACGCCTTTATTTGGTTGAGTTTCGGACCACAGCAAACTACCATATCCTTCTGGCATTACCCAAACTTTGGTAATGTTCAAAGATAAAGATTCACCTCGGAAATTGACTACATGAGGTCCTGTCACCAAACTGGTTAACTGTGCCTTTTCCTTTTCAAACTGTTCTAAAGATAAGAAAGGTAGACCCAGGACAACAGCAATTTCATCTTTGAGCTTAAAGTATCCAGCAGATGATAATACTTTGATCAGTGCATCCTCTACTTTAGATTGGCCAACGCCAAGATTAGCCCCAAAATCGGCTGCTAATTGCCCAACAGCATAGCCACTACCTTGATACTCCACCCATAAATCCATGAGTGGGTCAGTCGCCTTAGCTTCAAACACACCGCCGCGAATTTGCTCCATAGATGTTTGCTTCACGTTAGCAGGAATGAAAGCCACATTATTGGGGTCACGGCTGACACAGGTTTTGGTGGATGTTCTGCCCAAATCTACACTGAGAATCGTTTTACCGCCAACATTGCTGCTTTTCACAGAATTTATCGGTGTGGCTCCTGCTCCTGGAGTGCGGTTCATCGGAATGGCAGCGGCATTCATTGGATTAGCTGCGGAAGGTTGGTCTGTCATGAAATCTCCTCTGTAAAAAGTTATCATGCTCATCTTACAAAAAGGTGAGCTACAAAAAATTTTAGGTTGGCTTAAGTGTAACTAGAAATACGTCAAAATTGAAGACAGGCGATAGTCAATTTTTTCTAATTCGGGATTTATGAGGGCATTTTTAGGGGAGTATCACATTTATATTACTAATTTGGTGTTTTTACATTTTTGATGGGGTTGTTATACTCACAATTGCTTAATCCTCTGATTTTATAGGGTTTAGCACTGCTAAACCCTTACATATCAATTCTCCTACTGTCTATGAAAACTAAATAGTTGATGTCAGAGATTGGACTCTGGATTCAGCAGACCATTCTAGTGGATTCCAAACTCTCTCTTCTAAAGCCATCTGTTCAATTAAACTAGCTAAACGCAGGGCTTTGAGAGCTTGTTCACCACCCACAGAGGGCTGATTACCACCTCGAACACAGTTGACAAAATGCTCTAATTCCGCGCTTAGAGGTTGAACATTAGTGGTATAGACTTTTTCAATTAAACCATCTTGTCTATATAAAACTTTCTGGTTGTCAAGGTGAGGATTGAGAGCCGTTTGCCGATGAACTAAAATTTCATTGTTAAGAAAATCTGCTTCTGTAAATGAATTTTTACAATGGGCAACTAGACGGCGAATTTTCCGATGAGTTACTTTACTAGCTGTCAGGGTGGCAACAATTCCATTGGCAAACCCTAGAGTCGCAGTTACATAATCTAAATAACCGGAGTCTAAAGAACGAGTACCACTAGCAGTTAATTTTACCACTGGTGAAGCGGCTAATTCTAGCAGCAAATCAATGTCATGAATCATTAAATCCAGCACCACGGAAACATCATTGGCCCGCGCTGAATAAGGACTCATCCGGTGGGATTCTAAGGCCAAAACTTCTTCGGTTTTCAGGACTTGGCTCAGTTCCCTAAATGCGGGATTAAATCGCTCAATGTGACCAACTTGCAAAATACACTGGGATTGTGCCGCAGCATTCACTAGAGATTCTGCTTCAGAAATACTGGCTGCTATTGGTTTTTCAATTAAAACATGAATTCCTGCTAACAAACAATTGATGCCCACAGCATAGTGTAGTCGTGTAGGTACAGCCACACAAATTGCATCTACATGAGGTAGTAAGTCGCAGTAATCTTCAAAAAACCGGACTTTGTATTTACTAGCAGTTTCTAAGCCCCGTTCAACGTTAATATCCGAAACCCCTACTAGTTCCACATCTTTCATGGAACTGAGGACGCGGGTATGATGTTGTCCCATGTTACCGACCCCAATCACTCCTATGCGGATATGTTGTGGCTGGCTACGCTGTGAATATAGATTTGGTTCTGACATTGATATGCTATCTTGCACTATTGTTCTCTCCTCAACCACCAAATTTACAGACGCTAAGTTTGTTGTCCTTTATACTTAAACGTCGAGTTTGATTTGTCTTAAACCATCCAGATGGTAACATAGTGATTATCTTTATGAAGAATTTCAAAGTTTAGCTTCAGTTCCCATCATTCTGGTTATCTTTTTAGTCAACTGTCCTTAATTACCGTGTTTTTGTCATTACCTGCTAAAAATCCTCTTTTGTTGACTTGGTAGATTTCCTTATTTCTCAGTACCAATTCTCAACGATGTAGTTAGATAATTAACTAATCTGATCAACATCTGATTTTTTTCCTGTAGATTAATCACTGTTTATATCAGTAAAATTACAAATCGTTAAATAGTTAATACTCAGAGTATAATGTTTTCTGTGATCTATACAATTGGTGTTCTCGTTCCACAGATTTTTTTTGTACATATGTTTTTTTGTTGCATTTTGTTGATTTTCCCATCTTTTGGATACAATTTGTAAAGGAATGGGTAATTAGTAAAATTTCTCTGTGTTGTTTATGTTTCTTGTTTTGCCATTCCCTGTGCCGATATGAAAGCTGTAATTTTGTTGTCTGGTGGGTTAGATTCTTCTACGGTGCTTTATCAAGCTAAGGATGATGGCTGTGAATGTTATGCTATCTCTTTTGATTATCAACAGCGACACCGTAAAGAATTAACTTCTGCTTTAATGGTAGGTAAAAGGGCTGGGGTAATTCAACATCAAGTTGTTAATTTTGATTTACGACAATGGGGCGGTTCAGCGCTGACCGATGACAAGATTGATTTACCCCAACAACGTTCTTTGCATGAAATGGGGGATCAGATTCCTGTCACTTATGTGCCGGCACGCAATACGATTTTTTTAAGTTTTGCTTTGGGGTATACAGAGGCGATCGCTGCCGAAAGAGTGTATATTGGCGTTAATGCCCTAGATTATTCTGGCTATCCAGATTGTCGTCTTGATTATATCCAAGCTATGCAGGAAGTTTTTCGCTTGGGTACAAAACAAGGACGGGAGGGACAAGGAATTAAGATTATGGCACCGTTAATTGATTTGAAAAAGACGGAAATTATTCAACTTGGTAATCAATTAGGTGTTCCTTGGGATCTCACTTGGT
>JACCEC013293099.1_pt1 | contig 12589 bp, 9 predicted proteins | sample 7450121 | NCBI WGS metagenome assembly JACCEC01 (sample SAMN15323455, study PRJNA562643) | freshwater metagenome | isolation source: river surface water | place: USA:Blue River Watershed | collected 2017-08-18 | reverse complement strand
TACGACTTAATTATTTTTGACGAGGCCGCACTTGGCGAAGGCGGCGAAGCTGCGTTTAATGTTGCACTACGTCCAACACTAGACAAACCCAACGCCAAAGCCATTTTTATCTCCACACCTCGTGGTCGCAACAATTGGTTTTCGCAATTTTGGAATCGTGGCTTTGACCCTAATTTTCCGGAATGGATTAGTCTACAAGCTGACTATTCGGAAAACACTCGTATGGCTGAGTCCGATGTGGCTGAGGCGAAGAGGTCGATGAGCAAAGCCGAGTTTGAACAAGAATACTTGGCCTCGTTTACTGTATTCGAAGGACAAATTTATAACCTAAAGGAAGAAGATGTTACGGAGATTCCCACAGATCTCAAAGGTGAAGCGTTTGCTGGATGCGACCCTGGCTACCGAGATGATACTGCTTACTGCACTGTCGTGTACGATTGGAACCGCGATTGCTTTTATATTGTCGATGAATACTTAAAATCCGAGCAGACCACAGAGCAGCATGCTACGGCGTTTCGTGAACTAAATGACAAGCATGGAGTTGAGGTAATGTTTATTGACTCGGCAGCTGCACAGTTTGCCTCAGACTTGGCTTATTTATACAACATTTCAACAACCAAAGCCAAAAAAGATGTGCTACCAGGCATTGCTTATGTGCAAACACTCTTACAACAGGGTCGATTAAAGGTCGCACCTCATTGTACACACGTACGAGCAATGTTTGACCAGTATCGTTGGGATCAACGCGAGGGCCTCCAGCGTGAGCGTCCAATGCATGATAAGTATAGTCACATGGCTGACGCAGTTCGTTATGCACTATATACTTATACAGTATAATGGTATAAAAAATTTTAACATTGACTTTTTGTTGCTCTTAGGTTATAATAAGTGGAAATGAAAGTATTTGCATGGCAAAAAACACAAACAAGCGAATACCCGTTAAGTGGGTTCGTGACAGGGCTAAAGCAGCCTATGAGAAAAAAGATGCGTGTTATATTTGTTCGACTACTGCGGACTTAGAGCTGCATCATTTGCATTCAGTTACAATACTCTTGGATAAATGGGCCCAAGCTCGTGGCTACGACATTTCAACCGATGACGGCATTTTGGCTGTGCGAGATGAGTTTATTGCAGAACACCGTACCGAGTTATATGATCAAGTTTACACCCTTTGTAATCGTCATCATGTAGCACTTCACGGCGTTTACGGTAAGGCTCCTCGACCTGGTAGTGAACCCAAGCAGGCACACTGGATCGAATCGCAGCGGGCAAAATTTGTTGGCGGTGGTGCTGTTGTTGTCAAACAAAGCTTTGGTAGTTTTTTCTCGGAGTTTACTTAAGGGAAAACTATGGCACGATTTACAGACTGGGTTCGCACAAAGCTCAACCCAGCACAAGAGCGTATTGCCACAACTGAGGGTACTCAGGTTGGCACAGACGCAAAAATAACTTACACACAAGCGTTCAAGAAATTGGAAAGTGTTAACCGATCGGTTAATATGCTGGCTAGTGCTTGTGCATCCCTAGACTACGACGTAAAAGATAAGTTGCACGAAGGTATTGTGGTTGGTGTGCGTCAAAAGACACTTACCAACCTTTTAAACTTTCGACCAAATCCTTATCAAAGTGCACAAGATTTTCGTCAAGCGCTATTCACAGACTTTATCTTAGAAGGTAATGCATTTGTACACTTTGATGGTGTGTTTATGTATCACCTACCAGCATCGGACGTAGAAATCTTAACCGACTCCAAAACTTTTATTCGTGGCTACCGATTCAACGGTACTGTGGATTTTAAAGAGTCTGAGGTGTTTTACTTTCGCGATTTGAATTCAGATTCAATTTATCGTGGATCTAGTCGTTTAGAGTCGGCACAAAAGTCAATTGCTACGCTTTACTCCATGCAGCAGTTTCAAGAACAGTTCTTTGACAATGGTGCTGTGTTTGGTTTGGTGTTGACTAGTGAAAACACACTATCGCAAGTTGCCAAAGAAAAAACAATTCAGTACTGGTTGCAAAAGTACTCGACCAAGCAAGGCGGTAAACGCCCAGTGATCTTGGATTCGGGATTGAAACCAGCACAAGTATCAAATCAAAACTTCAAGGACATGGATTTTGACCTTTCAATCAAAACCCATTCAGAACGAATAATGCAAGCTATTGGTGTACCGCCTATTTTATTAGCTGGTGGCAACAATGCTAACATTAGTCCTAACTTGCGTTTATTCTACTTGGAAACAGTAATGCCTATTAATCGTAGGTTTATAAGTGCTGTTGAAAGATACTTTGGATATGACGTTGAAGCTATTACCAGCTCCGTTTCCGCATTGCAACCAGAGCTAAAAGATATTGCGGCCTACCATTCGACACTTGTCAATGCTGGCATTATAACCGCAAATGAAGCACGTACAGAATTACGTTATGACACAATAAGTGGTCATGACGAAATAAGAATACCAGCAAATATTGCTGGTTCGGCTGCTGATCCGTCGCAAGGTGGAAGGCCACAAGATAATCAGCAATAAAGAGAGGTAATATGGTAGATAAAAATAAAGTGCTGTATGTAAGTACGACTTTTACCAAGAGCGAACCTCTACCAACAGTAGACGGTAAAATCGATTCGGTTGTTATCGAGGGTTACGCAAGTACCAACGATGTAGACCGACATGGTGATATCGTTCCCACTAGCGTATGGGAAGCTGGCATGAAGAATTACTTGAAGAATCCAGTAATTCTTGCTTACCACGACCATAGCGAACCAGCTGGTAGAATGGTAGAACACCGAATCGATGAAAAAGGTTTATGGGTCAAGGCCCGTATTTCTGCTGCAGCCGAAGACGTGTTTAATCTTGTAAAAGACGGTGTACTAACGGCTTTTAGTATCGGATTTCGTATCGTTGATGCGGAGTATAATTCAGCTGCAGAGCTGTTCGTGGTAAAGGAATTGGAACTGCATGAAATTTCAGTAGTCTCAGTACCTGCTAATCAAAACACACTATTTAGTCTTTCAAAGTCTTTTAAAGATGATGAAGAATTTAAATCTTTCAAAATGCAGTTTGCACCCAAAAGCGAATCAGCTAAAGGGCTAGAATCCTCTACGGAAGCGAACAGCGATGTTAAAAAGGAATGGAAAATGGATCCAAAACAATTAGAACAAATGTTGGCTGATGCAGCTAGCAAAGCGGCTGAAGCAACTGCAAAAGCTATCGCCGAAACACAGGCAAAAGCATTGGCCGAAAAAGCCGCTGCTGAGAAAGCACAAGCTGATATCGATGCACGCGTTAAAGCCGCTGTTGCCTCTATCTCTACTGTTGATACCGGTGCTGAAAAGCTCTTGGCCGAAGTCGAGAAGCGTTTAGCTACTGCTGAAGAAACAAATAAAACAGTGATCGCTGGTTTAGAGTCTGCTTTGAAAGAAAAAGCTGCCGAAATCGAAGCAATCACAAAGTCTAAGATGTCTTTCCAAGACGGTAAGTCTGGTGAAATGTCTTATGCTGACAAAGAAAAGGCCGTTTTGTTGGCCAAGATGAGTGGCAAGTCTGTTGAAGCCAGCCGTTTAGGTCGTCAATTGGTTGAGAAATACGGTGCTCACGTGCCTTCAGCCACTTGGGAACTTGAAGTTAGCTTGAACATGGAAAATGAAGTGCGTCGCCGTTTGGTGGTTGCTCCTAACTTCCGTAACATTGCTATGCAAACCAATGTGATGACAATTCCCGTGAATCCAGAAGCCGGTGTGGCAACTTGGGTTACTAACGCACAGTTTGGCACTGCCAACTCTTCTGGTAACACTGCTACTCACGCTTTGAGCGAAATCACTTTGAATGCATTTAAAGTTGCTACCAATGAGTACACTGCATACGAAGAAGAAGAAGACGCTTTGTTGGCTTTGATGCCTGTGATTCGTGACGGTATGATTCGCCGTGTTGCTCGTGCTGTGGATCGCGCTATGTTGCGTGGTGCTGGTACAGGTGCTGATCCTGTTAAAGGTTTGGTAACTGCTGACGCTGCTTCTGCTGTGACTTTGTCCGCTGCTACTGGCGTTGCTACAGTTGCTACTTTGCGTGCAATGCGTAAAGACTTAGGCACATGGGGTCTTGATCCCGCCGACGTTATCTATATCGTGTCACAAGACGTGTACTACGATTTGTTAGAAGACCCAATCTTCCAAACAATGGATAAAGTTGGTACACAAGCTACAGTGTTGACCGGTCAAATCGGTTCTATCGCTAATAGCCCAGTGTTGGTTTCTGGTGAGTTCGATAGCAAAGGTACTGGCGCTGCTGGTGCGATCGCTGTTGCTCCCGCTAACTTCTTGGTCGGTAACCAGCGTGGTCTGCGTATCGACACACAAGAGTTGGTCGAAACACAACGTCGTGTGATGGTTGCCAGCCTGCGTACAGGTATGGTACAAGTCACCAATAACTATGGTGCTGGTGTTTCAGCCCTGCGTTATACAGCTTAATTAAATTAAGTTTAACAAGACTCTTCGGAGTCTTGTTTTATAAAGGTATTCAGTGCCTTTATAAAACAAGCGAGGTATTTATGGCAACAAATTTAGTAACAAAAGCAGAATACAAAGCTTACTTAGGAATTACAAGTACAAACTCTGATGCAGAAATCGACTTTTTAATACCAAAGGTTAGCGACTTAGTAAAAACATATTGCCGTCGTACTTTCATTGATTATTACGATGAGGCCAAAACAGAAATATTTGATGGTGGATTCTCAGAACTTATTTTAAAAGAATCACCAGTAGTTAGCGTTAACTCTGTAAGTATCAGCGAAGACTTTGGACAAACTTACACAAAGCTAACAAAGTTTGTAGACTGGGTACAAAAAGACGACATGGTTGTTAGTACAAAAACTCCAGTATTCAAGCAGCTAATCAACGGCTACAAAGTAACTTACTTTGCAGGATACGAAATAATTCCCGCAGATTTAAAATTAGCGGTATTAGATTTAGTAGAGTACTACTCTAGAAATAATGGTGCTGTACATAGTACACGTGATATTACTCCTAACACTACTCAAATCAATTATATCGCTACAACTAATTTTCCAGCACACATCAAACGTGTGCTAGATCAGTACATGGCGGACTTTGCATGAGCGCAGAAGCTTTTAGACGTGCACTTAATAAAATACCTGAACTAAAGCAGTGGGCTGAAGGTAAGCGCGATACTAGCTCTATTTTGCAACAGACCCGAGCATCTAGTAAACAAGAGATTCGTACTTCTACTGTAGATCAGATTATTCCTTTTGAACAACTGTCCAGCTTTTTAGGTGAAAGCACTGCCAGAGCAGTATTCAATCAAATAAAAAACAATAATTACGTAAACTTACCTGGCGGTAATGACGTAGTTTATCACAACATCGGTGGACAAGAAACAGTAATATTCAAGGGCTTTAACTTTGACAGACTTACAAAAGACGTTTCTAACTATATTCAGCAAATTGCAAAAGATGCAAAAGTTGCAAACAGCGACAAGATTTCAGAAACAATACAAGGCATTGTAAAAGAACAAAGGTTTGACAAAGGCCACGTGTATGGTTGGGCAAATACTTTACTGCAACGAACAAAAGGCAGTATTGGTGAAGCATTAAAAGCCTCGTCCAGGCAAGTACCTGCAGAGCAGTTACAAAAAGAGTTAAAGGCATTAAATCAGTTTATAGATACCTTATTAGATATTGTAGAAGACTACGATGAAGCTACTAGCGGTATCAAAGGATTAAAGTCAAGCATATTTGCAAAGTATAGAAAAACTGATTCTAACTGGTTAATAGAGTGGCAAGGCTCAGCAGAGCAACAAGCTGCCGGCGGTAAAGTAGGTATAGCAGCAGGTAAAGAAAATACTGGTATACGCGGGTTCTTAAAGCAAGTAGGTTATAGCAATCAAAGCTTAATTGAAAAAGCTTTAGAAAACATGGTAGAAGGTTTTGTAAAGCAAGGCATCCTATCAGAAGGTTCTGAAAGTTTAATGGAACTAGAATCTTCTCCAAAGATTATAAAGTTAATCGAAGATCGACTAGTATCTACTATCAGTGGTAAGCCAAGAAAGTTACAAGAAGCGTATACTGGAACAATTGGTAATCTGCCAAAATTAACAGGCAGAAAAATACTAGGTGCTGACAAGGCTAAAGCCGATATTCGCAAAACCAAAGCCCAGTTAAAAAGCTTAAAGCAGTCCGTTACAAAAGCGCAACAGGCTAGTAAAAAGCAAGAAACGCCACAAACGGTAAATCTAGTTAATTTAATGGCAATACTAAATTCGCAGATACAAGATGTAATAAGTGCGAATATGGGTGACGGCAGTAGAAAAGATATTCTTAACTATAGAACAGGTCGATTTGCCAGCACAGTTAATATAGAGCACCTTACTATGAGTAGAGCAGGCTTAATTAGCGTTTTCTATTCCTACATGAAAGACCCTTACGCAACGTTTAGTGCTGGCGGATTGCAAGATAGTCCAAAAACGAGGGATCCTAAATTGCTTATATCTAAGTCTATACGAGATATTGCACAGCAAGTAGTCGGCAACAAACTAAGGGCTATATCCACATGAGCAAACGAAATAGTATTGCAAAAGCACTTGCAGAAAAATTAAAAACAATTGATGGTACTGGCCCTTATGAAACTAACCTGTATGACAACAGTTATGCAAAGTTAAAGTTCTGGGACGAGATACAAGACTTCCCAGCAGTGTACTTAGTTCCAGGTACTGAAGTACGTGAATACCATCCCTCAGATTTTACATGGTGCTTTTTAAACGTATCACTAAAAGTGTACGTTAAAGATCAAGAAGATCCCCAACTCAAGTTAGAAACCCTACTACACGATATTGAAACTTGTGTTAATAATAATCGCGTGTTAGTTTACGACCAGGTTAATAATCTGGAAACAACTGAAATATTAGTTCAGTCTATTATGACCGACGAAGGGCTATTAACGCCATATGGTGTCGGGGAGATAAACCTACAGGTGCGTTACGCACTACAATAACGTTCCTGGCACCAAAACAGATAAATGTCTAGTAGGTGTGCCTTACGTTCCAACTAAAAGGAAATAAAATATGGCATTTAATTTAATTCGTAATAGTCGAGTATTCTGGACAAGTAATGTAAATACTACTACTGGTGCAGTTTTGTCGTCTGGATTTACTTCTGGCAACACTCGCGAAATTCAAGTTTTGGATGGATTCTCATTCTCGCAAAACACTACTTCAGAAACAGTTACCTTAAACGAAGCAGGTTCAACACCCGTTCGTGGTCAGCGTAGTTTTAATACTGCTCTTGATCCAGCTGATTTCACATTTACAACTTATATGCGTCCACAAGATGCTGGAACTACAATTACCTGCGAAGAATCTGTTTTGTGGAACGCAATGTTCTCTGCAGATGCAATCGGTGGTACGGCTCCTGCCTGGACAGATGGTGCTACTAGTGCTGTTTGCGTAGCTACTAACTCTAACAAACACCAGTTGCAGCAATTTGGTTTGATTATTGTTGTTGACGAAACAACTTTTGTTATTGATAACTGCGTGTTGAACACAGCTACAATCGACTTTGGTTTAGATGCTATTGCTTCAGTGCAGTGGGCAGGTCAAGGCGGCGTATTGCGTCAGATTACTTCTCCAACAGTTGGCGCGGGTAGTTTCTCAGGCTCTATTAGCGGTAACTTCTTGCAAAAAGTAACCACTTGCCCTTATATTGCTAACAAACTCAGCGTTGTTACTTTGGATGCAGGTATTGGTAGTGGCGGTACAGCCTATACTATCCCAATCACTGGCGGTAGCTTAACAATCTCAAACAACGTTACTTATTTAACACCTGCTAACTTAGCAACTGTTAACAAGCCCGTTACATACTTTACAAGTACACGCGCAATCAGCGGTAGCTTAAACGCTTACTTGCGTACAGGTACTGGATACTCAGCAGACTTGATGAGTACTATGTTGGCCAACTCAGCAACAGCTGTTAGCCCTGATTTCTACATGAACATTTCTATTGGTGGTACTACTAGTACTAAGGTAGACTTTACAATGCCTGGTGTTGTATTAACAATCCCAACAGTAAATGCCGAACAAGTTGTTTCAACAACTATTAACTTTACTGCACAAGGTACTGACGGTAGCAACTTTGATATCGGTGCCGCAAACGAGTTGACAATTACTTACACAACTCCACAAGTTTAATAAACTTATCTGGGCTAAGCATGGTGCTTAGCCCACTGTATTCACAAATAATAAAAATATGTCTGAAATTTCTTTAAAATCCCTTTTAGTACCAAGTAAGTCCGTTGAAGTAGAATATCCAGGCATGCCTGGCTTCACAGTTAATCTTGCTTTTTTAAGTCGCGAAACGCTTCTTAACATTCGCAAAAAGTCAACGAAAACTAGTTTTAAAAACCGTCAACCAACTGAAGAATTTAACGAAGAGTTGTTTTTGCAACTTTATGTTGAAGCTGCTGTTAAAGGTTGGTCGGGTCTTAAATTAAAATACTTGGAACAACTTGCACCTGTTGATTTAACAGGACAAGACCTAGAAGCAGAACTTAACTTTACTCCTGAAAACGCATTGTACTTGATGAAAAACTCAAGTAACTTTGATGGCTTCATCAGCGAACAAGTATCTGACTTGGGAAACTTTTCGAAGAGCAACTAAGTCAAGTAACTAAGTTGCTCACGAACTATATGCAAAATAGTAGCGTTTCAATGACTAAGGAAGCTTACTTTGAAATGTGCGAAGCACTAGGTAATCAGCCTGTAGAGGCAGATATACCAGTTGAGTTCGAAGACTTTCCACTGGAAGTTCAGCAAGCTATGATTGCATACAGGATGTTGCGTGATGAATGGGATTCAATGAGTGGTATTTATTTAGGTAAATCGCTTATTGGTATCACAGAAGTCATGGATGCCACAGAAATTGATCTTGAAGACAGAAAATTTATTACTATGCTTGTTCGTACAATAGACAGCGTAAGAATACAAGAGATCAATAATAAACAAAAAACTGAAAAGCCCGCTAAGTAATTTAGTGGGCTTTTTTATGCTTTAAAATTTTATGTATTGACAATTTTGACCATATGTGCTATAATGGTCCTAATGAAAAATATCTAAATTTTTTTAATATGCCACTTAACCAATTAAGGAGGGGGCCTAATGTCAAAAATAACTGTAGACTTCGAGCTAAAAGACAGCAAGAAGTCGGTTGACGCGGTAGATGCCTCTGGCAAACGCCTTAACAAAACGCTCGAACGTACCAAAGAATTAACACAAGGTACTCGCGGAGGATCAAAAGCCGCTGCAGCCGCATTTGATCAAACTGGATATAATGCAGCGCGTGGTACTATTGGTACCGGTGCTAGCGGTCGTGACTTTGCTAAACAGTCTCGTGAGTTAGATGGTTTAGTTCGTTTATATTCTATTTATGCTGCTAATATCTTTGCAGCAGGTGCAGCGTTCCGTGCACTTAGTGAAGCTATGGATACCACAAACATGGTAGCTGGTTTAAATCAGCTTGGCGCCGCCAGCGGCGTGGCTATGGGTGGTTTGGCTAAGCGCTTTGCAGAAGCCAGCGGTGGAGCTATTAGTTTACGCGAATCCATGGAAGCAACAGCAAAAGCCGTTTCTAGTGGATTGTCACAAGCACAGTTTTTAAAATTAGGTGATGTTGCCAAGAAAGCTTCACAGGCTTTAGGTGTTAACATGTCGGACGCGGTTAGTCGTTTGACTCGTGGTATTACCAAGCTCGAGCCTGAATTATTAGACGAACTTGGTATTTTTACTAAAGTTGGTAAAGCAACTGAAGATTATGCGCGTGCTATCGGTAAACCAGTTTCGGCATTAACAGATTTTGAAAAACGTCAAGCATTTGCTAATTCCGTTTTAGAAGAAGGTGCTCGTAAGTTTGGACAAATTGATATTCCAACTAATCCTTATGATAAGTTATTGGCCACACTGCGTAATGTGGCCCAAGCAGGATTAGAAATTGTAAACAATGTACTTGGACCTTTTGCAAACTTATTGTCAAAAAATACTGGGCTATTAGTTGGTATACTTGGTCTTATTGGTGCTAAGATTGTAAAAGATGCATTGCCTGCCATCGGTCAGTGGCGTGCAGGTTTAAAAGACGCAGCAGAACAAGCTGCTAAGACTAGTTCTGATATTGCTGCAAGTTTTGGCGAGAATTTTGTTGAACGTACAAACGCAGCTTTTAAAATTCCAGAGTTAGAAGCTAATCTTAAAAAATCAGAGGAAGCTTATCGCGCCAGCCGTGCAAAAATGGCTCAAATGGATACTGATCTTTCTAAGCGCGTTTTAAAAGGCGGAGCTGGGGCGGACGAGAAAACGCTACGAGCAGAGCAAAGTAGATTAACTCGTGAAATTAATGCTTTAAAGAATCAAGGGCTAGCACTCGATAACGCACAAATTGTAGCCTTAGAAAAACAAAAAGCCGCCGTTGTTGCATTAAAGAATGATATTAGGGCACTTAATGCTGCACAGGCAGGAGCCCTACAACAAACCGAAGGCGGTACAATATTTGAAAAAATTGGCGATGCTGCTCGTATGAGTGCGGCCAAAAATGCTCGTGATAGAGCTACTCGTTTAGGTATTATCAGCGACGTAAGCAGAAACCAAAAAGAAAAAGGTTTTGGCCCTGCAATAAGTCAAATGCGTGACGATCTTAAAACACTGCCTTCATTCTTTCAAAAAGTACAAGTAGGCATTGCAGGAACAGTTGTTGCCGGTGCAGGTGCTATAGGTACTGGAATAGCCGGTCTAAGTAGGTTTCTGGGCCCAGCCGCTGCCGCAATAGGTATATTACAAGTAGCGTTACCCCTATTTAGAAAAAACGAAGAGGAAGCAGCACGTTTTTCAGCTTCGCTTGATTTGTTGAAAGAAAATAGCGAAAATGCTTTCAGAGTACTGGAAAGATTAAGTAAATTAGACCCGCTTGAGCGACTATCAGTAGATAATATACTTGCCAAAGGCACAGCCTTGGAAAGTTTAGGCGGAAGTCTGTCAAAAGCGTTTGATGACTTGGACACTGAAATAAAAAAGCGGAATACTGCTGATGTGTTCACAAACTTTTTAGCCAGCTTAATTGGTAGAAGTTCAGAGCAATTGTTGGCAAAACAAGTTGCTAATACTGTTGAAAGAGCTGTTAAATTATCTGCAAATGGCCCTAATGGTAAAGCCGTACAAGCTGAGTTAGCCAACTTACTAAAGTTACCAGCAAACGCCAGCACTTTAGCAATTACAGATGCGTTAAATGCTGCTAGCCCTGCTGTACAAGCGGCCGCTGGCAAAATTTTACAGGATGCTGGTAAAAAAGCAGTAGCTTCCGCAGGATCATTTAAGGCATTTAAACAAGGTTTAGCAGAAAGCGCTAAAGTCTATCAAGATCTAATAAATACCACAAAAAATTCTACACCACTAACTAAATTTGCAGAAGAAAGTTCCACCAAGATACTTGAACTATCAAAAGTATTAGCAGGCGCAGACCTTCCTGAAAAGTTAACATCGTTGCGTGATTTAGCGTCAGACATTAACTTTTTACAGCTTTTCCCTCCACAAGCAGCTGCTAACATTTTGTCTACAGCAAATGAACTATCAAAATTAAGTGAAGAATTATCGGAAGTAGATCGCAGACAAAGTCTGTACAACGAAGCTTTAAATGAACAGCAGTCAATTATAGATAAAGATGCGGCAAGAAATAAACAACAAGGCGGTAAGGGTGCTCGTATAAGTAAACCACAAAGCGTTTTAGATGCAGAAGCTGCTGTAAAGCAGTTAACTGAGCTAAATGCGGGATTACAGAGAACAAAGAGCAGTATTGGAACAGCTTTAGAAGCCTCCTCTGCAAAGTTTGCGGAATCAATGCGCACTGGCTTAATAGCAAATATTGACACTTTCTCTAGAGGGTTAGTAGATGCCGCAGCAAGAGGTGCACTAGAGCTTAAAAAGGCAGCTTCCGCAGGATTTAGTGATCCTAGGCTTAAAGCCAAAATAGAGACGCAAACAGAGTTAGAAGGAATTAGATTAGATCGTAAAATGTTAGAGGCTCAAATGAGCCTAATAAACTCTAACAGTGATTTACGTCTTGCTATCATGGAAAATACCTTTGCACAAAACCTTGAAAAAGCAGGTATTAAAGGTACACCAGAAGACATCCTCTCTCAACTAAATAAGCCAGAAAATAAAGGTTTATTAGAAGAACGCAGATCTCTTAATAGTTTCCGTGAAAATCGCGGAAAATCAGCACAAGAATTGCAAAAGCTGTTATCAACTGAAGGTTTAACAGCGGGAGCAATTGCAGGTATAAGCGAATCAATAGGACAAATGCAAGCTAGAGAAGGCGTAAGAGCACAAATAGCTGCATTAGACGGTAAAAGTGCCGGAGTTAGTATAAAAGGCAAATTTGCAGACGTAGATGCAAACAGAGTAGTTGCGTTAAAAGAAATTGGAGAGCTACAAAAAACTATTGATCAAGAGCAAGCAAAGTTTGCAGAAACAAAATCTTCAATAAGCGAAGCAGAGTTTGCAGCAGCTAATAAAGTATTTTTAATACGTAAAGCTGATGCAGATTA
>JACCEC011696571.1_pt1 | contig 12593 bp, 8 predicted proteins | sample 7450121 | NCBI WGS metagenome assembly JACCEC01 (sample SAMN15323455, study PRJNA562643) | freshwater metagenome | isolation source: river surface water | place: USA:Blue River Watershed | collected 2017-08-18 | reverse complement strand
GTACTCTCGCTTGTTCCGTTCCTGAACCATTTGCCCACCCAGCACACACAGTCAACCGAGCCCATCACCATGCCCCAATTGCACCACATCCCCGACCGCACCAAGACGCATCCACCCCTGCACGTAGACATCGGTGGGCCGGTGGACTAAGGCAAGACCACCCTGCTGGAGATGCTGTGCAAGGCCATGCGCGCGCGTTGGAACCTGGTCGTGATCACCAACGACATCTACACCAAGGAAGACCAGCGCTTGCTCACTGTGGCCGGTGCACTGGAGCCCGCGCGCATCATGGGCGTGGAAACGGGCGGCTGTCCGCACACCGCCATTCGCGAAGACGCATCGATCAACCTGGAGGCGGTCGACCGCATGCTGGCCCAGTACCCGGATGCGGACATCGTGTTCATCGAATCCGGCGGCGACAACCTGGCCGCCACCTTCAGCCCCGAGCTGTCGGACCTCACGATCTACGTGATCGATGTGGCCGGCGGCGAGAAGATTCCGCGCAAGGGCGGCCCCGGCATCACCAAAAGCGACCTGCTGGTGATCAACAAGATCGACCTGGCGCCACTGGTGGGTGCCAACCTGGACATCATGAGGGCCGATACCGAGCGCATGCGCCCGCAAGTCGATGGCAAACGGCCCTATGTGATGACGAACCTGCGAACGCAGCAGGGCCTGGACCAGGTGATCGGCTTCATCGAGCGCAAGGGGCTCTTGGCCTGACCACGGCGTTACACGTCCATGGCTGGGCGGTGCTCCTCGTCCGGGACGAATCGCCAACGCCCCACCACCAGCAAGAGCAGGGCGAACACCGCGGTGAACACCAAGAGCACCGACAAGGCCGCACCCCATTCGTCGCCGAAGGCACCGAAAGCACTGGCACGCACCGCCTTGACCGACCAGGTGAATGGCAACCAAGGGCTGATGGCGGCGTAGAAGTCACTGGTCAGCTCGATGGGCATCACGCCACCGGCGGCCGACAACTGCACGATCAGCAAGACCAGGGCAGCCCCCTTGCCGGCGTCTCCCAGTAGACGCACCAGCAGCAGGATCAGGAGCATGAAGGTGATGGCACTGCAGGCCATGGTCAGCGCCAGGCCGGTCGCGTGCACGGGCTGAAGCCCCAGCAGCAGTTGGCACATCAGGAGCACGATGGCCGCCTGGGCCAGGTTGATGCCCCCCAGCACGCCCATCTTGCCCAGCAGCCGCGCAACCGATGAGGCCCCCTGCACGCTCAGGGGCAGGCGGTGCAAGTGAAACACGAAGGCCGTCATGACCGCACCCAACCACAGCGCCACCGGAATGAAATTCGGCAAGAAGCCCATGCCATTGTTGGTCACCGGCGCATCGATCTCCAGGCGCGGCTCCACCGTCGCGGCCAAGCCGGATGCGCTGCCCTGCGGGCCTTCCAAGGAAGCGGGCAGGGCCTTGTAGAGCGTGTCCGCGCCGCTGGCCAGCCGCTGCGCACCACGGTGCAGCACCACACTGCCTTCGCGGACCTGCGCGGTGGCCTCGGCCAGGGCGCGACCACCCGACACGGCATCCTCCAACCGCTCGTCAGCGGGCAAGCGTGCAGACAGCGCCGCAGCGCCAGCTGCCTGGGCCGACAAGCCGTCAACCATTTGCGTAACACCCAGCCCCAACTCCGACATGCCGCCGGCCAAGGCGGTGCTGGATTCACGCGCCAACCGCACGCCTGCGCGCAGCGTGATGGCGCCTCCCAGCAAGGGCTCGGTGCTTTCCAATGCGCGATCTCCCAGGATGGGAATGGGGGCCACCTCGGCGCGCCATTGGGTGATGCCCTCCGTGAGGTCGACAGCGCCCTCTTCCAGACGGGCCAAGCCCCGTTGAAGATCGGCATGTGCGCCGCTCAGGCGGTTCACGCCGTCCTTGAGCGCGGCCAGGTCTGAGGCCGCCGGGCGGCGGGCCTCCTGTGCGCGCATGGCCTGGGTGGTCTGGCGAATCGACTCCACCCCGCTGGTGGCGACCTCCTGCATGCGGGCGGCGCCCTGGGCCATCGGCACCGCGCCCTGCCGAAGCTGGCCCAGCCCCGATTCCAGCTCGATCGCGCCGTCGCGCAAGGCCGACATGCCGTCGCGCCACTGCTGCAGCCGGTCGCGCGAACTGGCCGTATTGCCCAACACGATGGCCCAGCGCCGCTCGTTGAGGGCCTCGTTTACCTGATGGCCCAGTTCGCTGGCGAAGCGCCGCGCAAAGCCGGCCCCCACATAGTTGTTGCCCTCGGAGGCGAACACCACCAAGGACCCTGCGCCCGGGCGCGAAGGTGCCACGGCCGCCAAGGAGAAATCCTCGGGGATGATGAGCGCGAACACGTAGCGCCCGGAGCGCACCAGCTGTCGGGCCTTGACGGCGTCATCGAGTTGCGTGAAGTTGAATTTGTGTCGGGCCTCCAACGTGAGCAGGAGTTCGCGTCCCAGTTCGATGTGCTGGTCGCCCACGCTGGCGCCGCCATCCAAGTTCACGATGGCCACGGGCAAGGCGCCGGTGCGGCTGGCGGGGTCCCACACGGAGTCCAGGTAGATGAAGGCGTAGAGGGCGGGAATGACCGCGATGGCCGGCAGGATCCAGCGCAGCCGCGCGTAGCGCGCGACCAGCCCCAGGTCGGCGCCCGCCACGGCCACTGTGTCGCGCAGGAGGTTCCGAAAGATCTTGAACATGGGGATGGTGTGGAGGCCGCAACAACTCAGGCGCCGAGTGCTGGGGTGTGCCTACTTCCCGATGCAAAAGCTCGAGAAGATCACGCCCAGCAGGTCGTCCGCGCTCAGCTGTCCGGTGATGTCGCCCAAGGCCTGATGGGCCAGGCGCAGTTCTTCGGCCAACAGGTCCAAGGCCGGTGAGGCCCCGACCAGTTGGGCTTGCGCGAACGCCAGATGCTGTGCGCAGCGTTGAAGGGCCTGCAGGTGCCGGGTGCGGGCAATGGCCACACCCTCGGGCAGCGCTTGCCAACCGGCGCGCGCCAACAGCGCGTGCTTGAGTTCGAACAGGCCCTGGCCGCTCTTGGCGGACACGGGCAGCGCGCCAGATGACGCCCATGCGCCCTTCACCGCCGACTCGACAGAGTGCGCGTCGGCCTTGTTGAACACCGCCAGCATCCTGGATTCGTCGACGCCATGCTCATGCAGCTTGGCCAGGATGGCGGCGTCGGCGCGGTCGTAATCGGACTGAGCCATGCGCGAAAGATCGCGCACGAACAGCACCGCGTCGGCGCTGCGAATGGCTTCCCAGCTGCGCTGGATGCCGATGCGCTCGACCTCGTCGGCCGCCTCGTGCGCCTCGCGCAGGCCGGCGGTGTCCACCACATGTAGCGGCACGCCCTCGATCTGCAAGGCCTGCTCGATGCGGTCGCGCGTGGTGCCGGCCACGGGCGTGACGATGGCCACCTCCTGCCCGGCCAGGGCGTTCAGCAGTGAGCTCTTGCCCACATTGGGCTGGCCCGCAATCACCACCCGCAGGCCCTCTCGCAGCAGCACCCCTTGTCGGGTCTGCGCCAACACAGCGTTCAGCGCAGCCTCGATGCCGGCCAGCTGCCCCAGGGCGTCGGCCTTCTGCAGAAAGTCGATCTCCTCCTCAGGGAAATCGAGTGTGGCCTCCACCAGCATGCGCAGGTGCAGCAGGCGCTGCGCCAAGGCGTCGATGCGCGCGGAGAACTCGCCTTGCAAGGAGCGCGCAGCCGATCGTGCCGCCGCCTGCGTGCCCGCATCGATCAGGTCGGCCACGGCCTCGGCCTGGGCCAGGTCGAGCTTGTCATTGAGGAAGGCGCGGCGCGTGAATTCACCCGGCTCGGCCAGGCGCAGCCCGGGCAACAGGGGGTGCGGGTTGGAGCCTTCACTGGCGTCCAGGCCATCCGCCACCGCGGCAGGCCCTTGCGCCACCTCCAGACAACGCTGCACCAGCATCTGCAGCACCACAGGCCCACCGTGGGCCTGCAGCTCCAGCACATCTTCGCCGGTGTAGGAATGCGGGGCCGCAAAGTAAAGGGCCAGGCCCTGATCGATGGGCTGGCCTGCGGCGTCAAGAAACGGCGTGTAGGTGGCGTGCCGTGCCTTGAGCACTTGCCCGCACAGGGCCTGGGCCAGGGGCGCAAGCGGACGGCCCGAGACCCGCACGATGCCCACCGCGCCACGGCCCGGCGCCGTGGCCACCGCCACGATCGGGTCCTGGTCGCGCGGCAACATGGCGCTCAGCCGATCGCGCGCAGCGCCCCTACTTGCCCAGCACGCCCAACTGCTTGTTGATCATCCACTGCTGGGCGATCGACAAGATGTTGTTGGTCAGCCAGTACAGCACCAGGCCCGCCGGGAAGAAGAAGAACATGAACGAGAAGGCGATGGGCATGATCCACATCAGCTTGGCCTGCACGGGATCGGGCGGCGTGGGGTTGAGCCAGGTCTGCAGCAACGAAGACGCCGTCATCAGAAGCGGCAGGATGAAGTAGGGGTCCTTGGCGGCCAGGTCGCTGATCCAGCCCACCCAGGGCGCATTGCGCATTTCCACACTGGACAAGAGCACCCAGTACAGGGCAATGAAGAAAGGCATCTGCACCAGGATCGGCAGGCAGCCACCCAGCGGGTTGACCTTCTCTTCCTTGTAGATGCGCATCATCTCCTGCTGCATCTGCTGGGGCTTGTCCTTAAGACGTTCTCGCATTTCCATGATGCGGGGGTTGATGGCCTTCATCTTGCCCATGCTGCGGTAGGCGCTGGCATTGAGCCAGTAGAACGCGGCCTTGAGCAAGAACACCAGCGCCACGATGGCCCATCCCCAGTTGCCGATCACGCCGTGCAACATGTCCAGGAGCCAGAACAGCGGCTTGGCCAGCACGGTGAACCAACCGTAGTCCTTCACCAGTTCCAACCCCGGGGCCAACTCGGCGAGCTTCTTTTCTTCCTGCGGGCCGGCGAACAGGCGCGCCTCATGCGCCACCGAGGCCCCTGGGGCCACGCTGCCCAGAGGCAAGACGGTGGCGATGGAGTACAGGTTGTCGCCCACCTTGGCGGTCCGGAATTCGCGGGGCTGCGAATTGCCCACGATCCAGGCCGAGGCAAAGTAGTGCTGCACCATGGCCACCCAGCCGTTGTCGGCTGACTTTTCGTGCTCGGCTTTGTTTTTCTCGATGTCCTTGAAGTCCAACTTCTGGAACTTCTTGGCATCGGTGTACATGGCCGGGCCGGTGAAGGTGAAGTAGAAGGCCGACTCACCCGGGGGCGGGTTGCCGTCGCGCACCAATTGGAGGTAAAGCTGCGGCTCCACCGCTGCGGCGGACTCGTTGATCACCTCGTGCTTGACGCCGATGGTGTAGTCGCCCCGCTTGAGGGTGTAGGTCTTGACGAGCTTGATGCCGCCAGCCGCTTCGGGAGACTCAAAGCGCACTTGCAAGGCGGCTTCGCCGTCCTTGAGCGCCGTCTGCGTGCTGCTCAGCTGCAGCGTGCTCAGGTGGTTGGGCAGAACCACGCCGGCCTGGTTGGTGATCAGCCCGGTTTGGGCCAGGTACACGCGTTGCGGCGACTGGTCGAACAACACCACCTTCCGATCGGCCACTTCGGGGTCTCGGTGCTGCAGCAATTCCATCTTCTGAAGCTCACCGCCTCGGGTGCTGAACGTGGCCTTCACCAGGTCGGTGGTGACGGTGAAGGTGGTGGCTGCCGCCCCCTGAGCGCCCGTGGGCAGCGCAGCCGGCGCGCTGGAGCCGGCCACTGCTGCGGGCGTGGGCACGCCCGGCGCGCCCGAGCCCGGAACAGCCGCCGGTGTGGCGCCTGCCTGGGGGGCGGCAGGGTCGGGGGCGGAGGTGGTCTTGGCCGGCGCTGGCGAGAACATCGACGGCTGGCCGTTGTGCTTTTGCCAAGCGTCCCACAGCAACACCAGGGACATCGTGAAGATCACCCACAGCAGGGTGCGGCGCATGTCGGTCATGGTCGAGAGTCGTTAGGGGTAGAAGTTGGGGTGGCCGGCACGGGATCGTGGCCCCCGTCGCACCAGGGGTGGCAACGCAAGATGCGCCATCCCGCCAGGCCCGTGCCGCGCCACGCGCCATGGCGCTCCAGTGCCTGCAGCGCGTATACGGAACAGGTGGGCGTAAACCGGCATTGTGTGCCAAGCCAGGGGCTGAGCAACAGGCGATAGCCCTTGATGGGCAGGGACAAGAGGCGGGCAACAGGGCTCATGACAGGCTCATGATGGGATCATGGTCGCACCACCCGGCTGGCCAAGCGCTTGAGTGCGGTGCCCACCACCTGCTGAAGTTCTTCGCGCACAGCCCGCCGAAGAGGAGTTGACGCAGCGCTTGGGAATTGGGTCGGCTCGAAGCCCTGCCGCAAACGCAACACCCAGATGCCGCCAGGAAGGCCTTCTGAGCCGCGTTGCTGGTCCGCCAGAACCTGTCGCATCTGTCGGCGGATCAGGTTTCGGGTCACCGAGCGCCGCGCATGCCGTTTGGGCACCACATAACCGGCCCATGCGGTCTGCGTCGGTTCGTCCACCGACTTGTCCACCGGGTTTTCAAAAGGGTTATCCACAGGCCTGTTCATGTCAGCTGTTGCCCCTGAGGATAAGCCGCCCCCTTTTGCTGCACCGCAGCGCCGCTGGACAGCCCCATCGAGGTGATGCAGAGCAAAGTGCGGGGTCTTGGCCAGCCAGGGCTGCGCCATCGCACGCTGAAAGTCTTCGGCGTTCGTCAGAACCTTGATGGGCGGTCGACTGCCCAGAAACAAAGGGGCGCCAACCGGGTTCACCGGGCGCCCCTCACGGTACAAGCCTGCGGCAGCGGGTGGCTCAGGCCGCCAGGCGCTTGCGGCCCTTGGCGCGGCGCGCACGAATCACGGCGCGGCCGCCGCGGGTCTTCATGCGAACCAGGAAACCGTGCGTGCGTGCACGACGCGTCTTGGAAGGTTGATAGGTGCGCTTCATGGTAGAGGCCTGAAATCGGGAAAACCCGCTATTAGAACACCGGGGAAAGGGAAGGTCAAACCCCTCTTGCGGTCGGCCGGTGGGCGATGCCTGGCTTCTACAGGCTTGTCAAGCCGAAAATGATCGGCTCGATCTGTGGATAACCCTGCTTCACTGGCGTATCAAGTGTCTAGAATGCGGTCGCTCGATCCTTTGTTATCCACAATGACCCCCGATTTTTGGTCCCGTTGCTGCGAGCGCTTGCTCGCCGAGTTGCCCGAGCAGCAATTCAATACCTGGATTCGCCCCTTGGCCGCCCCTTTGCTGGCCGACGAAGATCCCGGTCAACCCCATGCCTCCGTGGCACGCATGGAGGTCCCCAACCGCTTCAAGCTCGACTGGATGCGCTCCCAATACGGACGCCTGCTTGAAGATGTCATGAGCGACGTGGTCGGTTCCCCAGTGCGCCTGGAATTGGTTCTCAGCCCGCAGCGCCCGGCCGCCGCCAATGGCGGCACGAGCGTGGCCGTGCGCCAGCCTGCCTCGGTGGGGCGCATCCTCACCCGCTCGCTCATGGGTGCGGGTTCTCAGGCCGCTGAAAGAGGCCCTTCGGCCGATGCGCCCGGCGCGATGTTTACCACGGGTTTTGCCTCGGCGGCCACGAATCCCTCGGGTGCCAGTTCAAACCGACTGAACCCGGCACTGACCTTCGACACCCTGGTGGCCGGTCGTGCCAACCAGATGGCGCGTACCGCCGCGCTGCACGTGGCCGGTGCACCGGGCCATATGTACAACCCGCTGTTCATCTACGGTGGGGTGGGCCTGGGCAAAACGCACCTGATTCACGCCGTGGGCAACGCCTTGCTCAAGGACAAGCCCGGCGCCCGAATCCTGTACCTGCATGCCGAGCAGTTCATCTCGGATGTGGTGAAGAACTACCAGCGCAAGACCTTTGATGAGCTCAAGGCCAAGTACCACCAGCTCGACCTGCTGCTGATCGACGACGTGCAGTTCTTCGCCGGAAAGGAACGTACGCAGGAAGAGTTCTTCAACGCCTTTGAAGCCCTGCTGGCCAAGAAGGCGCACATCATCATGACCAGCGACACCTACCCCAAGGGTCTGGTGGACATCGACCAGCGCTTGACCAGCCGGTTTGATGCGGGGCTGACGGTGGCCATTGAGCCACCGGAGCTGGAAATGCGCGTGGCCATCCTGATACGAAAGGCCGAAAGCGAGGGTACGCCGCTGCCCGAAGACGTGGCCTTCTTCGTGGCCAAGAACGTGCGCGCCAATGTGCGCGAACTCGAAGGAGCCCTGCGCAAGGTGCTGGCGTATGCGCGCTTTACCCACAAGGACGTCACCATCCATCTGGCCCGTGAAGCCCTGAAGGACCTTCTGAGCCTTCAGAACCGCCAGATATCCATCGAGAACATCCAGAAGACAGTGGCGGACTTCTACAAGATCAAGGTAGCCGACATGTACTCCAAGAAGCGGCCGAATTCGATCGCGCGGCCGCGCCAGATTGCGATGTACCTGGCCAAGGAGATGACGCAAAAGAGCTTGCCGGAAATCGGCGACAGCTTCGGCGGACGCGACCACACCACGGTGCTGCACGCCGTGCGCAAGATCGGCGGCGAGCGCCAAAAGGACAGCGAACTCAACCAGCAGTTGCACGTGCTGGAGCAGACGCTCAAGGGCTGAGGCGCGCAGCGCGGGGCGGATAAGGCTGGGGACAAGTGCGGTATGGATGAAGAACAAGTCCACACTTGCCCACAGGCAGGCGCTTGCCGAAGAAGTTGTTGTGTGTCCATCCCGAACGCATACCGGTTTCGTACCCAGGGTTGTGGAGAGCCCAAGTCCTTGAGAAATCAGGTGAAAATACGGTTTTCCACAGCGCGTGGAAGCCTCTATCCAGTTCTACCAATCTGAAAGATTGAAAACATGATGGTCGTGAAAGCGGCGCAAGAGCAGATCCTCAACGCCCTACAGGCGGTGGCCGGCATCGTGGAGCGGCGGCACACGCTGCCCATCCTGGCCAATGTGATGATCCGCAAGACGGGCGCTGAGATCGAGTTCACCACGTCTGATCTGGAGATCCAGGTTCGCACCCGCGCCTCGCTGGGTGGTGATGAAGGGACTTTTTCCACCACCGTGGGTACGCGCAAGCTGATCGATATCCTGCGCAGCCTACCGAGCGATCAGGTGGTGTCATTGAGCAGTGCGCAGAATCGTCTGACCTTGCAAGGCGGCAAGAGCCGCTTCACGCTGCAGACACTGCCCGCAGATGACTTTCCCCTGGTCAACGAAGCGGTGGACTTCGGGCCCGCCTTTTCGGTGCCACAGGCCACGCTCAAGGGTTTGATCGGCCAGGTGCACTTTGCGATGGCGGTTCACGACATCCGTTACTACCTCAACGGCATCCTGTTCGTGGCCGAGGGCAAGACCCTGACGCTGGTGGCCACCGACGGTCACCGGCTGGCACTGGCGCAGGCTCAGCTGGAGCACGAAATGCCCAGGCAGGAAGTGATCCTGCCGCGCAAGACGGTGCTTGAGCTGATGCGTTTGTTGCGTGACGCCAAGGCTGAAGGCGAGGAGCAGGCACCCATCGAGATGCGCTTTGCGCCCAACCAGGCCAAGTTCAGTTTCTCGGGCCTGGAGTTCGTGACCAAGTTGGTCGAGGGCAAGTTCCCCGACTACAACCGCGTGATTCCCAAGAATCACAAGAACAAGATCACCCTGGGCCGTACCACGCTGCTGGCGTCTTTGCAGCGCGCGGCGATCCTCACCAGCGACAAGTTCAAGGGTGTTCGCCTGAACGTGGAAGCCGGTCTCATGAAGATTGCCTCGAGCAATGCCGAGCAGGAAGAGGCCAGCGAGGAGATCGAGATCGACTACGGCGGTGACGCCATCGAGATCGGGTTCAACGTGAATTACCTGATGGATGCCTTGGCCAACATGACGCAAGACATGGTGACGGTGGAACTGCAGGATTCCAACTCCAGTGCCTTGCTGACCATTCCGCAGCAGGGTGGCTTCAAGTACGTGGTCATGCCCATGCGCATTTAAGAAAACAACATGTCCGATCAACAGAACTCGCCTGAACAGAATCCTTCCAACATTCCCGCAGATACCGGTTACGGCGAGGGCAGCATCCAGATCCTTGAAGGGCTGGAAGCGGTGCGCAAGCGCCCGGGTATGTACATCGGTGACACGAGTGACGGCACCGGCCTGCACCATCTGGTTTTCGAGGTCGTCGACAACTCCATCGACGAAGCCTTGGCTGGTCACTGCGACGACATCACCGTCACCATCCACACCGACAATTCGATCAGTGTCATCGACAACGGCCGCGGCATTCCCACCGGCGTGAAGATGGATGACAAGCACGAGCCCAAGCGCTCGGCTGCGGAGATCGCTCTGACCGAACTGCACGCCGGTGGCAAGTTCAACCAGAACAGCTACAAGGTGTCAGGCGGCCTGCACGGCGTGGGCGTGTCTTGTGTGAATGCGCTGAGCAAGTGGCTGCGCCTGACGGTGCGGCGCGAGGGCAAGGTACACCACATCGAATTCCGCAAGGGCGTACCGCAGGACCGAGTGCTGGAGATGCGCGACGGCTTCGAGGTCAGCCCGATGAAGGTCATCGGCGACACCGACAAGCGCGGCACCGAGGTGCACTTCCTGCCCGACACCGACATCTTCCAGCAGAACAACGAGTTCCACTACGACATCCTGGCCAAGCGCCTGCGTGAACTCTCTTTCCTGAACAACGGGGTGAAGATCCGCCTGGTGGATGAGCGCCACAACAAGGAAGACCTGTTCGCCTATGCCGGTGGTGTGAAGGGCTTCGTCGAATTCATCAACCATGGCAAGACGGCGCTGCACGGCAACATCTTCCACGCCATGGGCGACAAGGTGAGCGAGCAAGGCACCAACATCGGTGTTGAAGTGGCCATGCAGTGGAACAACGGCTACAACGAGTCGGTTCTGTGCTTCACCAACAACATTCCTCAGCGTGACGGTGGCACCCACCTCACGGGGCTGCGCGCGGCCATGACCCGCGTGATCAACAAGTACATCGAGGACAACGAACTGGCCAAGAAGGCCAAGGTGGAAATCAGCGGCGACGACATGCGCGAGGGCCTGGCCTGCGTGGTGAGCGTGAAGGTGCCCGAACCGAAGTTCTCCAGCCAGACCAAGGACAAGCTGGTGAGCTCCGAGGTACGCGCCCCGGTGGAAGACATCGTGGGGCGCCTGTTGACCGACTGGCTGCTGGAGAACCCCAACGACGCCAAGCAGGTGTGCAGCAAGATCGTGGAGGCTGCACGCGCGCGTGAGGCTGCACGCAAGGCCCGCGAGGCCACCCGCAAGACCGTGATGGGCGGCATGGGCTTGCCCGGCAAGCTGGCCGATTGCCAGGAAAAGGACCCATCCCTGTGCGAGATCTACATCGTCGAGGGTGACTCCGCAGGCGGTTCGGCCAAGCAGGGGCGCGATCGCAAGTTCCAGGCGATCCTGCCGCTGCGCGGCAAGATCCTGAACGTGGAGAAGGCGCGCTTTGACAAGGTGCTCAGCAGTGACGCCATCCTCACGCTCATCACCGCCTTGGGCACGGGCATCGGTGCCGAGGAATTCGACATCGACAAGCTGCGCTACCACCGGGTGATCGTGATGACCGATGCCGACGTGGATGGCGCGCACATTCGCACCCTGCTGCTGACCTTCTTCTACCGACAGATGCGCGAACTGGTGGAGCGTGGGCACATCTACATCGCGCAGCCGCCGCTTTACAAGGTGAAGCACGGCAAGCATGAGCAGTACCTCAAGGACGGGCACGAACTCGATGCCTTCCTGCTGAAGGTGGCCATCGATGGCGCCCGGGTGGAGCCCGGGGCAGGGCGTGCGGCCATCAGCGGCGATGCCCTGGCTGAACTGGCGCGCCAGTATGTCGAGGCCACCAATGTGATCGATCGGCTGTCGGCCTGGATGGATGTGCAAGCACTGCGCGCCATCAGCGACGGTCTGACGCTGGACCTCGACACGGCTGCATCCGCCCAAGCGTCGGCACAGGCTCTTCAGGCCGCGGTGCACGATGCCGTGGTGGAAAGTGTGTTCGATGCTCGCACCGACAAGCACATGCTGCGCATTGGGCGCCGGTTCCACGGCAACCTCAAGACCAGCGTGATCACCGCCGATTTCGTGCACGGCGCGGACTACGAGGTGCTGGCGCAAGCGGGTGTGACCTTCAAAGGCCTGCTGGCTGAAGACGCGGTGGTCAAGCGCGGCGAGGGCGAGAAGCAAAAGGAACACAAGGTGGCCGACTTCCGCGCTGCCATGGCCTGGCTGATGCTGCAGGCCGAGGGGGCGGTGGGCCGCCAGCGCTACAAGGGCCTGGGCGAAATGAACCCCGAGCAGTTGTGGGAGACCACGATGGACCCTGCGGTCCGCCGTTTGTTGAAGGTGCAGATCGAGGACGCCATTGAGGCCGACCGGGTGTTCACCATGCTCATGGGCGACGAGGTGGAGCCACGGCGCGACTTCATCGAGACCAATGCACTGAGGGCGGCGAACATCGACGTGTGATGTCGACGCTTGATGCCGGCGTTTGATTCAGGCTGGAGCCATCACGAAGGTGTGCTCCAGCGTGCAATAGGGCCCATCCACGCTGCGCCCGTCGGGTGCCGCGCCACCCG
>JACCEC010215902.1_pt1 | contig 12593 bp, 12 predicted proteins | sample 7450121 | NCBI WGS metagenome assembly JACCEC01 (sample SAMN15323455, study PRJNA562643) | freshwater metagenome | isolation source: river surface water | place: USA:Blue River Watershed | collected 2017-08-18 | reverse complement strand
GCGCGGCACTTTTGGTTGCGCTTGTAAACGCTTAAAAATAGATGAGGACCTTACGATGAATATTCTTGATGCCGTTGATGCGAAGTCACTTCGCCATGACGTCCCACAATTTCGCGCTGGAGATGAATTAAAGATCCACGTTCGCGTTATCGAAGGTAGCAAGAGCCGTATCCAGGTCTTCCAAGGAATAGTTATCCGTCGCCAAGGCGATGGCGTTCGCGAAACTTTCACAATCCGTAAGGTCTCTTACGGCGTTGGCGTAGAACGTACTTTCCCAGTTCACACACCAGTTATTGAAAAGATCGAACTTGTAAAGAAGGGCGATGTACGTCGCGCCAAGCTTTACTACCTCCGCGATCTCCGCGGTAAGGCTGCCAAGATTCGCGAAAAGCGCGATGGCGTCGAAGGTTACGGCGATGGAATTCTCTCAACTCCTGAAAAGGAAGTAGTTGTAGTGTCCGAGCCAACTGCGACTGACGTGGTGGCAGAGGTTCCAGCTGAAGTGGCGACTTCAGAAGTTGTGGTTGAAACTGTAGAAGCTCCAGCAGCAGAGGTTCCAGCTGAGGCTGCGACTGCAGAAGTTGTGTCTGAAGCTGCAGCTGAAGACAAGCCGGCTAACTAAGTAACTCTTCTCTAATGCCACGCAAGGGCTCGCTACTACGCGAGTTACCTATTCTCGTTGTTGTCGCGCTCGCAGTTTCGCTCGTCATCAAATCATTTTTAGTTCAGTTCTTTTATATCCCTTCGGGCTCGATGGAGAACACCCTTCAAATAAATGATCGGGTAGCGGTAAATAAAGTCCCTTTCATCAGCAAATCAATTAATCGTGGAGATGTCGTTGTATTCCGTGACCCCGATAATTGGTTGCCCGAGCCATATAACGCTGGTGGAAATAAGTATTTAGCAAAAGTTAAAGAAGGTTTGGTCGCTGTCGGAGTACTTCCAAATCCCGCAAAGCAGTACTTGGTCAAGCGCGTAATTGGCGTAGCTGGAGACAAGGTTGAATGCTGTTCGAAGAATAAGAAGTTAATGATTAACGGCGTTGAAATTGATGAGCCGTATATCTTCGCCGGAAATTCTGCTAGCGATACCAAGTTCAATGTAAAGGTCCCTGAAGGAAAAGTTTGGGTAATGGGCGATCACCGTGGGGCAAGTGCGGATTCACGTTTTCATCAAGACGATATAAATAGCGGCATGGTTCCAACCTCTAAGGTGACTGGAAGAGTTGTTGGAATCATCTGGCCAATAAAGAATTTTGGATTAGTTAGTTCTTACTCTTCGATTAAATAATTTAAAGCCGCGCCGATGAAGGTTATTGAATCCCTACTTATTGATTCAGGGATAACTCCTCTTGCCGGAGTAGATGAAGCAGGGCGCGGAGCATGCGCTGGACCTCTAGTTATTGCATCGGTTGTCTTAGCCGATCCATTTGTACCAGAGTTAGCAAAAGTCCGTGATTCTAAGGATGTATCAGAGACAGAACGAGAAAAACTATTCGATGTTGTAACAAGTGCCGCGTTAGCCGTTAGCGTAATTGTTGTTCCAGCGGCAGAAGTAGATTCTCGTGGAGTACATGCAGCAAATCTCGACGGCATGCGTCGGGCTATTCAGGGGCTATCAGTTACGCCAAGTTATGTACTTACCGATGGTTATGCCATTGAAGGTTTAGCGATTCCCAATGTGGCCGTTTGGAAAGGCGATCAGGTTGTTACTTGCATCAGCGCGGCATCAATCATCGCCAAAGTTACGCGAGATCGCATAATGCGCGATTTAGATACAACTTTTCCCAACTTTGGCTTTGCAAAACATAAGGGCTATATCACCAAAGCTCATACCGAAGCGTTGCAGGAACATGGTCCGTGTATAGAACATCGCCGCTCTTTCGCAAATATTGCAGAGCTCCTTCAATAATTACACACAAGCTGTTCTAACTTTGGATTAACTGTCTGGGGATTTCTCTAACCTGCGCGCCATGGGCAAAGTAGGGCAGAAAAAGAACAATCAAAAGACCGGCGCTTTTGGCGAACAAGTAACCGCTGATTACTTAATTACGCGCGGGGACGAGATTCTGGACCGCAATTGGCGAGTGCGCGAAGGAGAAATAGATTTAGTCTCGTTAAGCAGCGATGGCATATTTCATTTCATTGAAGTTAAAACGCGTTCATCACTTGCCTTTGGCCATCCCTTTGAGGCGATCAATCGCGACAAAGCCCATCGCATGCAACGTTTGGCACTTGCCTGGCTAGCCACTCACGGATGTTTAGGTTGCGAATATGCAATCGATGTTGTGGCTGTTCTTTTAGCTGTCGACGGAACCCACTCCTTGGAATATCGAGGTGCGATTCTATGAGCCTCGGACAAACTACTAGCGTTGCGCTCCATGGCCTAGATGGTGCAATTGTTAGCGTTGAGGTAGATATTGCAGATGGTCTGCCGATGTATTCGCTATTGGGGCTACCAGATGCAGCCCTCAATGAATCTCGCGATCGAGTGCGTGCGGCGCTAATCAATTCCAATGAAGTCTGGCCTAATAAGAAAGTCACTGTCTCGCTATCGCCTGCCTGGTTACCAAAGAGCGGTTCGGGATTTGATCTATCAATTGCGTTAGCGATCTTGATTGCGCAAGGTGCGCTGCCACAAGAGCCGCTCGAAGATCTTGTCATCTTGGGCGAGCTGGCACTTGATGGTCGCATTCGTTCTGTGCGCGGAGTTTTACCCGCGCTAATTGCAGCATATAAATCAGGGATCAAGCGCGCACTAGTTTCGCCAGAAAACTATGGCGAAGCATCTCTCATGACACAGATGCAGATTTTAACTTTTCCAAATCTGGCACAAGTACTACGTTTCTTGCGAACTGGTGAGATCACATCCGCGCCACAACTGGATTTAGAAAATTCAACAGAAGAAGTTCAACCTGATTTCTCCGATGTTGCAGGTCAATCACGTGCTCGCTTTGCAGCGGAGGTTGCAGCCAGCGGGGGACACCACTTGCTCTTGATCGGTCCACCAGGTGCGGGTAAGACGATGATCGCTTCTCGCTTGCCGACAATCTTGCCCGCACTTGCCATTGATCAAGCGCTAGAAGTGACCGCCGTGCATTCGATCGCCGGAAGTCTCGGCACACGTTCGCCGATGTCGCTTGTGGCACCAATCGTTTCGCCACATCACAGCGCATCGCGCGTTGCAATGGTTGGTGGTGGATCACATGCAATAAAGCCAGGTGCATGTTCACTTGCCCACCACGGAGTTCTCTTTATCGATGAAGCGCCGGAATGTGCAGTTGGAGTTTTGGATTCACTGCGCCAACCGCTGGAATCAGGCACGATCACGATTGCAAGAAGCGTTGGCAGCATTACCTTTCCTGCACAGTTTCTCTTGGTACTTGCCGCTAATCCTTGTCCATGTGGAAAGTTCACCGGAAAAGGGCGCGCATGTATTTGTTCTTCACTTGCCGTGCGACGCTATCTCGGAAAGTTATCTGGTCCTTTGATGGACCGTATCGATATGCGCGTACAAGTAGAACCAGTTAGTCGTACCGAAATGGCACAGACCGAACTCGGTGAAAGTAGCGCAGCAATTCGTGAGCGGGTAGTTGCAGCCAGAGCGAGCGCTGCAGCACGATTTGCGACCGAAAATTGGAAGTTGAATTCGCATATCCCATCACGCGCACTTCGTACTACCTATAAGCCAGAACGTGCTGCCATGAACTTTCTCCACGACCAATTAGAGAAAGAACTGCTTACTGCGCGGGGATTACACAAGATTATTCGCCTATCTTGGACTTTGGCAGATCTTGCGGGCCACAACGTTCCCAATCTTGCTGATGTACAGCGTTCACATCAACTACGAGAGGGATCAGAGTTATGAAAGATAGCCAGAGTCGGCTCGCGCTGTTTGCTGCCATCGAAGGTGGACATATTTTCTGGAGCCAAGAGATCACAACTTATGGTCCAGATCGTGTCTACAGGAAATTAATGGAAGGTGGTTACGACGGAATCAAATTCGGAAAGATAATCGACCGGCTGCGAGCTGTAAAAATAGATGAGATTATGAAAAGTATTGAAAGCGCAGGCGCTGTCTTCTTATCTCCCGAAATGGAGCAATGGCCAGAGCAGTTAAATGAACTCGTTGCACCACCAATCGGCTTAGTAGTAAAGGGCGGCATTGATATCTTGAAAGAGCGCGGCCTAGCAATTGTCGGAACGCGAAATCCGACGCCCTATGGAATCCGTAACGCAGGAGATTTCGCAGCTGGTTTTGTCGATCGCGAATGGACAATTATTAGTGGTGGTGCTTATGGAATTGATTCTGCCGCACATAAAGGTGCACTTATTGCAGAAGGTGCAACAGTTGCAGTTCTTGCCGCTGGCATAGATGTAGCCTACCCAGCCGGCAATGCTCGCTTATTTGCAGAAATTTGCGACAACGGTGTACTGGTCTCAGAAGTTCTTCCTGGCGCTCATGCAATTCCTTCACGTTTTCTTACCCGCAACAGAATCATCGCAGCGCTTTCACAGGCTACATTGGTGGTTGAAGCAGCATTTAGATCAGGCTCACTTCGCACTGCGCGAGATGCAGCAGAATTAATGCGTCCGGTAATGGCAATTCCCGGACCAATTAGCGCTCCAACTTCAGAAGGTTGCCATCGCTTAATCGGTGAACGCGCAGCTGAATTGGTTACATCAGTCGCCGATGCTTTTGAGTTGGTTTCGACTCTTTAAAAATCTGAGTTTAGGTAATGCGCGCGCTTAATGAGAGAATGAGCGCATGAGTGAATTCCGATCGGGCTTTGTGGCTATTGTTGGCCGCCCAAACACCGGAAAATCAACTCTCATTAACGCACTTGTTGGTAGCAAGATTGCAATAACATCACCGCACCCCAACACCACCCGTCACGCAATTCGCGGCATCGTAAACCAACCAACTTTTCAAGCAGTGCTCGTTGATACCCCTGGTATCCATAAGCCTAAGACTTTGCTGGGGCAGCGCCTAAATGCAGTTGTTGGCGAGAGTCTGGATTCAGTAGATATTGTTTTGATGTGCTTACCAGCTGATGAAACTTCTGGGGGAGGAGATGTATATCTTGCCCAAGAGATAGCTAAACATCCCCGCGCTAAGAAATTCGCACTAGTTACGAAGACAGATTTAATCTCGAAAGAGAAACTTGCTCTGCGCTTGGCTGGAATAAATGATCTAGCAAAGGGATTTTCCTGGGATGAGATCGTTCCAATTTCCGCAGCGATTCACTCGCAGATCGATTTATTGGCCGAATTAATTGGCAAGAGTCTGCCAGTTGGTCCAGCCTTCTATCCTGATGGCATGAAGAGCGATCAAGATCAACAGCAGTTAATCTGTGAGTTAATTCGTGAGGCAGCAATGCGTGATGCTCGCGAAGAACTTCCGCATTCAATTATGGTGACAATCGATGAGATGTCAGAACGAGATGAAAAAGGTTCACGTCCATTCTTTGATATCCATGCCACGATCCACGTCGAGCGCGATTCACAGACTGGCATCATTCTTGGACATAAGGGGGAGCGCCTAAAAGATATTGGCATGCGCGCCCGCGCTGATATTGAACGCGAACTTAACGCCCGAATCTTCTTAGGACTTCATGTAAAGGTATCTAAAGAATGGCAGCGCGATCCTAAGTTATTACAGCGTTTGGGATTTGGCGAAAACTAAGCGCTAGTTCTGCGACTTGCTAGATATGAGCCGATTAAAACTAGCGGCAGACCAACAATAATTCCAAGGGTCAAAGGTTCATTTAAAATAATTATGCCAAGAACTACCGCAAAAGCGGTATTCATGTAAGTAACGAGCGATGCACGCGTAGGGCCAATCTCAGCCATAACTGTGAAAAAGACGGCAAATGCGATTCCAGTTGATAAAACACCTAGTGCGATCAGCGAATAAATAGCCTCATTACTTACTGAGTGATCAGGCCAGAAGAAGAGCGCTGGTGCGTAAAAGACTGCGGTCATTGCCATAGCGATACCGTTGATCGCAATGCCTGATCCATTAGGCATCTTGCGAGTTATATAGATAACTGCGAAGGCATAACCGATTGAGGCGGCAAGAACCATAACGATTGAGAGTGGATCGGATGAACCGGTAATGCTCTCAATTCCAACAAGTAAGAAGACACCCAGGAAGCCGATAGCGATTCCAAATAAACGTTTTGGTTGCCAGACAGATTTATCGCCGTAGCGCGAAGCAATTAACGTTGAAAATATGGGAACTGAAGACACGAGAAGACCAGCGAGCCCGGAAGAAATTTTCTGTTCGGCTGTTCCAATTAGGATCCATGGACCAACCATTTCAAAGAGGGCATAGACCGCGATGTAACGCCAATTCTTTAGCGCGGTGAAGAAAGTTTTGTCATAAATCGCAATTGGAATAAGAATTAGCGCACCGATGACAACTCGCCCTAAGACCACAATCGCAGGATGGAATCCATCTTGTGGATCAACGGCAACGCGGATAAAAAGGTAAGGGACACCCCAAAGAAAGCCAGCGAGGATGAAGAGGATCAAATTACGGCGCGACATGAGTCGGAGTGCTCCAGTGCTCGGAAGTTTTTTATTTAACGCAGCACGCTGCGGTAGAGAGCAATAGTAGCGTGTGCGACCGCATCCCAACCAAAATGTGAAGTTGCGCGTTCGCGACCAGCTTTGCCGTAACGCTTAAGAAGTTCTGGATCTGCCAGCAAACGTGTTATCGCTTCAGATAAATCACCCTCAAATTTGTCACGATCTTCAGTGTAATCAACTAATTCACCAGTTTTTAGGTGATCGACAACTTCTGGAATTCCACCCACGCGCGATGCCAATACCGCAGTTTGGCACCCCATCGCCTCTAAATTTACAATTCCGAGAGGTTCATAAATTGATGGGCATAAGAAGAGCTCGGCTTGAGTTAAGACAGCGGTTAATTCATCGTGCGGCAACATATCTTTGATCCACCAGATATTTTTGCGAACCTTCTGTAGCTCTGTAATTAGTTCGGCTACTTCTGCGCCAATACCTGGTTCATCAGGGCTTCCGGCGCAGAGCACCAAACCATATTCGGCAGGCACTAATTTCCAGGCCCGCAGTAAATGAGCCAAACCCTTTTGGCGAGTGATGCGACCAACAAATGTGGCGTAAGGACCAGTGATTCCATACTTTGCCAATACAGATGGATCTTGATTCGGGGCGAACTTTGCAACATCTACTCCATTACGGATGGTATGAACTTTGCCTGGGTCAACGTTGGGATAGGCACTTAGAACATCGGCACGCATTCCATCACTGACCGAGATGATTGCGGCAGCACTTTCATAGGCAGTCTTTTCTGCCCAAGAAGATATTTGATAACCGCCACCGAGTTGTTCTGCCTTCCATGGGCGAAGCGGTTCAAGAGAATGCGCACTAACAATGTGGGGGATTCCGTACAGCAGCGATGCGGAATGTCCCGCCATATTTGCATACCAAGTGTGCGAATGAACTAGATGTACCTTTTCAAGGTTTGTTGCGATTGCCAGATCTGTTGCGATTGCTTGAAGGGCAGGGTTTGCGTTTTCGAATCCGCTGGGAGTGTCATAACCAAAAGCGCCATCATCACGTTTTCCACCAAAGCAGTGCACATCAACCTGGACACCGTTGATTGATCGAAGGGCTTGAGTTAGTTGAACGACATGAACGCCTGCGCCGCCATAGACCTGTGGTGGCCATTCTTTGGTGACAATGCCAACTCTGAGATCGCTGCTCATAGACCAGAGCCTAATCCAACTTGTGGCAATTACTACTGTCGCGTTGGAGGTAACGCGAGTAGATTTAATCCATGAAGCGGAGAGAGCGACCACTAGGAATTGTCCTTGCAGGTGGCGAAGGCAAGCGTTTAATGCCTTTAACCGCAGATCGAGCGAAACCTGCTGTTCCATTCGGTGGTTCTTATCGGCTGGTGGATTTTGTACTATCTAATTTGGTAAACGCCGAGATGCGCAAGATCGCCGTATTAACACAGTATAAATCTCACTCTCTCGACCGCCACATTACAACTACCTGGCGAATGAGCACCTTGACCGGCAATTACATAACTCCAGTTCCTGCACAACAACGTCTGGGACCACGCTGGTATACAGGCAGCGCTGACGCAATCTTGCAAAACTTCAATTTAATTCACGATGAAAATCCCAATCATGTTCTTGTCTTCGGTGCAGATCACGTTTATCGCATGGATCCAGATCAGATGTTTGAAGCTCACCTCGAATCAGGTGCAGGTGTAACCATCGCTGCAATCCGTATGCCACGCGCTGAAGCCCACGAATTTGGCGTAATTGAGTTAGCTGATGATGGAATAACTATTAAGGCCTTCCACGAAAAACCATCAGATCCACCAGCGATGCCCGGTCACCCTGATCTGTGTTTGGTATCTATGGGAAATTACATCTTCCGACGCGACACTATGGAAGAGGCTTTAATTTTGGACTCAGAAGATTTGGAAAGTCGCCATGATCTCGGCGGAAATATCATTCCGATGCTGACTAAAAACGGTGTTGCTAAAGTTTATGACTTCGCAAATAACGTAGTTCCTGGCGAAACAGAACGCGATAAAGGTTATTGGCGCGATGTGGGTTCAATTGACGCTTATTACGACGCTCATATGGATCTAGTTTCAATCCATCCAATCTTTAATCTCTACAACCGCGAATGGCCACTGCTCACAAACCCACCGTCACTGCCACCTGCAAAATTTAGTGAGGGTGGAATAGCGCAGGATTCAATCGTAGGTGCTGGTTCTATTATCGCCGGAGGCCATGTAAACAGAACAGTTATTTCACATGATGTCCATGTCGGAGCAGGTGCATTCGTTGATGCCTCCGTTCTGATGCCATCGGTCAAGGTCGGCGACAAGGCGGTTATCCGCAGCGCAATCCTGGATAAGAGCGTTGTGGTTGATCCTGGTGCTCAGATTGGTGTCGATTTAGAACGCGATCGTTCTCGGTTTACCGTCTCTGATGGCGGAATAGTAATTGTTGGCAAGGGCGTACGAGTAACTGTTTAGCCAATCAATTTTTACTTCGCGAACCTATTTCTGTAGCGGCGAAATCAAGTGCCAACTTTGATGATGGAGTAGCTGCCACGGTCGCGAAGAAACCATGGATCATTCCGGGAAATTCTTTGTAGATGAAATCAGCACCGTCGCTCGTTAACTTCGCACAGTAATTCTCAGAATCACTTACAAGTGGATCGTATTGTGCGGTTATAACTATGGAAGGTGCAACCCCGGCAAGTGACTTGGCACGCATCGGTGCAGCATATGGATTGTTATCGTGTTGACTGCCTTGCAGGTATTGATCCCAAAACCACTGCATCGCTTGCGTTGTTAAGCCGTAATCCGTTGCTGCCTCAATGTAAGACTTAGTTGTGAAATCTCGGTCCAAGCAGGGATAAACGAGTAATTGATAAGTTAAGGCAACGTTTTCATCGCGTGCTTTTAGCGCAACTGCCGCTGCGAGATTTCCACCAGCGCTATCTCCTCCAACACCAATGCGATTCGGATCAATACCGATCTCTTCGGCGTGCGCTTTAACCCAGAGAAGTCCTGCATAACAATCATCAAAGGGCGCTGGGAAAGGATGCTCCGGCGCCTTCTGATAATTAACGCTGATAATTACTGATCCGCTTTGATTTGCTAAGCGATGAAGAGCGGCATCATAAATATCTAGAAAATTTAATACCCAACCGCCACCATGGAAATAGACCATGGCCGGTGCGTTCTGATCTTGGTTTGGGCGGTAAATCCGAATTGGTAGGTCAGCAGTCGGACCTGGAATGAAGCGATTTGTTACGGAGAGAATTGGTTCTGGTACGCCAGCAAATGCTACGCGACTTTGCGTCAACTCACGAATGACAGCAACGGGGGCTTCCCATACCTGCGGTAGCCCTGCTGCTTTTTGATCCGCTAATTGTTTAACAATTTCTGGGGCTAATGACATAACTCATTTAACTCCAATTCTCGGTGCGATCGCGCAACGTGCGATAGCGCTCAACGACATCTGGTGTTGCAGTTGAAGATACCTTTTCTATCTTTCCAAGATCCCAAATAGGCGCGCTATCTCCACCAAGTAAAGCCCAAGCTGCTTGGCGGGCCGCGCCATTTGCTACATATTCTCCTGCTGGGGGAACAAGGACTTCACGACCGAAGAGCGCTGCAGCAATTTGTGAAACGGCTGGGTTCTTAGCCGCGCCACCAATCAAGATAATTCGCTTTACATTTACGCCTAACTTTTCTAAAGCATCAACAGCATCAACTAAACCGCAGAGCATTCCTTCGACCATTGCGCGAGCGATATCTGACGCATTTGAGTTATTTAAATTCATTCCGCTAAAGACACCAGTTGCATTCGGTCGGTTTGGGGTTCGCTCACCTTCGAAGTAAGGCAGCAGAGAGAGACCGTTGGCGCCAGGCTTTGCGCTGAGAGCAAGTGCTCCAACTTCGTCATGAGTTTTTCCAAGGATTCGAGTCGCTGCATCCAAGATACGCGCGGCATTTAAGGTGCAGACGAGAGGCAGGAAGCGACCTGTTGCATCAGCAAAACCGGCAACTTGGCCAGATGCGTCATGAGTTGGAGTATCGGAAACTGCAAAGGCGGTTCCGCTTGTGCCAAGTGAGACAACAACATCTCCGGCTTGCGCCTGAATGCCAAGAGCTGCGGCAGCGTTGTCACCGGCACCTGGCGCTATAGGAATTCCAGATGGCATTGTTCCGCCGAATTGCGCTGGCGAAATTACTTTTGGAAGATGAATTTCGCGATCAGTGCGAAGAACCTTTGCCAAGATATCGCGACGATATTGCGAAGTTGTTGGATCAAAGTAACCGGTACCCGATGCTTCGCTGCGATCTGTGAAAAGTTTTCCAAAATCTAGCGCATCGCCTTTTGTGTGTTGTATTTGCCACGATAACCAGTCATGGGGGAGAGCAACGCCAGCAACTTTTGCTGCGTTATCTTTTTCGGTATCAGCAAGCCAACGCAATTTTGTAGCAGTAAATGATGCGACTAATACCGAACCAACTTGCTTGGCGGTTTCTGCATCTCCACCAAGTTCTTTATTTAGCGCAGTTGCAGCATCTGCAGATCGAGTGTCATTCCAGAGCAGAGCATCGCGAACTACCTTTCCATACGAATCCAATGCAACCATTCCATGTTGCTGTCCACCGATTGAGATCGCTGCTACATCTCTAAGGCCGCCGGCTGCTGCAATTGCAGTATCTAGCGCGTTCACCCAATGTTCAGGATTTACTTCTGTGCCATCTGGGTGTGTAGCGCGGCCTTCACGCACCAACTCGCCAGTAACGCCATCGCGGATGACCACCTTGCAAGATTGAGTAGATGAATCCACGCCCGCGATGAGTTTTCGGTTAGCCATGGGTAGAGGTTAGACTGTGCCTGTCAACGTTGACCACTTTTTCTCAAGTCTAAAATTCATTTTGGCTTAGATCTATAAATTTTTTCGAACTGGAGTTTTCATGCGTATTGGCGTCCTAACAGGTGGCGGAGATTGCCCTGGTCTTAATGCGGTTATCCGCGCAGTAGTGCGTAAAGGTGTGAAGGAATATGGCCACGAATTTGTTGGCTTCCGCGATGGCTGGAAAGGCCCTCTCGAGAACTACACGATGGAACTCAATCTTGAGACAACCCGCGGCATCTTGCCTCGCGGCGGAACCATCCTTGGGTCATCCCGTACCAACCCATTTAAAATTGAAAATGGCGTAGAACGCATCAAGCAGAACCTTGCTGATCAAGGAATCGATGCGCTTATCGCAATTGGTGGCGAAGATACCCTCGGCGTTGCTACCAAGCTAGATGCGCTCGGTGTAAAGGTGATCGGCGTTCCAAAGACGATCGACAACGACCTTAACAATACCGATTACACATTTGGTTTCGATACTTCAGTAAACATTGCCGTTGAAGCGATCGATCGCCTACACACAACCGCCGAATCACATCACCGCGCACTTATCGTTGAAGTTATGGGCCGCCATGCTGGCTGGATCGCACTTCACTCAGGTATCGCAGGCGGAGCGGCTTGTATTTTGATCCCAGAAGTTAAATTCTCAGTAGATAAGGTCTGCGAATTAGTTGAGTCTCGCTTTAAGAGCAGCTACGCACCAATTATCGTCATCGCAGAAGGTGCAATTCCTCAAGATGGCGACATGATCACTAAGGATTCAGAGCTCGATGCCTTCGGTCACGTAAAGCTTTCAGGAATTGGCGAATGGCTTGCTAAGCAGATCGAAGCCAAGACGGGCAAAGAAGCTCGCACATCTGTACTCGGCCACATTCAACGTGGTGGAACACCAACAGCATTTGACCGCGTACTTGCAACTCGCTTTGGTTTACAGGCGATCACTGCTGCATCTGAAGGTGACTGGGGCAAGATGGTTGCGCTTCACGGAACAGATATCGTGCGCGTCCCTCTTGCGACAGCGACGGAGAAGCTAAAGACCGTTCCAATTGCGCGCTACAAGGAGTCAGAGATCTTCTTCGGATAATTCTCACCCGAGAAACTATCTGAGCAAACTACTCTTATCCTTATGATGAATTC
>JACCEC010044343.1_pt1 | contig 12593 bp, 12 predicted proteins | sample 7450121 | NCBI WGS metagenome assembly JACCEC01 (sample SAMN15323455, study PRJNA562643) | freshwater metagenome | isolation source: river surface water | place: USA:Blue River Watershed | collected 2017-08-18 | reverse complement strand
GGTAGGCGGAGTAGAAAAAAATAATTTACTGAAAGGCTCAAAGGGCTTAATTTTTCCGGTACTATGGAATGAACCTTTTGGATTATCCATTGTGGAGAGCCTGTATTTTGGATGCCCCGTTTTTGGTACACCCTATGGATCTTTAAAAGAAATTATACAGCCAGCTGTTGGCTTTACTAGCAATTCAATGAATGCATTAATTGATGCTGTTAAAAACGCAGCTCAATTCAATAGCTCAATTTGCCATGATTATCTGATGTCAAATTTTACCAGCATACAAATGGCGAATAACTATTTGAAAAAATATGAACAAGTATTAAATGGCCAACATTTGAACACTGCTGCTCCTATTTTAAAAGAAATCCAAAAAGACAAATTTCTACCATTTCTGCCTTAATCTAAGTAACTTTACAGGAGTAAAATGTCTATTTCATGCCTCTAAACAATCAGTACAAGGACCTTAGGTTTGAAGCCCTGTTTAATTCCGCATCCATGGGCATCATTGTAGTGAATGGACAAGGTGCTATTGTTATGTCCAATCATTTTGCTAATAAATTATTTGGGTATGAGGAAGTTGAGATTATTTCTGAAAAATTAGAAAAGTTAATTCCACAAAGATACCACCATGCACATGTGCATCATCGGGAAGGATATGTTACTAAACCTCAAGCAAGAACAATGGGTACGGGCATGACTTTAAGCGCCTTGAGAAAAAATGGTACCGAATTTCCAGTCGAAATCAGCCTGGGTCATTTTGAAACTGCAGAATCAAAATATGTAATTGCCTTTATATCAGACATTACAAAAAGACAAGAATCCGAGGAGGAGATCAGAAAATTAAATGCAAGCTTAGAAGAAAAAGTAGCAAGTAGAACCGAAGAATTACAAAAAACTTTACTTGAACTTCAAGCATCCAAAGAAAGTCTAACAAAGTCACTAGAAAAAGAGAAGGAAGTCAACGATCTTAAATCTAGGTTCGTTTCCATGGCTTCGCATGAATTTAGAACACCATTGAGTACCATCCTATCTTCCATATCCTTATTGGCAAAATACGAAACGACCGAAGATCAACCTAAACGAGATAAACATATTGATCGGATTAAGTCCTCTGTTAAAACATTAACAGATATACTGAATGAATTTTTATCCTTGGGTAAAATTGAGGAAGGAAAAGTAGAAGTGAATTTTGAAAGCTTTGATTTAATTGAATTTATTAATGGTGTCATGAACGAAATGAATGTACTATTAAAAAATGGACAAGAATTAATTCATGATCATAAAGGCAATGAACTGTGTAATTCAGATGCAAGCTTACTAAAAAATGTACTTATAAACCTTGTCTCTAATGCAATCAAATTTTCACCAGAAAATGCAATGATTAAAATTGAAACGAAAATTGAAGAAAGCAAGGTCCAAATTAAGGTCATTGACAAAGGTATAGGCATACCAGAAAAAGACCAGGTTCATTTATTTGAAAGATTTTTCAGGGCTACGAATGTGACAAATATACAAGGCACTGGATTAGGACTGCATATCGTAGGAAGGTATATAGATTTATTGAACGGTAAGATCTCCTATGAAAGTCAATTGGAAAATGGAAGTATCTTTTGCATTGAACTTCCAAATAAATTAAATCAATTTTAAAGCAAATTGGATATGGAAAAAATACTTTTAATTGAAGACAATGAGGCATTAAGAGAAAATACAGCAGAGATATTGACATTAGCACAGTTTGAAGTGATTATTGCAGAAAACGGGAAGGTGGGGATTGAAATGGCTAGAATGCACCAGCCTGATTTAATTATTTGTGATATTATGATGCCCGTACTTGATGGCTATGGCGTGTACCAGATTATTAGCAAAGAGCCTGTGTTGCAAGAAATTCCGTTTATTTTCCTAAGTGCTAAGAGCGAAAGAAATGATTTAAGAAAAGGTATGGAAATGGGCGCAGACGACTATATCACAAAACCATTCACGGACTCAGAATTAATCAATGCAATACATACCAGATTAGAGAAGGCAAAACGAAGCCAATCGAACATCGTTAAAGGCATAGAAGGCTGGTACCAAATCCTGACTGATTTAGGCAAAAAAGATGAAATGAATGTGACATTAGCGCAACATGATATTGTTGAATATAAAAAGAAACAGGTCATTTATGCAGAAGGTCAACATCCTACAAAGCTTTACTATATTGAATCTGGCAAAGTGAAAATTTACAAAACGAGCGAATCTGGTAAGGAGTTTATTACAAGCCTGTTGTCTGCCGGAGATTTTTTTGGGCATATTGCCTTGCTTGAAAACAAAACCTATGTTGAATTTGCTGAAACATTGGAAGAGGCTAATATAAGAGTTATACCAAAAAACGAATTTGAAGATTTATTAACCCAACACCAAGAGATTGCATTAAAGGTCATTAAATTATTAGCGAATAATATTGCAGAAAAAGAAGACCAATTAGTAGCACTGGCATACCATAGTTTAAGAAAGAGAGTGGCAGATGCTTTATTGACATTGAAGAAAAAATACGAACATCAAGATGGTGCATTGTTCTCTATCGCCATATCTAGAGAAGATTTAGCCAATATTGCTGGCACGGCTACAGAAAGTTTAATTAGAACATTGAGCGATTTTAAATCAGAAAAATTAATCAGTATAAAAGAAGGTAAAATAACCCTTCTTGAAGAGAAGAAGTTAGCTGGCTTATGCAATTAAAGCTAATGGTGGTAATGTGGCATTTCTCCAACAATCTATTAAACTGTACCCACTGTTTCTATTCCTTTGTCAAAAGCATGTTTCCAAAGTAAGAATTCTTGTTCTAAATAACCTACCTGTTTTTTATCCCTCTTTAATAATTCAGTATCAATAATTTTACTAGATTTAAGAGATAATATATCTTTTTTAATCAACTGCAAAGCAACTTCTCTATTTAATATTTGTTGTTGCATATCCTCCGCCCAAACAATTAAACTTGCTTGATCAATTGAATCAATATAGTTTGTCAACTTTTTTTTGATAAAAGCTTGCTCCTCTTGGATAAAATCCAAGGTTCTAATTAAAGACTCTAATTCTTGTATATAAAGTTCTTTTTTCATTTTTATTTATGGCAGCCTACTACAATAACACCGTTTTTAATAATTGGACTAACATAGGGAATACCTAGGCTCATCCCTCTTAATATTAATAATATACCCATACTAAAAAGCATATAGGGTAACATCTTTTGAATTTTAGCTCTAAATACATACCCCATTAATTGACCTCCAAATGCTACAACTATAAGCGCTGGTAATGTGCCAATACCAAATAAAACCATAAATAACCCACTTTGAATAACTGATTGACCAGCCCATGCAGAACCCAAAGCCAAATAGATCATACCACATGGCAAGAGCCCATTTAATAAACCGATTAACAGAAATGTAATAACCTTGTTCTGTTTTAATAATTTACTTAAAATGGAAAGAATTGGCTTTTGTAACCAATCAATTTTTATAAAAGTAAGTTTACGCTTAGGATGTAAATAAAACACCCAAAGAACATAAACCAGCATCAAAGCGCCAATAACAATACTCAAATGCTGTTGAACATTGTAAAATGGTATTTGCTTCCCAAAAAAGCCAACAATAAGTCCAAGAATCCCATAGGTGCCTATTTTTCCAACATGATAAAGAATTGTTGCAAGAACTTTCTGAAAGGGGTTTAAATTGGAAATAGGAAGTGCCATCACTAGGGGTCCACACATCCCTATGCAATGGACACTTCCAAGTAGACCCATGAAAAAACCAATCTCCAAAAAGTTACTATTGAACATTACTATAAGTATATTTTTTGTTCATAATAATAAGCCACTCCTGATTTTACAATATCAAGCTTGATGGTATACAACCCTTTATTTTGCTTTTCTGTCTTAAAGGCTGCATAGGCATTCAAAGTTTCGAATTCATATGTTTTATCTTGTTGCTTATCTGCTGCGTAATATAGTTGCACCTTCCCTACCACATTAACGCCTTTAAATGGACTAGGAAGGATTAATTTGATTGAATCTGACTCGTATTTGACAATAAAATCTCCCCCTAAAGCTTTTGCTCTTGCAGAGGCGTCAATCACATCTTGGTATTTCAACTCAGCCGCGTAATAATCTTTTTCAACCAGGTCATAAGTTTGTTGAGTAGATTGATACACCATGAACAAAATAGCCACCACGAATGCGCTGTAAATAAAAAATATTGAATGGCCCCAGTTTAATTTTTTCATATTTATTTGCTTAGAGTGATGGTGCTAAAAAGATAGCTGATACCGTTTCTATTCTTCGGCCATTTTCATATAATCCTATCTTCAATTCAGTTTTTCTTTTTTTAATCGTTGTACTTTTTAAAATGACGAAAAAGCTTGTTTGATAATAGGATTCCTTGGGCACATCCACTTGATTAATCATTTTAATTTCACCGGTGGTATTTTCTAACTTAAGATCTATATGAATGATTTTTCTAGTCTTATTAGCCAATTTGATATTGTACAAGTTACTGATCTTGCCATCAGGTAGTTTTTGATACATTTGCCCTGGTGTTCTTAGCACCCTTGCACTCACATCATCCCTAGTGATCAATAAGACCGCTAAAAAAGAAAGTAAAAGTAGAAGCACTCCAGTATAAAGTTTTAGTCTCCAGGAATAAGTCGTCTTTTCTTTTTTAGCAATATTATTTTCAGATGCATATCGAATAAGCCCTGTAGGCTTTTCTATATGCTCCATGATTTCATCACAAGCATCAATACAGACTGTACAGTTGACACATTCTAATTGTGTGCCATTTCGAATATCAATCCCTGTTGGACAAACACGCACACATGCACTACAATTAATACAATCTCCCTTGTCTCCTGACGCGTCATTTAATTTGCCTCTTGGCTCACCTCTAACATAATCATAGGCTACTACAATAGAATTCCTATCCAATAACACCCCTTGTAAACGACCATAAGGGCAAACTATCAAACATACCTGTTCTCTAAACCAATAATAAACAAAGAAAAAAACCAACGTAAAAATGATCAATGAACTAAATACACCAAAATGTACAATAGCCCCTTCTTGAATCATCAATCCAACTCTGTCAATGCCAATGATATAACCTAAAAAGAAATTAGCAATCAAAAATGAAACTAAAAAGAAGGCAATAATTTTGGTAACACGTTTTCTTATCTTTTCCGCATTCCAGGGCATTGCTTTTAACTTTCTTTGCTGATTCGCGTCCCCTTCAATCCAATATTCAATTTTTCTGAATACCATTTCCATGAAGATCGTTTGAGGACAAGCCCAACCACAAAACAACCTTCCAAATGCAACTGTAAATAGAATAACAAAGACCAAGAAAGTCAGTAATCCTATGGCGAATATAAAAAAGTCTTGAGGCCAAAATACCTGTCCAAAAAAAATAAATTTTCGCTCCAATACATTGAACAAAAACATTGGCTCTCCTTCTATTTTTATAAAAGGAAGGGTAAAGAATAAGACTAAATAAAAATAGCTAAAGTAAGACCTAAGATTATATAATTTTCCAAATGGTTTTTGAGGAAAAATATAGTTTCTTTTACCTTCTTTACTAATCGTACCTACTGCATCTCGGAACTCTTGGTCTAATAATTCTTTTTTAATATTAGCAAGACGTTCATTTTCTTTATTGGAAATATCGTTGTGGTGGTTGTACATTATTTTGAACTAGTATTAACAACTTTAGTAGAATCTGATGCAGTTAAAGCTGGTGCTGCTTCCTCTTTATTTAATTCCCCCTGTGGCGCTTTGCCATCTGCTACATTGGTATTCACTAATGATTTTACATAACTTGCAATCTGTTGCATTTCGACAGGTGAAAAATTAGATTGCCAAGCCTGCATCCCTTTGTCAGGCCAGCCATATTTAATGGTTTTAAAAATATCTTTAATAGTTGCTCCATGTATACTATAATTATCCGTTAGGTTCGGACCGACTCCTCCAGCACCATTAGGGCTATGGCAAGCTACACATGTCTTTGTATACAATGTTTTACCAGTTGCTATACCTACGGCATCTAACATCACAACAGTGTTCTCGTCTACGTTTTCTTTCATAGATGCTAAGTAAGCATCCGTTTCAATTTTGGCTTCAGACATCTCTGTATTATATTCTTCTGTTGGATTCATTCCAGTATGCCAAACTTCAAATTTCAAAATGTAAAAAATGGCAACAAAAATGGTGATGTAAAAACCATATTTCCACCAAGGGGGTAAGGCATTGTCTAATTCTCTGATGCCATCATAATCATGATCTAGTAAGATGTCTGCTTCTTGCTCTATCGGAGCAGCTTTTGTAAAGAATCGCTTATCCAAATTGGCCCAAGTTGTCTTTATCCATGAAGGTGCTTTTTTACCGTCTACTGTTAGTTTAACTGGCACAGGATTTAAAATGCGCCATAAATTTCGAATAAAATAAAGTAATACAAAGATGATTAACAATTCTAGCCCCAATACGGTCGTCAAAGTCCAAAAAGAAAGCGCAGACAAACTTCCATAATAGGCAGTTGTAGCAACTACTTCTGTTGCTCCCTCTGAGGCAGTATTTGCCTCTTGAGCAATCAAGGGATTAATGATTCCAGATAATATTGCAATCAATAATAGGGTTGTCGTTTTATTTTGCTTTGACATTTCAACCACTTTCTTTGAAAGCATCATTAAAACGGAAGATAATAACCATATCGCAGCGACTAATAAAAGTGCCACAGCTAATACTAAATATTCAATATAATTCAACATAATTTAAATTTTTTGAAGTGCTTAATTTTCTAAAGGCAATTGCTTAATGGTATCTACCTCTTTTTTGTCCATCACTTTAACATACCATAAAACCCCTACAAAAAATGCGACAAATACGAGTAAGGAGAAAATGGGATAGATGGTTGAATGATCCATCGTTTCGGTATATTTTTTTATAAAACTGAACATGTCATTAAGTTTATAAGGTTATTTTTTATTAATATCTGTTCCAAGTCTTTGTAAATAGGCAATCACTGCAATGATTTCTTTATTTGCACCCACCTCAATACCATCTTGCTTTAAATTAGCAGCAATCGTTTTTGCTTGTTGCATCAATTCCTTATTAGCCAATTGATCATAACCAGCTGCATAAGGCACTCCTAATGTTTGCATTGCTCTAATTTTAGCTGGTGTAGTGGCTGTATCTAATTCATGGTCAATTAAGAAAGAATAAGCAGGCATAACAGACCCTGTAGAAATAGCGCTAGGTTCGTCTAAGTGGTTAAAATGCCAAGTATTTGATTTTTTATTGTTACCAGTTCCTTCTCTTGCCAAATCTGGACCAGTTCGTTTACTACCCCACTGAAATGGATGATCGTAAACAAATTCACCAGCTTTACTATATTCCCCATAACGTTCCGTTTCACTACGGAAAGGACGAACCATTTGAGAGTGACAAGTATAACAGCCTTCTCTTACATAAATATCTCTACCCTGTAATTCCAAAGGTGTATAAGGCTTCACACTACTAATGGTAGGCACATTTGATTTTACTAAGAAAGTAGGAATCATTTCTACTGCGCCTCCAATTAAAATAACAATTAAAGACATCACCAACATAGGTGTTGGCTTGCGCTCAATCCATCTATGCCAATGCTCCCCTTTATGTTTTTCAAAAGTTGCTTCTAAAGCAGGCGCTTCCGCATCCTCATTCGCCACCAATGTTCCTTTACCGATCGTTTTAAATATATTCACCATCGCTAAAATTGCACCAGACAAATACAATACACCACCTAATGAACGCATGGCGTAGAAGGGACGCATGTAAGTCACTGTCTCTAAAAATTGATATTTTAATTGACCAGTTGGCGTAAACTGTTTCCACATAGAGGCTTGTTGCCACGCAGCCCAATACATTGGAATCGCATAAAATAAAATACCTAAGGTGGCTAACCAAAAATGCATGTTAGCTAACTTTTTAGAGTACAATTCTGTTTTATACATTTTCGGGATCAACCAATATAAAATACCAAAAGTCAACATACCATTCCAACCTAATCCGCCCACATGTACGTGCGCAATAATCCAATCGGTAAAGTGTGCTACTGCATTGATATTTTTTAAGGACAACATAGGCCCTTCAAATGTGGACATACCATAGGCCGTTACGGCAACCACCATGAATTTTAAAATCACATCTTCTCTTACTCTATCCCATGCACCTCTTAATGTCAATAAACCATTGATCATACCACCCCAGCTTGGGAAGATTAACATAAAACTAAATACCACTCCTAAACTTTGTGCCCAGTTAGGCAATGCGGTATATAATAAATGGTGAGGACCAGCCCAGATGTATAAAAAGATCAAGGCCCAAAAGTGGATAATAGATAATTTATAAGAGAAGACGGGACGATTCGCCGCCTTTGGCATAAAATAATACATCAAACCCAAATAAGGTGTGGTCAAAAAGAACGCAACAGCGTTATGTCCATACCACCATTGCACCAAAGCGTCTTGCACCCCAGCATACCAACTATAACTTTTAAATAAGGTTACGGGTAACTCAAATGAATTTACTAAGTGCAATACAGCAACAGTCACAAATGTGGCGATATAAAACCAGATCGCCACATATAAATGACGCTCTCTTCTTTTTAAAATCGTTGCAAACATATTCCAACCAAACACCACCCAAATAATCGTAATGGCGATATCAATAGGCCATTCTAATTCGGCATATTCTTTTGAGGATGTGATACCTAATGGCAAAGTGATCGCTGCAGCCACAATAATTAACTGCCAACCCCAAAAATGAATTTTACTTAAAAGGTCACTATACATTCTTGCTTTCAATAAACGTTGCAAAGAATAATACACTCCCATAAATATTCCATTACCAACAAATGCAAAAATAACCGCATTGGTATGCAAAGGACGAATACGCCCAAAACTAAAAAAAGGTTGAAGATTTAAGGTTGCTGGAAAAACAAGTTGCAATGCAACCCATAAACCAACAGTCATCCCTACTACTCCCCATATAATGGTGGCAATAGCGAAGTTCCTCACTGTTTTGTTGTCATACTGAAAACTTTCTACTTGCATAATGCTAATTTGTATGGTTATTATTTAGTTTTTTTAGATTTTACTTCGTCGTCAAAAAGGATGCGAATTGAAGGCGTATAATCATCATCCATTTGTCCAGACTTTACAGACCATAAGAATGCAGCCAAGAACCCAGCTGCAACCAATACACTTGTAATTATTAAAATGACGAATACACTCATAATCCTATTTGGGACAAAGCTATTTGCTTCAGATAAGGAGATTTATGACTTATATCAAAGCGATAAATGATTTATATCATATATAAAAAAACCAGTCATTTTTAGAAAACGGGCTTAGTAATTAGTCCCGAAGCTGCTTGGCAAAAAGATAGGATAACAAGGCAGAGAGGGCAACAATACTGATTGAGCTAATTGGCATCAAAATAGCTGCCACCATGGGTGATAACATTGCCTGAGTGGCAAAATACATTCCTACTAAATTGTAGATGATTGATAATGTAAATAGTAGGACAATGATTGTCTTAGCGCTTTTTGCATATTGAATTAAATGAAACAGCTGGGTAACTTGATCTCCCTCTATTATGGCATCACTGGCAGGTGTAAATAAATGTGTATGGTCTGTCACTGCAATACCTACATCACATTTTTGCAAAGCACCAGCATCATTTAAACCATCACCTACCATCATTACATGCTTACCATCATTTTGTAGGGATTGGATATAATTTAATTTATCAGAGGGCGATTGATCAAATAACATTGGAATTGCTGAGCCCAGTTCTAACTTTAATTTTTGTGCCTCTATGGAATTGTCACCACTTAAAATATGGACTTCATACCCTTTTGAGGATAATTGATGGACCATTTCTGCCATGCCTTCTCTGTATGCATGGCTAATCTTGTATAAACCTTTAAACAAACCATCAATCGCGACACAAACCACAGACTGATCATAGTCCGCATTGACGGCAATACCTTCGGTAATTAAGAGCTTGACAGCGCCAATGATAATGGTATGACCTTCTGCACTTGCAATGATCCCTTTAGCAATGCTATTTTGAATTTGATCTACTTTCACCAATGCCACATTTGTTTCACTGGTAATTTGATAGATCATCTGACTCAATGGATGCAATGATTCTCTTGTAACAGACCGAATTAAAGCATGTTCATAAGGCGTTAAATCCACCCCTATGTAGACCATCTTTGTGGAAGCATGATTTGTTAGTGTGCCTGTTTTATCAAAAACGATAGTGTCAATTTTTTCAATAGCTTCCACCACAGATGCATTTTTGCAATATAATTTTGCTTTGCCTAACCACCTTAATACATTGCCATAAGTAAATGTAACAGTCAGTAATAAAGAGCAAGGACATGCCACAATTAATACGGCACTTACGGCAGATAAAATTTTACTAGTATCCATTAGCCACCAATAAATACCTGTGAAAAATGCAATAGAAAAAAGTGCATATGTAAAATATTGACTCCAAGGATGTACAAAAGATTTTTTGGTATTTTTAACTTGTTTTAATAGTGGACTATTCCAAAGTTCAGTGATATAACTATGGCTAACAGGCTTAAGCACTTCAACCATAATTGACATCCCTTTTTGAACGCCTCCCGCATACAATGATGCCCCCACTTCAAATAGGATTGGCGCATTTTCTCCTGAAACAAAACTATAATCTACTAAAGCAACCCCTTCTATTAAAATCGCATCTGCTGGAATCATCTCACCCGCTCTAACGAATACTATATCTCCTTTTACAATATCATTTAAAGACTGGTTGACTTCCTTTCCATCTTTTACAACAGTCACGCCTAGCGGGAAAAAGGAAGTATAGTCTCTGTCAAATGCAAATGAATCATAAGATTTGTCTTGAAACCATCTACCAATTAACATAAAAAATACAATCCCAGACATACTATCTAAATAGCCCGCGCCTGTTTGAGTGATAATTTCATACACACTTCTTCCAAAAGTCACTGTGATAGCCAACGCAATAGGCGCATCTATATTCAACCATTTTTGCCTTAAACCAGTATAAGCCGATACATAAAAATCACTCGCACTATACAATAATACAGGAAGGGATAAAAACAAATTCAAATAAATAAATAAGGGCCTAAGATTCCCTAAATCAGCCACTTGGTCCGATAAGTATTCCGGAAAACTTAGCATCATAATATTGCTAAAGCAAAATCCAGCGATACCAATCTTATACAATTGTTTTCGATTTACTTTTTTCTTTTGTTGCCAATCATTCCCACCTAAATGAATGATTGGCTCATAGCCCACAAATGCCAATAACTGCACCACTTGCTTCAAGGAAATCAAGGAAGGTTGAAAAATAATTTTTACCTCTTTTTTCTCAAAATTTGTTTGAGACTGAATAATTCCTGGATTGATTTTATGTAAATTTTCAAGTAACCAAACGCAACTGACGCAATGCATCTGAGGCAAATAAAATACCACATGCGCTTGATCTCCTTGCTTAAACTGAATCAGCTGATCTTGTATTGCCTGATTGTCTAAATAGTTGAATTTATCCGAAGTAAAATCCCCTTTCGCAATTAGACCTGGCATATTGGTCAAATCATAGTATTGACACATGCCATTTTCATCCAAAAGTTGAAATACCATTTTACAGCCATCACAACAAAAGTATTTTTTTTCAATTGGGATAGATGTATCACAGTTGGTCCCGCAGTGGTAACAATTTTCTTGCATAAATGAAAGACAAATATCCACCACCAATAGGTCTGTACATATGACGCCACTCATCCATAAAGATGATAAAAATCATATCGCCCTCTTAGTGTATTGAGGCCATAAAATTATTATCCATTAAATTAATGGCTTCATAATACCCCTGCTTATACCATTTACAACGAGCTAAATAAGCCACCAATTGCTGCTGTAAAAGGGGATTTTGTAACATCGTCGCTGGTAATCCTTTTTGTTGGGTTGATCTCAAATATTGATCCAATAATTTAGTGAGGTCTTGCTTGGCATAGCCCGCAACAAATGCTTGCACAGATGGATATTGATTCAATGTTTTTTGTATTGAAAGATAATATTGTAAAACAAACTCATTCATCGAGCCTTCTAAATAAAGTTTGGCATAATTTGAATCTGCATACAATGCATTGGTTGGCATCCATTGATTCGGAATAATCCCTCCACCACCATATACTGTATTACCCTTTGGCGTCTTATAAGCTTTCCCAATGGATGCTGTATCTACATTTCCATTACTAGATTGTTCGATTCTTTCCATAAAATCATGCTCGTAAGCCAACTTCCCATTTTGATAAGGGCGTTGGATATTGCGGCCCAATGGTGTATAGTATTTTGCAGTCGTCAATCTTAACGCACCCCCGTTGGATAATCTAAATTGCTGTTGCACCAATCCTTTTCCATAAGACCTTCTTCCAACTACTTTTGCGCGATCCCAATCTTGTAAAGCACCCGCTAAAACTTCACTTGCAGAAGCGGAAGTTTCATCCATC
>JACCEC012150431.1_pt1 | contig 12595 bp, 8 predicted proteins | sample 7450121 | NCBI WGS metagenome assembly JACCEC01 (sample SAMN15323455, study PRJNA562643) | freshwater metagenome | isolation source: river surface water | place: USA:Blue River Watershed | collected 2017-08-18 | reverse complement strand
GGACTCGGTGTGCCGGGCATGCCCGCCAACACACCTGACGCGCGTGGCGCTTCCACCTGAGGACGGACGGGGGCAGGCGGCCGGGCGTAATCATCGACCGGCGCGCGGCGCGGCGTGCTACATGCCACAAGGCTTCCTACAATGAGTATCAAGCTCAAACGCCAAAGGATGTGTCTCATGTGGTTGATTTTGCTAGAAGCCTTGGGTGCGGGTTGCATCTTGGTCTTGATTGTGTGGTGGACCATGTTTTCAGGCCGCTCGGAAGCCGAGGCCGAACACGAGGCCGCGCAACGCGAAGCCAGTCAATCAGACAAGCCTGCGCCATAACTCAATCGCCGCGCAGCAAGTTGGCCAACTCCACCGCCGACTTGACATTCATCTTGTCAAACACCCGCGCACGGTGCACTTCCACGGTACGCACACTGATGTCGAGTTGATCCGCAATCAGTTTGTTGGGCAAACCCTCAATCACCAAACGCATCACATCGCGTTCGCGTTCGGTCAAGTCCGCCAGATTGGCTTGCAGGTTCTGCTTGGTTTTTTGCGCTACCAGCGTCTGCGCTGAACGCGCCAAGGCTTGTTCAATGCGGTCGACCAAGGCGTTGTCTGAAAACGGTTTTTCGCAAAAATCGAAGGCGCCACGCTTGACCGAGTCCACCGCTGTCGGCACATCCGCATGGCCCGTCAAAAAGATCACCGGCAAAACATCGAGCAATTGTTTTTCTTTGAGCTGTTCAAACAAAGCCAAACCACTCATGCCTGGCATACGCACATCCAACAGCAAGCAACCCGGTTGCTTGGGCTGCCAAGCTTGGCTGTCGATTTGTAAAAATTGGGCGAAGTCATCGGCGCTTTCAAACGACTGACTGGGCAAGTGACGCGAACGCAGCAGCCAAGCCAACGCTTCGCGAACGCCCGCGTCGTCGTCCACGATAAAAACCAAAGCATCTTCTGTCGGTTGCATCAATCAAACCTCATGTCAAACTTGTGGCAAGGTGAAGCTAAACACTGTGCCACGCGGGGTGTTGGGATGGTGACCCAAATAGCCACCATGTTGTTCAACCACGGTGCGGCACAAGCTCAAACCCAAGCCCATGCCTTCGTCTTTGGTGGTGAAAAAAGGTGTGAAGAGTTTCTCCGCGACGCCGTCCGCAATACCTGGGCCCACATCGGACACGCTGAACTCGATCCAACGGCTGGTGGCATTGGACGCCGCAGGGCGCACAGCCAAGGTGAGCACTTTGTGGGGGGTGTCGTCGGCCATGGCTTGCATGGCATTGCGTGACAAATTCAGCAAGACCTGCTCCACCATGGTTCGGTCACACACAACAGCCGGTAGATCAGACGGGCATTGAACCACCACCCGCACCCCAATTTTTCGGGCCTGCAAAATCACCAAGGGCATGACATCGTCGAGCAACGCACGTGGTGTCACGGCCTCACGCGCTTGGTCACGTCGACGCACAAAGTCGTGCACGCTTTTGATGACCTTGCCCGCACGCTCCGCCTGTTGACCAATGCGCTGAATCGCGTTGCTCAAGGTATCGGCCAACTCCGGGTTTTGCCAGGCCACGTCTTGCAGCAAGTTCATGCTGCCCGTGGCATAGCTCGAGATGGCCGCCAAAGGTTGATTCAACTCATGACTCAACAAAGAAGCCATCTCACCCACCGTGGCCAAACGCGCCGTGGCTTGCAAGCGCTCTTGGCTGGCGCGCGACAGTTCTTCCACGCGACGTTGTTCGCTGACATCCAACACGGCACCCATCCATCCGGTTTGCTCACCCATCACATTGATCAGCGGGGCTTCGAAAATCATCACTGCAAAACGTTCCCCGTTTTTGCGCATGAACACCGATTCCACGCCTTCACGCGCCGGCGCATTGCCTGCCAAGCGCAAAGCTTGCCGTTGGCCGTACTCGTCCACCATTTCGGGCGGCCAATAGGGCGCAGGAATTCCTTTGCCAATCAATTCAGTGGCATCAAAACCCACCATCTCACAAAATGCGGGGTTCACATATGTGATGCGTCCTTGGTTGTCACGGGCACGTAAACCCGTCACCAAAGAGTCCTCCATGGCTTTACGAAAAGCCAAGGCTTCGGCCAAGTCCAACTCCACCCGTTGGCGACGACGCATGTCACGCGCCAGCATGATGAGCACAGTGACCAAGGCCAACGCCATGGCCGTGACCAAGGCCGTCAGCACATTGGGAAATAAATCGGGGGCGCCGCGCCAACTGTCCATGCGCAACACCATGGTGTGACCTGGCAAATCGAGCAACTGCTTGGCCACGAACACACGTGAGCCGCGTCGCGCTTGTCCGTGCATCGCCAAACGTGTGCCATCAGACTCCGTGAAAGACACCTCTTGGCTGCGCGTGAGTTGTGGCCCCACCATGTTGATCAGAATTTCGTTCAAGGCATACGTGGCCACGGTGTAGCCCGTCAATTGACCATCGACGATCACCGGCAAGCACACATCCATGATCTCCAAACCCAAGCCATCCACCTGCGGCACGTAGGTGCTGGCGCCGTAACCTGGACCACTTTGGCGTCGCGCAACACCACAGGCTTGCACCACCTCGGGCTGATTGGCGACGCGCCCCAAACGATGAAACACGGGCGCCCGAAAAGGCGTGTCGACACTTTTGACCACACGCAAGTCGGCATCGCGCAACTCCAAACGCAGCCACTCACGGCGATCGCGTAACAACAGATAGGCATCTTGCGACCAAGACACCGCGTTGCGATCGGCATACTGCAAGGCTTGCAAACTTTGAACGTTGCGTGTGAGGGCAATGCGAATATCACTCACGGCATCGGCCGCATCACGTTCGATTCGGCTTTGCTCTTGCGTGACTTCATAACGACCGGCCAGCCAAACCAAGGTGCTGAGCATAGACAGCACAAGCACGACCAAAAGGCCCCACAAGACCCAACGACGAACCTGGGGTACGGCGGTCGAAAACATCAATCGATCTTGGTCACCCGGGGGTCTGCCCAAGTACCGTCGACAAGAAACTCGCTGGTGCCCGCACGCACCAAGGGCTTGCTGAGAACCATTTGCGCCAAATAGCTGGTCAACCCCACCAAGGGATTGATGGTCGCCATGTAAAGCGATGCGGTGCCTGCATTGATTTCGGGCACCACCACCACTTTGAGCTTTTGTGTTTCTTTGACCAAATCGGCACTGCCTTCAATCAGCGCGCCAGCGACTACGCCTTTCATTTGCAAGTTGTTGGTGAGGGCGACACCTTGGTCAATCCGCACATCACCTCGGACAAAATCAAACGCAAAGCCCTCGCTGAAAAGGTCGCTGAAATCCAAAGTCAAACGGCGGGGCAAGGCCTGCAAATTCAGCACGCCCAACAAGCGCGCGGCACCCGGTTCGGTTTTGAGAAATTGTCCTTTCTCCACGGACAAATTCATATGGCCCGACATACTGGCGTAATCCAGTGTGATCGGCGACCCTTGCCACGAGACCTGTCCGTCCAAGCGCCCCTCACCCCCACGAATCGCACCCGGCGTTCCCAAACGCGTGAGCAAGTCGCCGCTGTTGCGAATAGCCAAAACAAAATTGAACTGCGTGCGTCGTGACCGCGGGCCATCGGCCATCCAGTTGCCATTGGCTGTCAACGTGGCCTCAGGCAGGCTGACATTGAATTTGTTCAAGCGCCATTCACGCGCAGCTTTGGCACCCACACGGTTGACCGCATCAATTTCCAAACGCCCCAATTTTTTGCCACGCAAAGTCAGGTCGGCAATGACGATGTCCAGGGTCGGGATGCTGCTGGGTTGCTCACTCAACAAACGTTCCACATCGGGCACCGAGCTGGGCGGAATGTTCAAGTAGGCCAACCGCACAAACAATTGAGCGGGCACATTGCCATTGGATGGGCGCACCTCGGCCGAACCATTCAACTCATCGGCGCTGATGTTCAGGCGCCATAAGTCGCCCTGGCGGGTTCCACCCACCACGACTTTGTGAATGACGCGGTCTGCCAATTTGATTTGGTCGGCTTGCAACGCCGCAAAGTTGGGCAAGTACTCTTGGGCGTCATCACTCGCCGACTCTTGCCCTTGCCAAACTTTGCCTGTCTGCTTGCTCTTGATCAAATGTGCGCCTGTGAGTTGCGTGAGGGTGGCATCCCACGCGTCCAAGTCCACCATGGGCAACTGCAAATTCAAGGCCACCGCGTTGTCACGCAAGGAAAGCGCATCGATGGTCGAAGAGCCCACCGCGATACCTCCGCGTAAAACGCGTGCACGTGGACCGCTCACATCTCTGATGTAAGTCGCAGCAACCAGGCGGTCCAGCGCGACGGTGACTTGATCTTGCAACACACGCGCTTTGGGCTGCAACGATTCGCGCGTCAACTGTGTTTCGATACGCAAGGGCAAGTTGGCACCGGCCACTTTGTTAAGCGGTGCCGGCAAAGTCAAGGCCATGCCTTTGAGGTTGCTGCTGATCAATAACTCTGGTTTGCCGCGGCGCAACCCCAAGGTGGCGCTGTAAGCCGCTTTACCATTGGCGCGCTGCGCCAACCTTGACACCCAACCCAACTCGCGGGCTTGACGCAAACCCTCTGACGTGAGGTTGCCTTTGATTTGAAGTCGAAGCGGTGATTGATCACTCGGGTTGGTGAACAACAACCCGCCCTCCAATTGGGCGTCACCGCCGAGCAACTGTGCTTGTAAATTTTTAAGCCTGAAGCCCGAATCATTGAATTGCAAGGTGCCGCGCGTTTTTTGAAGCACAGGCGTACCGGGTAGCACTTGCAAGGTGTTGTCAGCAAACGTGACGCTACCTTCCACCTTAGACAAGTGCAGTTGATCAAGGGGCAAACGCAACGCAAGTTTGTACTGGGCAGATCCCGTGGCTTGGCTTTTGTTCAACACCGTGCCCGTCAACTCATTGAGCGCTGAATTGGCGACGACCTGCAGCACTTGCGCCAAGGGGCCACCGCCCTCGCCTGTCACATCGACCACGCTGTGCGTCAAGTCAGGAATGCGCACGTCCACTTTTTGCCAAATCACATCCGGCGCACCGGCCAGTTGTGTTCGCCCTTGAAAGCCAAAGCTATTGCGGTCAAACACCAGTTCACCCGTCACATCTTTCAATGCAGGCCAAGCAGGGGCGGGGGCGGCCTTGGACCTCACAGGGGCTGGCGGCACATAGGCGTAATGCCCCTGCGCCACCTGCGCTGAAACCCGAAACTCGCCCAGCTTGGGATTCTCAAACGGCATGTCTTTCAAATCGCCACGCAGTCGCACCACGCCATGACTGGCCTCGCCTGCAAGCACAGCGTCACGCACATAGTGGCGGACTTCGGCAGGCAATGTGTCGGGCAAGTAGCGATGCACTCGCGTGACCTTGGCGCGGCTGATGGATGCGGTCAAATCTAAAACGCCGGGTAAGCGATGCGCGCCTGCCCCCGTTTTCCATTGCCCGCTGAATTCGCCAGCAAGGTCCTCGTTGGCCACACGGCCTTGGGTAAATTGCACGGCCACATCATCGCCACTGCGCTGCCACGCCAACTGAACAGCCGCATCGTCTAAAGCGATGCGCGGTTGTTCGAGCCCCAAGGGAAGCGTGACGCTGCCCTGATGCCAGGTGACCTGCGCTTTGCCGCCTGCTTGGTTCAAATCAAACATGAGCTGAGCGCCGTGCATGCCGGGCAAACTCGCCAACCCACTGTCCGTCTGCGTATCGCGTTGCCAACTGAACTGGCGAACTTGTCCTTTTGCGCTGTACTGAAGGGACTGGTCTGGCTTGGCTTGCCAGGTTGCTTTGAGTTGGTTGATTTGTCCTTGTGGCTGTACGCGTGCCAACTGGGTGCGCAAGGCCTCGGGCAATGGCAAGCGTTGACTGATTTGCGCGAGCGCTTCGAGGTCTAAGCGGTCGGCATTCACCGTGCCGGCATCACGCCAATCGCCTTGCCAACTGACACGCAATACACCACCGGGCCAATGCTCACCTTCTTGCGTGTCAAACACCAAATCTTGCGTGCTGATTTCTACCGTTTGGTCTGACCATGTCGCGCCTACACGTCCATGCACATGGCGCAAGCCCAGGGGCAGCAAGTCTGCACCCAATCGGGCATCGACAGCATCCAAAGCCACATCGGCTGTCACACCCACCGGCAATCCACGTTGAATGTCCGACCACAGGCGCAAGGCCCCACGGCCTTCTTGCAAAGACAAGCCTTTGTCCATAGACACCCACTGGCGCAATGTTGCAAGATCCACCAGCGGCAAATCGGCAAAAGCCTCGCCCGACCAATGCGTGATGTCACCTGCACGCTGCCAAGGCACTTGGTAAAACTTGCCACGCACCGAAAGCCGCTGGCCTAAAGGCTGCGGCGGCGTGGCATCAACACGAAGCTCGTGCCTGAACCACTGATTGACCAACGACACGTCAACGTCTTGCAAGGTGAGCTCAGCACTGGCGTTCTGTGATTGTTGGGGGCGACTCTCATCGCGCCAATGCACCACACCCCGACGCACCAGCAATTGCGGCTGCGAAAACACCCAATCAGCCGCACTGCCGTCTCCCGCTTGCGTGGTGTCCAAACCGGCCACCCAAAGATGCCCTTGGGCGTCTTTGCGAATTTCAAGCTCTGGCGACTCAATGGCCACTTGCTCAAACTTGCCCATCACCACCGAGCGCGGCGAGATGGCCGCCACCACGCGGGGCAACCGCAAAGCTTCGCGACCTTCGCGGTCGAACAACTGCACATCGTTGATCTCAAACCACGGCACCAACCAGCCCCCTTGTGCACGGATGCTGCCAATGGCCACACGAAGCCCTATGGCCCGCGAGGCTTGTTGTTGCAACACCTCACGGTAAGAGTCAATTCGCGGCACAATGAAAATATGCAATGCACCCCATGCGAGCATCATCAGCACCCATGCCACGATTACCCCATGCAACATGCCATTCATCACGCGCAGCCAACCCGACTTGGATTTCAAATCAGGTGCAGCCGCGGGGTTGGTGGTTATCTCGGAATCTGACAAGTTATTCATGGTGCTAGCAACGTGAACGGAATTATCCCCTCCTCCATGGACACCCTCAGCGCTTATTCGCGCGTTGTCCAGCGACTGCGTCGCCGGTATGGCGCTGATCTGCACCTGCTGCCCGCTGGGGCGCCCACCATCGAAACCCTGCAAACTTGCTTTGATGCCTTGCGTGCAACCCATGGTTGTGGCGATGCGTTGCGCATGTTGCGTCAGCTGGTGCTGGAGCGGTTGGTGGTGCTCGATTGTGAACAGCGCGCACCGCTGGCCGTGGTGACGCGCGCCATGACCGAACTGGGTGAGTTTGCTTTGAATGTGGCGTACCTGGAGGCCCAACAACAACTCGACGCCAGCTTTGGCATGCCCACCACCCCGCAAGGGGAGCGCGCCGTGTTGTGGATCATTGGCATGGGTAAGTTTGGCGCACGCGAACTCAATGTGTCGAGCGACATCGATTTGATATATGTGTACGACGAAGATGGCGAGACCCGCGGCTTGCCCGACGGACGCGGACGCATCAGCAACCACGATTACTTTGCCAGAGCAGTCAAACTGATTTACAGCCTGATTGGCGACATCACCGACCATGGTTTTGTGTTTCGCATGGATCTGGCGTTGCGCCCCAACGGAAATTCCGGCCCGAGCGTGGTGTCGCGGCAAGCCTTGGAAACGTATTTCTTGGTGCAAGGCCGCGAATGGGAACGATTTGCGTGGCTCAAAAGTCGGGTGGTCGCCCCGACCAGCGCCAAGGCGCAGGCGACCGCGCTGCGCGAAACGGTTTTGCCTTTTGTATTTCGACGTTACCTGGATTACAGCGTGTTCGAATCGCTGCGCGACTTGCATCAACAAATTCGCAACCACTCGGCCAGACAAAGCGCGGGACGACCCGAACGCGCCAACGATGTGAAGCTGTCACGCGGCGGCATTCGTGAAATTGAATTCACCGTGCAGTTACTGCAAGTGGTACGCGGGGGCCACTTTCCGGAGTTGCGCAGGCGCCCCACCCTTGAGGCCTTGCCGCGCCTGAGCCAAGCCAATTTGATGCCCGCCGCAACAGCCGATGCGTTGGCCAAGGCTTATGTGTTTTTACGTCAAGTCGAACACCGCATCCAATACCTGGACGACCAACAAACCCATGCGCTGCCAACGAACGATGAGGATCTGAACTGGTTGTCCCTCACCATGGGGTTTGGTGACAGCTGCGACTTTTTGGCACAACTCGACAGCCACCGGGAGTTGGTGGCACATGAGTTTGACCGACTGCTTGGCGCAGGCGAGCAAAGAGACACCCCCAAAACACCGTCCGACTGCAAATCATGCCCAACAGCGTCGACGGAACCTGTGGATCTGGCTTCTTTGTTGCCCCATCTCCACCCCTTGCTTCAGGCACGTGTGGCCCACTGGCCTGAACAACCCCGTGTGCGCGCTTTGCGTGAGGCGAGTCTGCAGCGGTTGCTGAAACTTTTGCAACGCACCAACACATGGGTCACCCAAGGCCGCGTCAGCGAAGAAGCTGCTGTGCGATGGAGCGATTGGATCGAGCCCTTGCTTCGCCGTGAAAGCTATTTGGCCTTGCTGGTGGAGCGCCCTCGCGTGCATGAACAACTGTTGCGTCTGCTGGGTTTGGCCCGATGGCCGGCAACCTATTTGCTACAACATCCCGGGGTGATTGATGAATTGGCGGGTGAAGCCTTGTTGGCCGAACGCTTTATGCCTGCCGAGTTTGAACACGAGTTAGAACGCCGTTTGGCGTCCTTGCAATCGACGGGCCAAGCCGATGAAGAAACCTTGCTGAACCTGCTGCGTCGTGCCCACCATGCCGAGGTATTTCGCACCCTGGCGCGGGATGTGGAAGGTCGCATCACCGTGGAACAAGTGGCCGATGACCTGAGCGCCTTGGCCGACGTGGTGTTGCAAGTCACCAGTCGCTGGGTCTGGCAAAACTTCAAGCAAGCCCACCGCGACGTGCCGCAGTTCGCGATCTTGGCTTACGGCAAGTTGGGTGGCAAAGAACTCGGCTACGGCAGCGATCTCGACATCGTGTTTGTGTATGAAGACACACACGAGCGCGCTGGCGAAATTTATGCCGCCTATGTGCGCAAACTGATCAATTGGTTGACCGTCAAAACCGGCGAAGGTGATTTGTACGAAATCGACACCGCATTGCGACCCAATGGCAACTCGGGTTTACTGGTTTCGACGTTTGAGGCCTACGCGAATTACCAAAACCAACGCGGCGACAACACCGCATGGACCTGGGAGCACCAGGCCATGACACGGGCTCGTTTTTGCTTGGGCACGCCTGAATTGAAAAGTCGGTTTGATGACGTGCGCGCCGCCGTCATCATGGCCAAGCGCGACCCACTGGCTTTGCGCCAAGAGATCGTGGCCATGCGCGACAAACTTCGCGCAGCGCATGCGGTTGCCGCCACCTTGTTTGACGTCAAACACAGCCGCGGTGGCATGGTCGATGTTGAATTTGCGGTGCAATATTTGGTGCTGGCTCATGCCCAAACCCACCCCGAATTACTGGGCAATGTAGGGAATATTGCGCTGCTGCTGCGTGCAGAAGACGCCGGTTTGTTGCCCGCAGGCGTCGGGGCTGCCGCTGGGCGCGCCTACCGTGAGTTGCGGCGGGTTCAACACCGGGCACGCTTGAATGAACAACCCACCCAAGTCCCCACCACTGAGTTGGTCGACGAATGCCACGCCATTCAAGTGCTTTGGCACACCGTGTTTGATGCACCCGCGCAGGCGTGAGGCTTATCCCTGTCGAATTTTTTTGACCAGCGCCGTCGTGGAATAACCGTCGAGAAAAGGAATGGCCAGGGCTCGCCCGCCATAGGCCAGCACCACTTGAGTTTCTGCCAGCTTGTTCATGTCGTAATCGCCCCCTTTGACCAAAATGTCTGGGCGTAATTCGGTGATGAGTTCGAGCGGGGTGTCTTCTTCAAACCAAGTGACCAAACTCACCGAAGCCAACGCGGCCATGAGTGCCGCACGATCGGCTTCATTGTTCAAGGGCCGGTCTGGCCCCTTGCCCAAGCGTTTGGCGGAGGCATCGCTGTTGAGCGCCACCACCAAACTTCCCCCCAAACTGCGGGCTTGTGCCAAATAAGAGGCATGCCCTCGGTGCAGCACGTCAAACACACCATTGGTAAAGACCACGGGGCCTTGTTCACGCAACGCCTGTACGCGTTGTGGTGCCGCTTGGCGCGACACCAATTTCGTTAAAAACTCAGGCGGGGGAAAAGTTGGATGTGTCATGTGCCGCCATTTTAGGCAGCACCTCTCAACGTTTGGACCACGCGTTGACTGCGGCTTGAATCGACGCCAGATCTTGAATCACGAGGACATGGTCCATCGCACGGCGTCGCAACGCCGGTGCCTGACCTCCTACCCAAATTTCAATGTGCTCAGGCATCAAAAGTTTGAGTTCCATCAGGCCATCCACAATTTGGTTGGGATTCATGTTGACGCTGAAGCTCAGGGCCACCACATCCGACTCATGCGCAATCGCCGCTTGGGCAATGTCACGCAAAGGCGTTTGCGTGCCAAGTGACACGCAGCGACAGCCTTGCAAGCTCAACAAACTCTCCACCATCAGCAATCCCAAGCCATGGGCTTCTTGAGGAAACGTGGTGAGCAAAACCGAGGGCCCCGTCAGTGTCGCGCCTTTGGGAATAGATGCAATCGCTTGACGCATGATGTTGCTCACACACTCGGTGTAGAGGTGCTCTTCGTGAACCGCAAGATCGCCGCGCGCCCACGCATCACCCACCATACTGGTCAATGGCGCCACCCAATCAGTGACAAATTTTTGCAAGCCCTCTTGCGCCAAAGTTTTGAGCAAATGGCTGCGCAAGCCCTCGTCGTCTTGCATTTGCAACATGGCAATGCAAGCCGTCAACGGGCCGTCGACCTCGCTTCGGTGCGGCGCATGAGAAGACTGCAGCGAGGCCTCACCTCGGCTCAAATGCTGCAACGCCTCAATAGACTGCGCCACAATGCGACCCGGGCGATGCCCTTGGTCCATCAAGCGCTTGATGACACGCAGTTTTTCCACCTGGACCATGGGATAAATGCGCTCACCGTTGGCATCCCGCGCTGGCGCCGGAAAACCATAGCGACGCTCCCAGACCCGCAGCGTGTCCTTGCCAATGCCCGTGTCGCGCTCGACAGCGGCAATGGTCAGGTCAATGGTTGTACTGTCACGTGTGTTCATGGATGGATGACCCAGTTGTGTGCACGGGGAATGAGTTTGTCCTAGACAATAATGCAATCTTACGCCATGATTGTGCCGTATGAAAGGTTTGTTTTGTGAATCACTTGATCGTTTTACTTGGCTTGGTGCTCTCTCTGAACCTCAACGCCGCCCTCGCGACCCCTGACGCCAAGTCGCTCGGGGGCAACACCAGCGCGACCTGCCCCAAGGTTTTGCAACACACGGTGGGGCGCCTGCAAGACGAAAAACCACAAGCACTTTGCCAATACGCTGGCCAAGTGGTGCTGGTGGTGAATACGGCAAGCTTTTGCGGATTTACCCCGCAGTACAAAGGCCTAGAGGCGCTCTACGCCAAATACAAAGACCGCGGACTGGTAGTGCTGGGCTTTCCCAGCAACGACTTTTCACAAGAGCCTGACAGCAACGCCAAGATCGCCGATTTTTGCGAAAACACCTTTGGGGTGAAATTCCCTATGTTTGTAAAAACCACCGTGCGTGGCCCCGAGGCGCTGCCCTTGTTCAAGCAACTGGCAACTCAGACAGGCACCACGCCGAAATGGAACTTTTACAAATACCTGATCAGCCGAGACGGTCAAACCATCCAAAGCTTCAGCAGCATGACTGGGCCACAAGACAAAAGCTTTGTTCAAGCGGTTGAAAAAGAACTCGCCGCCAAGGTGACAGCGCCATGATGCCGCGCATTGCCATTGTGGGTTCAGGCATTTCTGGCTTGTCCGCGGCCCATCATCTGAAGGGACACGCCGAAGTTACCCTGTTCGAAGCGGGTGATTATTTTGGCGGTCACACGCACACCGTCGACGTCACCTTGCCCACCGCCACCGGCGTGCAAACCCACGGCGTTGACACAGGATTTTTGGTTTACAACGAACGCACATACCCGGGGCTGATCGCGCTGTTCGACGACCTGCAAGTCGCCACCGCCAAGTCAGACATGTCGTTTTCGGTGCAAGTGCCTCGCGACAACGGCCAAGGCGCACTTGAATGGAACGGTGCGAATCTCAATACAGTGTTTGCCCAGCGCAGCAACTTGTTTCGTCCCAGTTTCTTGCGCATGTTGCGTGATGTGATTCGTTTCAATACCTTGGCCACCGCCTTGGCCGAACGCAACGAAGACCACGAACTGGCTCAACCCCTGAGTGGTTTTTTGTTCTCGCATAAATTCAGCGAGGCGTTTCGTGACTGGTACCTGCTGCCCATGCTGGGCTGCATCTGGAGTTGCCCCACCGATCAAATGTTGAAGTTTCCGGTGGCCACCATGATTCGGTTTTGTCACAACCACGGACTGATTCAAGTGAACAACCGCCCACAGTGGTTCACCGTGGCGGGCGGCGC
>JACCEC010707402.1_pt1 | contig 12595 bp, 23 predicted proteins | sample 7450121 | NCBI WGS metagenome assembly JACCEC01 (sample SAMN15323455, study PRJNA562643) | freshwater metagenome | isolation source: river surface water | place: USA:Blue River Watershed | collected 2017-08-18 | reverse complement strand
GCGATTTCAGCCATGTACTCCTTGGGCGTCTTGCCGTTCATGCGTTCGATGAGTTCAGTAGGCTCGACGCACAGCACCAAGGCGGCGGCTCGGACTGAGTTCTGCCTGTGGTCGTATGTTCCTTGTGGGTTCATCTGGCTTGCCTGTTCTATGATTTCCTCTGCCTTCTCGATTGGGATGGTCACGTATTTGTTCTTGGCGTTACGCTTGCAGATTGCTAGGGCTCGTCTGAGGTAGAATACTCCGATGGTCTTAAGCGTTGAGGTTGTCATCGTTGACTTCGCTGAAGGGCTCCATGAGTTTTTCCTTGTTCACCCGCTTCATCTCACCGTTGAGGATGAGGTTGTAGTAGGTCTGATTATGGATTTTGGTTTCCTTCAGGGTGCGAGCCACAGTGCCGTCTTCGAGCACGATGTACTGGCTGTCAGGATACTTGTAGTAATGAGGCTTCATGTTCGTGGTTCAGTTAGGATTAGAAGGGGACTTCGTCGGACGGGGCGTCTTCCTGAGGTTCGTTGGCGGAGGACCAGAGACGCTGGGCTTCAGCCTTGGTAGCAAGGTCCTTGGCAGAAATCTTACCGCTGTCGCCGAACGGACGGGGCTCCCAGACGTTGGCCCAGTAGTTCAGGTCGGCACACTTCTTGGACTTGTCCGTCGAACGCAGGGGAAGGTCCGACAGGGCCACGCCCTTGGCGTCGCCGAAAGGAACCACGAACGAGGCGTTGGAGCCGTTGGCAGGAGCGGACTGGGTGCTGACCGCCTTCTTCACGGGCTGGGCCGTGGCGGGGCTGGCAGAGGGCTTGGACGCAGTCTTAACCATGCGGTCGGTTTCGGCATCGTCGTCGTCGGTGGCACAACCGCACACGGAGGCGAGGGCGTAGCGACGGAGGTAGGAGTAGATGGCTCCAGCGTGCTGGCCCTGCATGCCACGCTCGGAGGGCACGATGGCGTCGGCGGACATGACACCGCCGTCGGTATGCACGATGGTCGTGCGTACGCCAACGCCGTACTCGTCGCCGATGGGCATCTGGACGATGGCGAGGCCGTGCTTCTTGGCGATGGGCTTCAGCACCTTGAGGTGCATGGAGAGGCTGGCGAACTTCGAGCGGAAGTGCGGGTTGTAGTCGTCGGCCTGAATGTCAGTCGTCTCGGCGATGAAGTTGACGAGGGCCTTGTACAGTTTGGTTTGGGCTTCGGTATTTTCGGGGGTCATGGCGGTGTAGGAATGGATATTGAGAGGATACATGGGAGATAGGTTTTACCGTGTCTTACTGATTGTCAACAACAAATCACACGGTCTTCAAAAAACGTTCGATGAGGGACCTGACGAGGTCCGAACGGGTGGCGAAGTCGCTGGACTTGGCACGGGCCGTCAGTTTCTTGAACGTGCTGGCTGGCATGCGGACGGTGAGCATGGCCTCGTTGTTGGTGCGGATTGCGGTAATCTTGGTTTTCATGGGTGGAAGTCGGGTTGTGAGGAAATGGTAATACGGGTCAAGAGGAAAGTGGAAGGGCGGGTCAGATTTCTCCGACCCAACCCTGTGGAGTCACACAACCACGAATGACAACAGGTGCATATTCATTGGGCCTAATCAGTTGTCAAGCCCAATTCCGACAGCCTTATAATAATCTCTCAGGCGTCGGATGATGGCGGCTCCAGTCTCCTTGTCCTTGCCGTCGAAGCGTTCGAGGAAGGCGGAGCCGTTGAAGTTCGTGCTGATGATGGTCGGGTTGCGGGACGTGCTACGTTCGTCGATGATGGCGAACAGGTCGGAGGCCATGCGGTTCGTCAGACGCTCCTTGCCTAAGTCGTCAAGGACCAGCAGACCGCAGGAGATGAGTTTGTCGATTTCCTTGTTATGGGTCTTCGTGTCGAACCCAGCCTCAATGATGCCTTCGAGTTTACGCATCGTCAGGAAGGTATAGTTCAGTTGCTTGTCTCGCTTGGCGTGCTCCTCCCACATACGCCTGACGACCTCCCAGATGCCTCTGGTCTTGCCGACGCCAGTCGTGCCGTGGTACAGCAGTCCGCTGACGTCGCCCTGAGGACGCCAGTCCAAGGACGCCTGAATCTTCGGGTGCAGGAGTTCGACCTTGGTGTCGAGGAACACGCTCGGCATCGACGGAGGAGCCTTGCTGTCGGTCAGGCCCTCGCTGGCTACCCGCTCCTTGTCCAGATGCTCACGGCAATGATGCCAGCGAACCAGCGTCCTGTCCTGCCTTGCGAACAGGGCTCCACGTTTCCCACAATGGCATGCGATATCGCTCATGTCAGAATCCTTGATTGTGGTCGTTGGCTGTCAAGGGCTTTGTGTTGGCGTTCGACCTGTTGGGTTCGAATAGGCCCTGCCAGCCCTGCTTGATGGACTGCTCGATAGCGGTGATGGACTTGCTCTCGCCCCACTTGGCGAAATCCTTGCATTGGGCCTGTACGCTGGCGTCCGTCAGTTTACGCCTGATTTGCTTACGGTAGGCAACCCAAGACTTCCAAGCCTCCAGAAAAGCCTGAGAACCAAAAGGAAGACGGATAATCCAAGCCTGCTCTTGTGTTGTATCTTTATCTTCTTTTTTATCTACTTTACTATATGGGTGCATTTTTTTGCACCCCTCCCCCGCATTTTTTTGCATCCCCCCCCGCAGATTTTTGCACCCCTTGAGGGCGATGCCTTCCACGGTGCGGATGATGCGTTTTCCGTTGACCTCTTCCCTGACGATGAGGCCAGCGTCTTCGAGTTGCTTCAACAGGACCTGAATTGACCGCTCATTCTGGTTCAGGTGGGCTTGGAGGTAGGCGTTGGATGCGTAGCACCCCTCCTCGCCGTCCAGACCCGCCACCACCCCGTAGAGCAGTTTAGCGGTGTTGGACAGTTCGGACTGGAAGACCTGAGCGGGAATCCAGACTCCCGTGAACTTCGGGCGGTCCATGTCAGACTTCGACGGTGACGGTGTTCGTGCTGTAGCAGGGCCAGACGTCGCCAGTAGAGCACACGTCGAACTTGTTCATCAGGTCCGTCCACTCACGGCGAGCCCTGTCGAGCGTGATGTCGCCGATGCGGTAAACGGCGACGGCGTACGGCGGTTCCTTCTCGACGAAGATGAACTCGAACGCCTGAAGTTTACGCTGGAAGCACTCTTCGAACAACTTCTCATAATGCACGTTCTGGAAGTCGTAACCGTAGTTGCGAATCGCCTTCCTGACGCCTTCGACGCTGGCGTCTTCGCACGACTTGAGGTCCCCGATGATTCCGTTGCTGACATCGACCAAGTCCATGCGACCCTTGCAAGCGACGTTGTTCAGTTTCGTGAACAGGCTGAGTTCCTTGTACGCACAGCCCTCGATGATGGAACGGGCCTTCGGGTGCATCATGATGGAGTCCAGCATGCCGACCAACTGGGCGTGCTCTTCGGCGGTCACGACGGTCTTGCCGACGGACGAAGCCTTGAACAAGTCACGGATGGCCTTGCCAGCGGTGGTGCGAGCGTCGTACTCAGGCGAGACGACCACGGCGTCGAGTTCAGGCGTCAGGACCATGCTGTGCAGGGCGGTCCCGAAGTTCAGGGCCTTGGTGTCCTTGTGGGGCTGGCTGAGGCTGGCCTTGTAGTGGGCTGGCGTCCGTCGGAACTCCTTGAGCATCGAGTTGCTCAGACCTTCGGCGGAACGGTATTCGGCATCTGGCATTCCAGCGAAAGCCTTGCCAGTAGTATTGTCAGGATTGATGTGCTTCATGTTGGTGAGGGACGCCCACCATTACAGGCGTATCACAACTGTCAACCCTTATTTTTGGCCCGTCGCTTTCTGGCCCGTGCGTTCTTCGCCAGCCTCTTTTCGTCGGGCGTCCTATGCTTCGGGTGCAGGATGGGCATCGGGCTCTCGGCGTGCTTCTTCCAATAGTTCAGGATATGCGTCACGTATTCGGATTTCCCCAACGCACGTCGGCCCCGCCTGACGAGGTTGTGAATCTTCCCCTCGATGCCGTTGCAGTTCCCGCACAGCACGCCCCTGACGTTCCCGTCGGTATGGTCGTGGTCTAGGCACGGGTTCGAATCCTTGAGAGGGCCGTGGCACAACGGGCACACGTCGCCCTGCTCAGAAATCAGTCTCTCACGAAGGGCAGGGATATCCTTAGTCTTTATACGCATTCCGTAACCTAATACGCTCTTCTCTCTGCCTGTCCAGCACCTCGTCGCCATGGCCCAGCAAAAGGCGTATAAAGACGATTGCATAGACCAGCAGATAGAACCCAGCAAGGCACAGGCCAGCGACGTACAGGAACGGAATCATGAGGGCGGGGGGAAATGCCATTTGCAATCCTGCTGTCAATCCTTTTATTATGAAAGATGGAATACGAATCCAAACCCGACAGGCTGTCCACGAACCCGTCCGTGCAATGCAACGGGAAGAACCTCCCGAAGGAGAAGCGTAAAAAGGTCCTTGACCTACTGCACGACGGCGTCGGCACGAACGAAGTCGCACGTCAGGCCGAAGTCTCGAAGCAGTCCGTGATAGCGATACGGAAGGACGAGGAGGACGCTGGGAAGTTCAACCTAGGCACGTGGAAGAAGAACACCGCCGCCCTGCTCTCGCAGATAGTCTCGAAGGGTAGCAACAGGCTCCTGACGGAGATAGAGAACATCCCCGCTGGGCAACTGCCGATAGCGATTGCAATCATGACCGACAAGGTGCTGGCCCTACAGGACGCCCCGACCACGGTGGTAGAACATCGTTTACGGGTTTCGCACGACGATATAAACAAGATGCTGAAGGGTGAGAAAGACCCGATTATTATAGACGTAGAAGAAAAGAAATGACGCACACGCACAACCTCAACAACTTCAGGCTCAGGCACGACGGGAAGGAATACGTCGTGTATGCAAAGGTTCATTACACCGTCGAGAAGGATGACGGAGGAGACGAAGCCGTCTTCGAGTCAGCCGTCGTCGAGGAAGCAATAGGTCAATCTGGCATCATCAGGGAACGCACGTTCCTCGACTCGCTGGAGATGCCCCTGCTGAGCGTGCTGAACAACGACGTGCATATAGCCCGTTCGGTTGCCCTCAGGTCCAAAAAGTCTTGACGTCAGGGTGGGCCGTGATACGCCTGACGGTCCTATGTCCAACAACCAACTGACGCCCGAAAATAAATACTTCTACGCCCTCTATAGCAGGGCCTACCAGCGTATGCAGTACTGGCAGGACCAGATGCACAAGAGGGAAGGCGGTTCCCCTGCATGGCAGATAGCCTCGACCTACAGGGCCCATTATGCGGACCTATGCCTATGGCTGGACTCGAACTCGCCCTCGAACATCGGGTTCAAGTTCCATGCAAAAAAGGGTTGACGTCATCCTCTCCCAGTATTCTCCTGTCTCTCCTCCCTCAACAACCACATGAGAAAATCCAAACAAGACCGTATCGAAGCAAACAAGAAACAGGCCGAAGCCTCCGCCCAGCGTCTCGCCCGTCGTAAGGAACGGGAAGAGTACAAGAAGCAGAAAGCGAACGGCACGCTCCCGCCCCTGCCCGAAGTCATCTACATCCCGATGCCTGACGTCGGCGGACTCCAGATGGACGGCGAGACGCCCGTAAACAACGCTTGACACGTGCCCACATCGTATTACAACCCGACTCCCTCCACAACCATGCGTATCCCCGAATCCTATACCGAAGAACGTAAACAGAAGGCCCACGATGCCGTGATGAAGCATTGCACGCCTGACGGCATTATGGCCCTCAACTGGGACAAGTGCCGTCCGTCGGACCAGTTCCGCCGTGCCGACATCCTGCACGCCGAAGTCTTGTCACTAGCGGCCCGTCTCGAACAGGCTCATCAGGCAGTCGGCAAACTCGCCGACAGCCTCAACCAAATCGCTAACTCCTAATCTCCCTAAAACATATGAAGTTCCCCGAAAAATATCAGGTCATCATGATGCACAAGAGTGCGTTCAGCAACAGCGTTGTGACAAGGTTCCAGTTATGCGAGACTGCGACTGAAGCGTTGCGAATCGCAAAAGCCGAACGCTTGGAGCATCATAAGTCCTTCGACGACTCGAACCGTCCCGAACTGACGATTCAGTTCACGGAGATTTGCGTCTACCCTTCGATTCATTCGGTCCGTGTTTATGCGAAGAGTGAGTTCGATATGGCAATACTTGCGAAGCAGGAGTTCGCCGAAACGGTGCAACCCCTGTTGCCCACTCCCGAAGAAGCAAAGGAGGCTCAGAAATGAGCCTCCCTTTTTTCGTCTTCCGTCGTCTCTCCGTACCCTTCGAAGGGAGTACGGAATACACCGTCAGCGGGTCCGCCTGTTACGTCGTCGAGTCTTCGCACTTCGGGAAGGAAGCAACGTTCATCTCCGTTCTCCTGACGGACGCCGAACGCAAGGGGGAAACCGTCGGGCCTGACGGCCCCCTGAATGGCTTGACCCCTGACGGCTGGGAGCGTCTCGCCGACGCCGTGGTCGAGCGGTTGAACCGAGACGCCCCCATTCGGGAGGAACTGGCAAAAGATTGGAAAGACTATTGACAACCCTCCCAGTCCTTCCGATTTTAAGGACGCACATCGCACAACCACATGAAAATCAAAAAACATCAAAAGAACATTGCCTCCCTGATTCACAATTATGCGAACGGGGTGCAGAAAGAAATGGTAAGCGGGAACGTGAGTTCGATTCCCGACGGCGACGAAACCCGCCTTGTCACGTACTCGACGACGCTGGCAAAGCGTAAAGTCTTCGACGACGTCAGCAGGAACGCCGTCTTCCTGATTAACTCCCGAACCTACTCCGTAAGTTCGACTCGGCACAAGAGTGCCCTATACCGCTCGATTCCCTTGGAAATCCCTTGCCCGACGGAAGCGACACTCGACTGGAAGACCGTTGATGAGTTCATTAACTACAGGTTGAAGCAAGGGTATGCCGTTACGTTCCCGATTGACGGCCCCTTCTTCTCCTTCTCGCACTCCGTCGTCGAAGACGTTGCAAAGCAAATCGGGAAGTTTCTGGAACACATCGGGAACAAGCGGATTCGCTCCACCAGCATAATCGACATTTGGCAGAACTATAAACTCCTTAAGACCGCACAATGGTTCCAGAAAGTTCTCAACCAGCGAGACGGCGAAGAGAAGCGAGTGAGCAAGGCCCTTCGCAACGTCGGGAAGAAGTTCAGAAAGACCGCTCAGGAATATGTCGCACGTGTCGAAGATTACAACGCACGTAAGGGAGAACTTAGGCAGAAGCGACTCGACGATAGCGTGCAAGCGGTCCGCAGTAAACTCAACCAGTTCGGCGAATCGTGGAGGGACGCCGTGGACGTTTGCCTAGAGGAACTCAGGTTCCGACGGGAAGCGTGGAGGCAGGGAGCAATGCCTATGCACCTGACGTCACCCTTCGCCGTGTTCTCCGACGGCTCGAAGAAGGCGGGGATTATGTTCCGCAGTTTCTGGGAAGAACTTCAGGACAGAAAGAAACACACGGCGTTCGACTCCTTCACGTCATTCGTCAGGTTTATCGTCGAAGAGGTTAAGGGGGCCGATGCTCTCGCCGACACGGGAGAGGTTTTGAGGGTCGAAGCCGAAGAGGTTGCGACGTCACGGGGTGCGAGAGTTCCCGAAGGGATTGCGTCGAGGGTGTTCCGCCGACACGCCGAAGAACTCAGGAAGGACGCCCACAAGTTCGAGCCTCCCGTCGCCGTCGGGCCGTTCCAGATGCGAGAGGTTGCCGACGGGTTTGTCCTGATAGGTTGCCACCGTATCAACCAAAAGGACCTGTTGAGGCTGGCGGAGGAACGGGGCTGGTAAGCAAAGCGAAGGGGGCCGAAAGGCTCCCTTCTTTTTTTTGCCTTAGATGTTGACGGCCCCCCTGATGTGTTACACGTTCGACCCGTGGACACTAACGACCACGGGGAAAAAACCGACGCTGTCTCCCCCAGCGTCACCGCCCGAAGCGGTTCTTCGGAACACGTGCCGTTCTCTGCCAATCCTGCCAGCCCCGCCGAAAAGCGGTTCCTGACGGCCCTCTCTCGCACCCGTGCGAGAAAGAACGGAATCCTCCACTCCTATAACAAGATTATGGAAAACCTAGAGGAGGCCCGAAAGTTCGCCGAGCAAGCGAGTGGGCACAACGTCAGCGAATCGGACCGCAAGGTTCTGTTCACCCTTGCGACGAAGGCCCTGAAAGGTTTCCGACTTAAGACGCCGAAGTAATCCAGCCGAAAGGTTCCACAACGGGCCCCCGCAAGGGGGCTCTTTTTGTTTATTGCGTTCGACGTCGTCGTGTTCCACATTGTGAGCGTGGAACCTATCAACCACGGGGAAAAAAACGACGCTGTCTCCCCCAGCGTCAACCAGCCGACGGTCTTGTCGGCGAGTTTCAAAACCTCCCTCTTCGTCGCTGGGATTTTGAACGGGGCCCTAGAAACTGGACTCAACCCGAATTGGTTCCAGTTGAAGCACAAGCGAAGTCACGACGGCTTTCTAGACGCCGCTTTTTCGGAAGGCGGACTCGAGACGCCCAGCGGGAAGCCCGCACGGGAAGACTGGAGCCTGACGGTGCGGATGAACGCAAACGACGAAGACGACGACGCAGATTCACCGTACAAGCGAATCACCGCCAAGTCAGCCGTGACCGCTTGGAAGCGATATGCGTACGGGAAGCGAGAAATGACGGCACACGCCCGTGCCCGATTCGTCAAACTCTTGTGCGTCGTCGAACTGCACGCCCGTGGACTGCACGACGAAGCCGACGAAATCCTGAGTACGTTCGACTTCGACGGTGTTGATTACGATTGCTTCCTTCAGGTTGCGACGTGCGGAGACGTCATCTACGGATGACGCAACGGGGCCCCAGCGATGGGGCCCTTTTTTGTTTCTTGTGTTTGTCCTGTAGGCCGTGCAGGATGTGAGCGTGGAACCTATCAACCACGGGGCAAACAACGGTGAGCGTCTCCCCCGCTCCCAATCCGCCGAAGATATCTTCGGCACTAACTTCGTCGGCTTGTGCGAGTTCCCGAAAGACGAACTCCACCAGCGAGACACGATTCTTCTCCAGATTCGAAATATCGGCTGGTACGTGGAGGACGAAGACGGCGTTCGAATCGAGCCCGACGGGACGCACGTGTTTATGATTCTCGAAGACACGTTCGAAGAGTTCGCCGACCCGACCGACATCAGCCCCGCCGACACTAAAAACATTGCCGACCGAATCGAGCGGTTCTTGTCGGACAAGTTCGGCAGGGAACTCGCAACGCTCCAGTTCCGAGTCGTGCAACGGAAGAAGAAGAAAGGGACGCCCGACGACGTCAGGCTGAACTAACAACTGGCCCCCGCAAGGGGGCCTTTTTTGTTTCCCGTTTTTGTCGCTTGCACGTCCGGCCTTTTGTCGCCTAGTGTTCTCCCGTGGAACCTAACAACCACGGGGAAATCCAGAAGAGCGTCTCCCCCGCTCTCAACCAGCCGACGGTCTTGTCGGCAACCGAAACCCTCCGCCGTTACATCCTCGGCGAGTACAAGGGCAAACTCCCTAGCGTCAACTGGAACACGGACGGCAACATCTTCGCCGTCGTCGGCACGCTGGCAAGGGCGTGGAGGCACACGGACCGCAACGTTGCGGACCGCATCCGCATCCTGAACCAGTTCGCACTCGCTGGTGAACTTCCCGCTAGCGTGCCGAACGCTCGAACGCTCAGCGAAGGGCTCAGGAAGGAAATGGAGGGTTACGACGAACTGCTGTCCTTCTGCATCGGCCTGAGCGTCGCCGACTACGTGGACGACGACGAAGAGGAGTTCGACGAAGACAGCGACGAATAACCAACAGGGGCCCCGCAAGGGGCCCTTTTCTTTTGCGTTGCATCAGGACGCCCGACGTCTCACATTCGAGCCGTGGAAACCAACAACCACGGGGACAATTCTCCCGAGCGTCTCCCCCGCTCGAACTCCGCCGAAGAGATTCTCGGTAACCTCAAAAACATCGCCGACAGCGTCGTGTTCCAGAAGACCGTCGTCGCCGACTTCGTCATTCGACTGCACGACGAAATCGAAACGACGCCCGTCGCAAGCCGTCATCTCCCGTTCCTCAGGGACCAGCGGGAACTACTCCGTAAGGCACATCGGGAACTCGACGCCCTGCACGACGAACTCCTGCACGCTTGCCGTGAAGTGGAACGCAATGCGAAGACCAGCGACGAAGAACTGCAACGCTGGTACGCAAATGCGAACGTCACCGCTTGCAACGCTGGTGGGCATAACAAGGGCGACAGGAACCGCCGACTCGCCGACTCCTATCTCGCCGAACTTCGGGCCCGTGGACTGGAGCCCGACGGCAGGAAGGGAAGATTCAACGGCGACGGCACGTGCTAACCCTCAGGGGCCCCGCAAGGGGCCCCTTTCGTTTGGCCCAGTCCTCACCCTGCCCGACGGCCTGAGACGTCCGGAGAGTTCCACCTGACTGCCTCCCGCCCGTCCCCTGGAACGCGCTTACTGCTCACCCGCCAGCCGTGGAGCCCTACCCCTTCCCAGCCCTCCCAGCCTCCTCAGGCCCGACGCTCTCAGGACGCTCCCAGAAGCCCGTCGGGAACCCGTCCTTACCCCTACAGCCTTCACCGCCTAAAAGCCCCGCCACGGCCCAGCCTGAGGCCCTGCCGACGACGTCGGCCCGACGCCCTGCCCCAGCCCCCTGCCAACCCCGTCCCCAGCCCCAGCCCTGCACCCCCTCAGGCACACCCCAGCCCTAGGGGGGGGGAGGGGGTCGGGATTTTGTCCGTCCCCCTAAGGAAGTACGGGTCCACTCAGGGAAACTTTTTATCCCAAAAAGGAGGTGGGACGTGAGGAGGCCGAGCGGAGCGAGGCAGGGGGGTTATTAGGGGGGACGGTCCGTATGCTGTCAAGCAGTAAAATGAGATATTCTAACAAAGAGCCGATTGCCGACGATTCATATTGACTTCGTCAAATAGAGTATAGGATAGGGGGTGTTCTTTGATTATGCCCCGTTAGCACAGCGGTAGTGCGACTGTTTTGTAAACAGTAGGTCGTAGGTTCAATCCCTACACGGGGCTCTCTTTACGACCCGTAGTTCAACGGATAGAACACCCGCCTTCTAAGCGGGTTATCTAGGTTCGATTCCTAGCGGGTCGATTTGCATCTAGTAGCGTAATGGCAACGCACCTGTTTTGGGTACAGGGGACTGGGAGTTCGAGTCTCCCCTAGGTGACTCTACCCCGATGGTGTAACGGTAGCACTAGAGATTTTGGTTCTCTTTGTCTAGGTTCGAATCCTAGTCGGGGTTCTTTAGAGGGTTGGCAGAGTGGTTTATTGCACCTGTCTTGAAAACAGGAGGAGGGCGACCTCCCGTGGGTTCGAATCCCTCACCCTCTGCCAATTGTATTTACGGGGATATAACTCAGCGGTTAGAGTGGGCTCTTTATAAGGGCTAAGTCGTGGGTTCGAACCCCACTATCCCTACCATTAACATAATGCTTGACTAACATGAATAAAGATATCAGTAATGAACGAATGAAGGAAAAAGAACTTTCAGTTTCGCTTGGCGTCTCTAGGGAGATGCTGAAGATGATGCGTGATTCGTACACCGAAGGAACGCATTGGATTCGTGAGGAAAGCAACAAGCCGAAGAATCTCTGGAAGGTCGTCTGGACGGAACAAGGCATGTCCATGCTCAGGAAGAACCTAGGCTTGGATATCACGATTGACCCTCCCCCTCCCCTCGAAGAGAAGGAAGGCGTCGTTTCTGCGAAGTTCAAGAACCCTAGGATTATGTCCGTGCTCGTCGAGGGCAAGAACCTGAACGTCCTTTGCAAGGACTCCAGCAAGTTCAGCATGGGTATGGACGTCAAGATTAAGTGGGACGGCCTGAGATGGGTCGTCGCCAAGCATCCTCGTTTTTTGGGCAAATACTAACATGGCTACATACAAAGGCCGCAAGGTCACATTGAACCGTCCTTTCAGGACTCCGAACGGACCGAAGAAGTCCGCAGTCTACGTCAAGTCTGGGAGCAAGGTCAAGATTGTCCGCTTCGGCGACCCGAAGATGAGCATCAAGAAGAACAACCCAGCACGTCGTAAATCTTTCCATGCTCGGCACAAGTGTGCCACGGCTAAGGACAAGACAACCCCCAGATACTGGTCTTGCAAGGCTTGGTAATTATGCCGAAACCAGCAGATACGGAATACGAGTGGTCAGCGACCCTCATCGATGAACTCAGGAAGGCTGGATTCAAGCCTTCTCAGATTAAGCACATTCTTCCGAACCTTCTTGTAGAAAGCGGATGGGGTCGTGCCGACGCCGTTCAAGGCGACTGGAAGAGGGACTGGTCTGGGGATAGCGGCGGTTTCAACGTAGGCCGTGGCTACATCCAACTCACAGGACGCAAGAACTACGAGCATATGGAACGCCTTACTGGTATTCCGCTCACGAAGGACCCTAAACTTGCGGCTGTTCCTGAGAACTCTGCGAAGATAGCCGCCGCTTATCTCAAGCATCGACAAGAGGTATACGGAGATATCCAAGACCTGAGTTATAATTCTTTTGAAAGCGTGTACAGGGCTCTTGCACCTAGGAACAAAGACCCTCAGACACGACTTGATGCAATC
>JACCEC010141444.1_pt1 | contig 12595 bp, 10 predicted proteins | sample 7450121 | NCBI WGS metagenome assembly JACCEC01 (sample SAMN15323455, study PRJNA562643) | freshwater metagenome | isolation source: river surface water | place: USA:Blue River Watershed | collected 2017-08-18 | reverse complement strand
CTCGGCCAAGTACACGGTCGCGCGCATGATGGAGCGCAACGACTTCCACGACCGCTTCAAGGCCGGCACGCCGATCTCGGTGCACGAGTTCCTCTACCCGCTGCTGCAGGGCTACGATTCGGTGGCGCTGAAGTCGGATCTGGAGCTCGGCGGCACCGACCAGAAGTTCAACCTGCTGATGGGCCGCCACCTGCAGCAGGAATACGGCCAGGAGCCGCAGTGCATCCTGACCATGCCGTTGCTCGAAGGCCTGGACGGCGTCGACAAGATGTCGAAGTCGAAGAACAACTACATCGGCATCACCGAGCCGGCCAACACCATGTTCGCCAAGGTGCTGTCGATCAGCGACGAGCTGATGTGGCGCTGGTACACGCTGCTGTCGTTCAGGTCGCTGGAAGAGATTGCCGCGCTCAAGGCCGCGATCGCGCAGGGCGCGAATCCGAAGGACGCCAAGGTCGCGCTGGCCAAGGAGATCACCGCGCGCTTCCACAGCGCGGCGGCTGCCGACGCGGCCGAGCAGGACTTCATCAACCGCAGCAAGGGCGGCGTGCCCGACGAGATTCCCGAAGTCACTTTGGCGGGCGCCCCGCAGGGCATAGCCTTGCTGCTGAAATCGGCCGGCCTGGCGCCCTCGACCAGCGAGGCGAACCGCCTGATCGATGGCGGCGGCGTGCGCGTCGATGGCTCGGTGGTCGGCGACCGCAGCCTCAAGCTCGAAGCCGGCACCTACGTGGTGCAGGTCGGCAAGCGCAAGTTCGCGCGCGTGACGCTGGGCTGATTCCCGGGGCTTCAGCCGCCGAGCCGGCTGAAGTAGGCCGTGCTGTCGGGCCTGGGCTTGCCGCGCCTGGCCTCGGCGACGGTGCCGAAGTTGATGAAGCACAGCGCGTCCTCGTCCGCGTGCAGCGTGAACAGCTGGCGCAGCGCCCGCGAGGCCAGCGCCTTGCCGCTGGTCAGGCCCGAGCCGAAGCCGGCCGCAGCGGCCAGCAGCAGCATGTTCTGGATCGCGCAGCCGGCCGACAGCAGGCGCTCGTGTCCGGGAATGTCCGGGTCGCCGCGCACGCGGCAGACCGCCAGCAGCAGCCAGGGCGCGCGGTAGGCTTTCTCGCGCGCCTGTTCCTGTTCGTCGGCGCTGGCGTCGGGGTCGCGCTCCAGCAGCGCGGCGGCGAAGGCCTGCGCCAGTTCGCATCGGTGTGTCTGGGGCACCTCGATGAAGCGCCAGGGCAGCGTCTGGCCGTGGTCGGGCGCCGCAGCAGCAGCGCCCAGGATGGCGGCATGCTGCGCCGCGTCGGGACCGGGTGACTGCAGGCGCCTGGGCAGCGTGGTGCGCCGGCCCTCGATCAGCGCCTGGGCCCATTGCAGCGCATCGCTGCCCGCTGGTGCTGTGTTCGGGCGGATTTCCTGGGGATTCGACATGCCGATAATGTCGCCGATGCCGGTGGCCCGCTCAAGCGCCAGTCCCGCCTCGCTTGTCCCAGGTCAATTCCATGCCACATCGCCGCCAGCTGTCCCGCAAACTCCTGCACCTGGGCCTGTCCCTGCTGTTGCTGGCGCTGCTCTCGGTCGCCACCACGCTGTGGCTCACGCGCGAGCTCGACGGTGGCGCGGCGGCCGTCAATGAGGCTGGGCGCCTGCGCATGCAGGCCTGGCGGCTCGCCAGCCAGCGCTATGCCGGCAGCGATGCCGCCACGCTGGCCTTGCTGGAGCGGCAAGTCGATGCCAGCCTCGATCTGCTGCGCCGGGGCGATGTGGCCCGGCCGCTGTCCGTGCCCTGGAACGCCGGATCGCGCGCGCGCTTCGACGCCCTGCAGCAGTCCTGGCGCGAGCTGCAGCCGCTCCTGGCTGCAGACCCGGTGGCGGCACCTCTCAACCCGATGGTCGAGCGCTTCGTTTTCGAGGTCGATCGGCTGGTGCTGGCGATCGAGCAGACGCTGGCCCGCCTGACCTCGGCGCTCAAGCTGCTGCAGCTGGTCATGATGGGGCTGGCCGTGGTGGCTGCGGGCTTCTCGCTCTACGTCGCGCATCTCTACGTGATCCATCCGCTGCGGCGCTTGCGCGAGGGACTGCAGCGCATCGAGCAGGGGGATTTCCTCGCGCGCGTCGATGGCGAACCCGACGAGTTCGGCGAGCTGGCGGCCGGCTTCAACCACATGGCCGACCGGCTGCAGGCGCTCTACGGCAGCCTCGAATCCAAGGTGCGCGACAAGACGCGCGACCTCGAGGCGCAGCGCGCCCGGCTGGAGGCGCTCTACGAGGTCAGCAGCTTCCTGACCGGGGTGCACACGCTCGAAGCACTGGCGCAGGGCTTCGCGCAGAAGATCCGGCGCCTGGCGCAGGCCGACGCGGTGGCCTTGCGCTGGACCGACGAGGCCAGCCAGCGCTACCTGATGCTTGCCAGCGAAGGCCTGCCGCAGGAGATCATCGATCAGGAGCGCTGCCTGGAGCCCGGCGCCTGTGCCTGCGGCCAGCCCATGGGCGGCGCCCGCACCCGTGTCATTCCCATCGCGCCGTGCACCCAGCTCAGGGGCTGCGTCAAGTTGGGCTTCGTCTCGCTCGCCAGCGTGCCGATCCGGCTGCACGAGCGCGTGCTCGGCGAGATCGACCTGTTCTACCGCCACCCGATCAAGCCGACCGCAGAGGAGTTCGGCCTGTTCGACGCGCTCGCCAGCCACCTGGCCAACGCGGTCGAGAACCTGCGCACCGAGGCGCTGGTGCGCGAGGCCGCGGTCAGCGAGGAGCGCGCGATGTTCGCGCGCGAACTGCACGACTCGATCGCGCAGTCGCTCGCCTTCATGAAGATACAGCTCAGCCTGCTGCGCGTGGCGGCACAGCGCGGCGATGGCGCCCAGCTGCGCGCCAGCATCGATGAGCTCGACGCCGGCCTGCGCGAGAGCCTGCAGGACGTGCGCGAGCTGCTGGTGCATTTCCGCACCCGTGGCGAGGGCGGTGATTTCGAGCAGTCGCTGCGCGCGACGCTGCGCAAGTTCGAGCACCAGAGCGGCCTGGGCGTGCAGCTCGAATTGCGCGGCCATGGCGTCGCCTTGCCCTCAGACTTGCAGCTGCAGGTCCTGCATGTGCTGCAGGAGGCGCTTTCCAACGTGCGCAAGCATGCGCAGGCCAGCGAAGTCCGGGTCGAGGTGGACAAGGGGCCGCCCTGGACCTTCCGGGTGCGGGACAATGGCCTGGGATTCGACGCCGGACGCGATCGCAGCGTGGCTGCCAGCTTCGGGCTGCAGATCATGCGCGAGCGCGCCGAGCGCATCGGCGCGCGCGTCAGCGTCGAGTCGCGCACGGGGCAGGGCACCGAGGTGGTGTTGCGTCTGCCCCATTGAGGAAAACCCCGATGACAACGACAAGACTGCTGGTGGTCGATGACCACAAGCTTTTCCGGCGCGGGCTGATCGCGCTGCTCGGGCAGGATGGCCGCTTCAGCGTGGTCGGCGAGGCGGGCGACGCCTGCGAGGCGCAGCGCGCCGCGGCCCGGCTGCAGCCCGACCTGATCCTGCTCGACAACCATCTGCCCGGCGTCAAGGGCGTCGATGCGATCGCCGGTCTCAAGGAGGCTGCGCCGCTGGCGCGCGTGCTGATGCTGACCGTCAGCGAGGACCAGGACGACCTGGCGGCCGGCCTGCGCGCCGGTGCCGACGGCTATCTGCTCAAGACCATCGACACGCTGGAGCTGGCCGACTCGGTCGCGCGCGCCGCCGAGGGCGATACCGTCATCAGCCCCGAGATGCTGGGCAAGCTCGTCGGCCTGCTGCGCGCGCCGCAGCCGTCCGCTCCGCCCGTCCCGTCCGCTGCCGCGATTCCGGATGACGACCCCATCCACAACCTGTCGCCGCGCGAGGGCGAGATCCTGCGCCTGGTCGCGCATGGCACGAGCAACAAGCTGATCGCGCGCGAGCTCGACATCGCCGAGACCACGGTCAAGATCCATGTGCAGAACCTGCTGCGCAAGCTGGGTCTGGGCAACCGCGTGCACGCCGCCGTCTATGCGACCGAGCGCGGCTGGACCTGATCGGCTGTCGCCGCGGTCTGGGTGACAATCGCCCGCATCGAATCAGAAGCGGGAACGAGTACATGAAGGCGGTATTGCAGCGCGTCAGCGAAGCGCGCGTGGTGGTCGGCGGCGAGGTCGTCGGCGAGATCGGACAGGGCCTGCTGGTGCTGCTGTGCGCCGAGCGCGGCGACACCGATGCGGTGGCGGACCGGCTGCTGGCCAAGATGCTCAAGCTGCGCATCTTTCCGGATGAGGCCGGCAAGATGAACCGCAGCGTGCAGGACGTCGGCGGCGGCCTGCTGCTGGTGAGCCAGTTCACGCTGGCAGCCGACACCTCGGGCGGCAACCGGCCCAGCTTCGGCCAGGCCGCCGCACCCGACGACGGCCGTCGGCTCTACGAGCATTTCGTCGCCAAGGCGCGCGCGGCGCATCCGCTCGTGCAGACCGGCATCTTCGCCGCCGACATGAAGGTGCACCTCGTCAACGACGGGCCGGTGACGATCCCGATGCAGATGAGCGCCTGAAACCGTGTTCAGCGATAGCGCGTCACCAGAGCCTGGTAGCGCGGATCGGTTTTCAGCGGCGCCAGGTCCTGGGATGCCTCCAGGCGCTGGAAATCGCGGAAGCCCTGCGCGAAGGCATCGCGCAGGCTGCGCACGGCCGCATCCGCATCGCCCTGGCGCATGTGCAGTACCGCCTGGTTGTAGTCAATCATCCCGGCGCTGCCGGGGCGCTCGACGGACTGGCTGGCTGTGGTGGCGGGCTCGGGCTTGGCATCTTGTGGTGCCGCAGGGCGATCGCCCGTAGGGCTGTCCGGGCTGGGCGTCGCGACCACCCGCCGGTAGTAGAGCCGCTGTCCGTCCAGCAGCGGGATCTCGAACGAGATCCGGTCGCTGCTCTCGAACCTGAAATTCAGGCCCAGACCCAGCATGACGTTGAGCGTGACCGTATCGCCTTTCGCACTGATCGACGACAGCGGGATGCTGACCTCTCCCCCTGGCGAGCGGAGCTCGTTGCGGCTGACCACGAATTCCGGCCCCATCGGCACGCTCAGCCCCTGCACCTGGAATTGCTCCGCGCGCCAATGGCCCAGTATGCGCTGGCTGTCACCCTGGCCGCACGCGCTCAGCAGGACCAGCACGAGCAACCAGCAGCGGGCGATGAGTCCGGATGGCATCATTTTGCGGCCGGCTGGTTCCGGTACTGGGCCACGAGCCCGTTGAAGCGCTCGTCCTTGCGCAGGCCGTCGAGGTCGGCATCCTTGTCCATCTGGTCGAAGTGGCTGAAGCCGGCCATGAAGCTGGCTTCGAATTCCTTCAGCGCGTCGTCCTTGCGGCCCTGCTTCAGGCGCAGTACGGCGAGGTTGTAGGACACCAGCGACTGCTTCGGATCGCGTTCCCGCGCGGCCAGCAGATCGGCTTCGGCCTCGGCCAGCTTGCCCTGAGCCATCTTGGCGATCGCCAGCTTGAGCATCTCGTTCGCTGCAGCCCTGTTGCCGGCCTGCTCCGCGTTTGCCGCATCACCCGAGGTGAGCTTGCTTTCGCTTTCCTGGCGCAAGGCCCGGGTTTCTGCTTCCGTCGGCGCGATGCCGGGGGTTCCGGCCTGCTGCGCGGAGACCGAAGCGGCAGGCGGTGTAACTTCGGGCGCCTTGCTGCCAGCGGTGAAGTAATAGCCGCCACCTGCCAGCAGCGCCACGACTGCCGCCGCGCCGGCGATCAGCGGCAGCTTCGGGCCAGGGCCGGTGCCGGGGCCGGTGGGGTTGACGATCTCCAGCATGCTGCCGATGCCGCAGCTCGGACATTTCAGATCTTCACCCGCAGTGATTTCGAAGACTTCGCCGGAGTTCGCCTGGTTGCATTCGCCCAGGTTCTTGCACTTGTATTTCGCCATTTTTGTTTCCGTATCGATTGCATCAGTGAGAGGGGTGGCATCCGGCCAGTGCCGGATGGCCGCGGCATCAATCGTCCTCGGCAGGCGCTCCTACGATCTCGAGCAGCGGCACCTGCATCGCGCTGAGCGCCACGAACCCGGGATCCTGGTCGTCTTCGCCGGCATCGATGAAGCAGGTCATCACCATCTGCCGGTAGGCGTCGCGCAGTTCCCGCTTCTTGTCGATGTGCTTGTACTCGGCATCGATGCGCTTGTTGACTTCCTTCTCGACGATGGCCTGCAGCTCCGCCGGATGCTCGCCGTCGAGGACGTCGAACCAGGTCTTGCCTTGCAGGACCTGTACCTTGGGCAGGCCGCCGGCGATGTAAGTGAAGACCCATTCCATCAGGCCGCTGGTCCTGTTCTGGCGCTCCTTGATCATGCCCAGCAGGCGGGCGACCAGCAGATAGGGCTTGCGCTTGCCCTGCGCCTTGACCTCGGCCGCCGTGCGCGCGAACAGCGGCGGCAGCCTCCTGCCGTCGCCCTCGCTGTGCAGCAGCACCGCTTCCATGTCGTCGGCCAGCAGGCCGTCGTAGTGGCGCTTGAGCTCGGTCAGCGATTCCACGAAGCGCGCCGGCATCAGCGAAGCGATCTTCATGACGACGATCTGGTTGGACAGCCGGCCCGTGGCGACTACTGTCTTGGATGCCGGGTCCTTCTGTTTCTCGAACAGGGTTTCCAGGCCGCTGCGGAAATCCTTCTGGTTTTCGCAATCGGGCAGGAAGACGCCCGTGGTCTGCGAGCGGCCCTGGCTGCCACCGGCGTTGTTGGCGATGGTGCGGTCCACCTCGGTCTTGTTGAAGACCATCATGGTGCCCGCCTCGTCGTAGAGTTCGGCGACGAACCGCTTGAGTTCGCTGGGGTTGGCGTCGTATTGCTTCTGCAGCCGCTCGACGATGTTGACATGCAGCACGGCGGGCAGCGTCTTGGTGATTTCGCTGTGCGCCAGTTCGACGATCTGCGCCGATTCCTCCGACAGCTTGGCGATCACGCTGCCGAGCGAAGTGTTCTGCTGCAGTTGGTCGAAGCTGTTGACGTCGGTGCCGGCCAGGGCGATGATCGATTGGCGCACGCGCTGCGTATTGGCCGCCTGCGCCGCCTTGTCTGTCTTCAGCGCCCTGAGGATGTCGTCGATCGCGGCCTGGTCGAAGATGCGTTTCTGGTAGACGGCGTCGGCCGTGCCGAGGCGGCTGGCTTTTTCCAGGTTGACCCTCTCGGTGGCCGTGGCCAGGTTCTGGTGCAGGCTGTCGATCGCGCTCCGCAGCGTGGTCAGCTGTTCCTTGATGAAGGGAATCAGGCTGCACGCGAACCTCAGCCCCTCGTACATCGTGTCGAGCGTGTACTTGTCCTGCAACAGGTTGGCGATCTCGGAAAACAGGCCGCCACGCTTGTCGGTCAAGTGCTTGCCCAGGAAGCCCACCTTGTTGAAGTCGGTTGACAGCTGCGCGATGCGTTCCTGGATCGCGTCGCGCTGCGCCGGTGCATTCGCTGTACGCTCCGACAGCATGGCCAGGCGTTCGTCGAGCACGGCGATCAGCGCATCGGTGTACTGGCGCAACTCGATCAAGGCGTAGCGGCCATTTTTCCAGTTCGAGAACAGCTCCTTTTCGATGTGACGACCGATGTGGCGCGCCATCTCCAGCCGGGCATTGCCCTTGATCTCGTAGAACTTGCGCACGCCGCCCATGTTGCGGTAGCTCTCGTCGAAGACCTTGGCCAGGCGGCTGTTGAGCACCGGGACCCAGTTGGTCTCTTCGATGCTCTTGTCGGCCTTGATGTCGGCCGTCTGCAGGCTGGTGATCTTCTCCCAGTACTCGGGAATCATCTTCCAGGCCGGATTCTTGGCGTCGTCCTGAAGAATGCCGGTCTGCAGCGTCAGATGCGCGTCGGTCAGCAGGAAGGACTGCAGCGTGTCGGGCTTGCGCGCCTCCGAGCCCCAGTCTTTCTGCAACGCCTCGTCGATGTAGCCTTCGCCGTCGAGGAAGTTGTTGTACATCAGCTGGCGCGTGGCCTGCTCGGCGAAGCCGTAGGCCAGGTATTCCTTGATCTCCTGCTCAGGCACGACGATGCGCTTGATGCCGAAGGACAGGAACAGCTTGGCGCGGGCCTTGACGCCGTCCTCAATCTCGAAGTTCTTGATGTCGTTTTCGCCCTTCTCGGCCCGGCCCAGGCCGTCCCACTCCTTGTTCATCGTCTTCTGGAAGATGAACTCGGCGACGATGCGCGGCACCTCGGATTCGACCTCGAACGGGACGTTGTGCTCGTTGATGTTGTTGATCAGGTAGCAGCCGTTGAAGTAGATCTCGTGCGCAATGCGCGAGCCGTCGAGGACGTTGACCGGTTTGTATTGCTCGACCGCCAGCGCGTTGAGCTCGGCCAGCGCGGCATAGCCGTTGGCGTAGTAGTTCGAGAAGCCGGCGACATTCTTGACCCGGCCCGAGTTCTTCTCTGGCAGCACCGCGTAAACGAGGATGCGGTAACGTTCATAGTCCGGATACTGGTTGCGGATCTGGGCCACGGCGTCAACGACCGAGCCGCTGCCGGTGCCGCCCGCCAGACCGCAGACGATGTGGATCACGGCGCCTTCCCTGCTGCCGGGAGTCTTTTCGAGGACCTTCAGACGGTCCTTGATCGCCTCGACAAAGCGGGTGGCATTCTGCGCGAACACCACCCGGCCCAGCTTGCGCCGCTGCGCGGCACCGGCGGTCGATGCGTTGACGAAATCGAACACGCCGCGCGGTTCGATCCAGTCCTTCAGGCCGGGAAAGGAGTCGGGATCGCCGAGCACCGGACGGACGTTGCTCGCGGTGTTGATCAGGTACTGGCTGCGCTCGAGCTCGATTTCCTTGCCGAGAACCCTCCATTCGTCCTTCTTGTCGAGCTCGTCCGATGAGGTGTCGATGTACAGGTATTCGAAACGGGCTTCCGAGGGGCTGCTGCCCTGGGCGTCCTTGTTGCGCTCTATGGTCTTGCGCAGCTGGCGGATGACTTTGCCGCCCGTGCCGCCCAGACCGACGATCAGGTGATTTTTGCTCATAAGTTTTTCTGAATCCGAAGTTTCAAGCCCGGTGTCTCCAGGTCCGGCTGGACCTGGCAATGATCAAGTCACTGATGCTGCAGCTTGATCTTCAGGTACAGGCTGGCGTCCTGGGTCGTGGCCTGCTTGACCACATAGGAGGCGGGCTGCAACCCGGCGCTATCCGCGTCTTCGGTGAATGCGATGCCCTTGGAGGCATATTCGCCTTTTGCAATGTCCTGCGTGCACGTGTCGGCCAAGGTGATGCCCTTGGCTGCATAGTCGCCTGCGCTGGCCAGCTGCATGCCGCCGCTCTGTGCCGCACCGTTCATGCCGGCCGGATCGCAGCTGGCTCCGAAGGCGATCGGTGCAGCACTGGCCGTGATGACATCCGGGCGCATCTGCTGGACGCGCTGCGGCATTTCGTGCGCCATCGGAGTCCTTGAGACATAGACCAGCAAATGCTCGATGCCTGGTTCCTGGTCGAACTCGAAGGCGCCCTTGCCGGGCAGGAAGACCGTGCCCATGGCGTTGACGAAGTTGTCGCCGCCGGGTCGGGGATAGATCTGCGTGACCTTGCCGCTCGGATCCTCGTTGAGAACATAGACATAGGACGGGTGATTGACCTTGATGCCGAGCTGGAAGCGTTCGCCGCTCTGGAACTTGCGGCTGGCGAGCACGTTGCGGCTGCTGCCATCCGGGTTCTGCAGCCGGATGAAATAGCTGACACCGATGTTCTTGGGCCTCTTCTGCGCCACCTTGGTCTTTTTCACGCTGTCCTGGCCGGCTGCCACCGCTGTCGGCGTCTGGTCTTTCGGTGTCGTCGAAACGGCGATGACCGAGTTGTCTTCACCGAAGAAAAGGGACTTGGCGCTGTAGGTCTCAGCTTGGGCATGGACGCTGCCGGCCAGCAGCAGAGAGAGTGCAGAGAGGGCGAGTCGCATGATGTGATTCCGTAAAGTGGAGAGGGCTGTCGGTCGCTGACCGCTCATCGATATAGGTTGCTGGGATCGCCGGCGGGCAGTGGCGGGTTCAGGCGTGGCGTCTGCCTTACCTCCCGCTTGACCTGCGGCGCGACTTCCTGCGCCACCTTGCTGGCGGTGAAGTTCCGGGCGGCCTTGAATGCCGGTTCGAGATGGCCGCCGTAATGGCCCAGGTACTCGAAGAACGACTGGGTGAAGAACGAGCCCTGCAGTCGCTTGCCGGGGTTCACCGGACTGGCAAAGCTGCCGCCTTGTGTCGGTCCCCAGGACTCCTCGCCGTCGCTGGTGGCGGTGATGATGGTGTAGCGGGTATCTGGCGCACTGACCTGTACCGCCTGTCTGTCGCTCGTCCTGCTCCTGGTGGGACTGTCGTCGAGAACGATGCCTTTCGAGGCGTAGGCCGGACCGCTCCAGGCAGCCATCGAGATGCCGGCCCGTTCCGGTACGCCGCCATTCGTCTGCAGGATGTAGGAAGCGGACGGGTCTGGAATCCCCTTCAGGATCTCGCCGCTGTAGCAGGTGTCGATGATGACGCGGGTCTGCCGGGTCGGCATTCGGGCCAGTTCCTGCACCTTGGTGTCCGGAACCGATGTCTGGTGCACCTTCACCAGGTAATCCGTTTTCGTGCCGTTGAAGCTGGGGTCTCCGCTGTCGTAAGCGGCAATCGACATCTTGCGCGCGTCATTGCCCTGGTGCGAGGGGATGGGCGGATTGCCATGGCTCGAGATGTAGATCAGCAGGTTGTCGTTCGGTCCCAGCTCTTTGGAGACGCGCTGCAGCGCATCCTCGATATTCTTCTTCGTCGCCTGTGGGCCGAGCAGGGTGGTCGTCCGGTAGCCAGCCTTCTCCGCCGCGCTCTTCACCAGCCGGGCGTCGTCTTCTCCCATGATGGGTTTCAGCCTATTGCCATCCAGAAAATTGTTGATGCCGACGATGAGCGCCCGGTTGACGCCCTGTGAGCGTCCAGGCTGCGCGTGGCGCTCCAATGCGCGTCTGGCCTCGGCCTCCCAGCGCTTTTCCTGGATGTTTTCCGGGTAGAGCGGCGAGGTGGACTTGATGCCGACGACCGACTGCACGATCACGAACGCCAGATCCACTTCGTTCTCGTCGCGGTAGCTGCCTGCCAGGCGGATGCGACCCACGTTGTCGCGCGTGACCTGGGCACCAGGCAACCCGTTTTTCAGGAACTCGGTCCGGATGCGCGCCACCAGGGGTTCCGGAACGTTGTACCCGTGATAGGCGTTCTGGAAGCCGGGCAGCTGGCTGGCCGCGCAGCCGCCGAGCAACAGCGGAACGAGCAGCAGGATGCGACGCAACAAACCGAGTTTCATGTCGATCGTCTTTCGGGTGGGGGTTGATTCAGGCTGGTGAATCCCGTCTTCGGTAGCCGGCTCAAACAGTGCAAAACCATTGCCAGTGTACCGGGCAACGGGCGGTGCGCCGGCTGCCGCGACGGGTCTGCATTGCCTTACTCGATGGTGACCGTGGCCTTGGCGGTGGAGGCCGGCTTGCCGTCAGCGCTGATGCTGAACTCGACACGGTACTGCATGCCGGCGCTGGCCTTGGACGGGATCGGCAGATGGGCGATGTCCTTGTGTCCGCCGGGCTGCAGGGTGCGCTGTTCCGAGCCATGGCCGATGAACGTCAGCTCGGTTTCCTGGCCGTTCTCGATCGCGAACAGCTTGCGCCCGATCGTCACCTGGGTTTCTGCACCGTCGGGTGTCAGGACGTAGAAACTTCCAACCATTTCCAGGTTGCTGCCCGGCTTGGCCTGGTTCGGCAGGCTCAGCTGGGTGGCCTCGAACTTGATGCCCTGGCTTGGCTTGTACTTCGTGGCCTTGACGACCTGTGCATAGTCCTGCGTGCGCTCGATCCTGGATTCCGGAATCCAGCCCGGGTTCTTCTTGAAGCAATTGTTGTTGGCGGTGAAGAATCCGGTGGCCAGGCCTGCCGCGCCACCGACGGCAGCGCCAATCAAGGCGGTCTTGGCCGTGTCATCCTTCTTGCCCGACAGCAGCGCCGTGCCGAATGCAGCCAGTGCGCCCAGGCCAGCTCCCTTGACGGTCAGGGCGATCATTTCCTGCTTGACGCAGGCGTCGAGTTCGGGGTTGGCCGACTCCTGTGCCTGTACAACGGTGGCCAGGCTCAACAGCCCGGCGAGAGAGCAGGCTGCGAAGTTCTTGTGAATTTTGTCTTTTTGCATGACTGCCTTGGGGAGGTTTGGGGATCGGACTTGTTGTCTTGATAAGGATAGCGCAAGCCAACGACAGTTCATGTCGCCGAAATAAAAAACTGGACCTTCGGGCTCGCATATCCGGCACCGCCTTCGGCTGGGCAGCAGGCCAGGCAGGAGGTTGGTGGAACCGGGATAATCGCCCGATGAACGAATCCCTGAAAAACGCCGGCACCGCCTTCAGCCAGCTGCCGCTGGCTGCCGCCACGCTCGAGAACCTGGGCCAGCTCGGCTATACCGCGATGACGCCTATCCAGGCCGCCAGCCTGCCGCTGGCGCTCGCCGGGCGCGACCTGATCGCCCAGGCCAGCACCGGCAGCGGCAAGACGGTCGCCTTCGGCGTCCCGCTGGTCGAGCAGCTCGACCCCGCGCTGTGGCAGGTGCAGGCGCTGGTGCTGTGCCCGACGCGCGAGCTCGCCGACCAGGTCACGCTGGAG
>JACCEC010050636.1_pt1 | contig 12597 bp, 23 predicted proteins | sample 7450121 | NCBI WGS metagenome assembly JACCEC01 (sample SAMN15323455, study PRJNA562643) | freshwater metagenome | isolation source: river surface water | place: USA:Blue River Watershed | collected 2017-08-18 | reverse complement strand
TGGACACAATGGGTTATCCATATAATTTATTTCAATTTCAAGTTTGTCTTCTGGGGGAAGTGAATCTGCAAATATCGTGATCGGGTCATCGTCCTCTTTTGGATTATATGAAAAGAAAAACTGACTGTCTTCGGCTCTGATTGTAGGAATCAAAATATCTAAACTGTATTTTGAAATATATTGAGCTTCCTCAACCCAGACCTTTGTGATGCCTTCCAAAGATTTAACCGATCCCATAACCATTTCACGCAAACCGTGGAAAATAAAACGGCTACCTGTTATCTGGCTTTTGATCTCGTTCTTTAAAGTCTCAAACTCATAACCATGAGATTTAATTTTGTTGTCTAAAAGCTCATGCACTGACTCATTAATAGATTTTTGGATTTCGCGGGCACACAATATGCGCTCATAACCGGAGTGAGCTTTGTATAAAAGGCATTCAGCAATTCCGTGAGATTTACCGCCACCTCTTCCACCACGCAAAAAAACATAACGCTTTTTTGTGGTCAAGATCGGCAATAATTTCCTAGGTATTTTTACCCTTATCTCTTTTGTTTCTTTTTTTATTTCCATTTTGTTTGGGGTCTACTATTTCAAAAATAACTTTTTGGGTCATTAATGGTTTCCCTTCTGAGTCAACCAAAGAAACTTTAGCCCCTTCGGTACGCTCCGCGATCTCTTTTAATATCCCTACGCTTGCGCCGTCAGCCCGCGAAAGAATATTGTTCATCACCTTGCCTAGATATTCGTCAGATGTAACATCATCTAATTTAACAAAAGCTTTTTGGTTCATGTCGAATAAAGTCACATTATGTTTTTTGGCCAAGAAGTCCGCATAGATTTGAGACATGAGGCGTTTTTGTTTCTTAACCTCACCTGATTTTTTACCGCCTTTGGCTCCCATGATCTTCGCTTTCTCAGTGCTAAGCTCTCCCTTTTTAGTCGGCTTCAAATTCTTTAGACGTATGTCGTTTGGTTCCATGGCTTATTATAGGCTCGCGTGGACTTTATGATCGACTAATTCAAATGTGTTTGTGATTTTTAGAGGCATTATTTCGGGCTGTTCGACCGCTTTCTCATAAACAACTTGGTTTCCTTCGATTAACTTAAACTGTTGCCACAGTCTTTTTGCGATCTCATAGGCGAATTCGTCGAAGCTGTCAGGGAATTTATTTCCTTTGTCAGTGAATATTTGCAAAAGGATACCTGAGAAAGTTTTCACAGCATGCTGTTTTTTTAATATCATCTTGGCCCCCCAAAAGGTTTATTTTTGTTTTTGTTTATTTTTTAAAAGCATCACGCCGTCTTTAATTTTGTTAATCACATTTCTGCCAATGGGCTCAACGGGAATGCCTGGATAATTCACATTTTGCTTTTTAGCCTCTTCTTGCTTGATCAAACGCGCAACGTACCAAGCCGCTTTTTTCAGGTCTTCTAATCCGTTTTTATGTTTGTATCTGGTCAAATATTTAATTGCGTTCCCTTGGCAAAAATCCATGTTGTGCGACTCCACATAATCAATGCACTCGATGCCCTGGGTGTAATGTGAGGGATTATTAATGGGATCGTTTGTCATTTTATGGGCTCCAAAGTCAATGTGGTTGTGCCTTCTTTTTTGTTCGTCTTTTGTTTTGTGACTTTGTAATAGCTCGTACCGTTTAGGCTGTCTTCAAGCCTGAGAACATCACTTTTTTTAAATTTAATCGGCAAAATATATCCCAAGGAAATATGCGTGCTTAGGCGTCCGATCATAGGCTTAGTTTTTTTTCTTGATTGAATGATATCTGATTCATGATTTACGTGAATATAATTTAAACCAAAAGTTTGATTGACTGATTTATCTTTAGAAGGCTCGGGCACTTCTCCAGGCTTCAATCTGTATTTTTTCATTTGCTGAAAATAAATTGGTAGGCCGCATAAAACATCGGTAAAAAAATAGCGAGACGGACAAGGCTATCTAAAAAGCTGTAATTGCTTGCTTTTTTTTGTTCGCCATCTTTGGCTAATTCGTAGCCAATGCCCATCGCATAGAGCAACATAATCAAAGAAAAATAAATCTTAAACCACATTATTTGAGAATCACTTTCGAGCTGTCTTTGTCGATGCAAACTGTTTGAGAGCCTTGCTGTTCACAAACGATTCTATGGGGAGCCTTGCCATCGTCGATCACGACTGGGCCGGTCGCCATGTAAAAAACTATCAAAAGAATTGCGCCGATTGACATGAGCATATGTTACCCAGATTTTAAGATTAGATGCAACTGTTTTTTATGCTGTATTTTAAATGCTATCTAGACATTGTTTTATTTTATCGCCCAATATTTGATTCCCGGACGGTTGAAAATGCACATCGTTTTGAGAAGCGGGATTATCATGAAGGTGCGGGATAGTTACAGCCACTGAATAAAGATCGCAAACAGTAACGTTTAAACTCGCCATGGTTTGTTCAAAAACAATATTATGAGTATCTCTTTTTAATCTTTAAAACTGCGTGACGTTAACAGGTACATCGGTGATATTTGGCGCAAGAATTTTTTTGCAGTGTGGTTTTAAGGTATTAAATTCACTGATTAGATACTCTTGATACTGTTGTTCTGTTGTCCCCCATAAATCTATAGGGTTTCCGTTTCCATCAATCAAAATATCCCACATGCCATGGTTAACTATGCAATATTCCCACTCTGGTGCGTGACTAACCCAATAGCTTGCCCAGTAAGCCCCGTATCCTGAATTTCTGCCATTATTTGGGTTATGGATAACTTGATAGCTAGGATAAAGTTCTTGCACTCTAGCTGTGTACCCGATGCTTATTGAATCACCGATGATTAAAATCGGCGCCCTGCCGTCTAAAGGCGCCATCTTTTCTTCTTGTGGAAAATCAGCGTAGGTTTTAGGCAAGTTTGTTACCCCGCAACCAGATAAAAAGATAATCAAAATAGATAATAAAATCAGCATATATTTATCATTCCCAAAAATAAGATGTTTATATACCAAAAGTTTGTGTTTAATCTGCGTTCCCATTCTCCCACTTATCAATATCCCTCAAAGCCTTAGCCTTCATGTCTCTTTGGATGACTTCTATTGTGTCATTTGAGCTCACTCTGCGTTGTAGCGACTCAAAAAAATTAAGCATCCTTCTTTTTCCACGAATGGCAGCCCTGATAGCAATAGATTCTTTTAGATCCAAAGTATCCCGATATTCCTCTAAAACTAATATCTGACGTTGTAAATCTATTTGCTTTGTAACCAACCATACTTTCCATTGCTGAAATGTTAATTTCTTCTCCTTTAAAAACGTATTAAACCTTAAATCTGAGTCTATTATTTTACCAATCAACACGGCCTCCACCTTTCTTTTTTAAATACTCATGCAGTCTTTCTAACCAATCCGGTAAGTTATCCACAATAAGATAACAACCAAAGACAGGCAAAGATAAGAACAATAATAAACTTATAAACAAAGGTATGCGCAATTCCTGCTTCTCGCTCCAATTCTTTTGTAACGGCGAGCATTTCTTTAACAAATTTTTCTGCTTTCTTGACTCTATTCCTATTATCTTTAAATTCCCCATGACCGATCATGACAGTTTTATCGTCTACCCATCTAGTGCCTGAATAATCGTAGAAGCTTAGTCTCATTTCTCACCTCTTATAACCTCTATAGCTACTCTCGCCATGTGTTTAAATTTATTAATTGTGTCTGGCCCGTAGTTCAATCCCATTAATCTTTCAGCCAACTTCTCTACTTCATTATCTTTAGGTGGTAGTGATTTAACTTTGTCTTCTAATATTTCTAAAGACATAAAGTTTATATTTGGCATGTCCCAACTTCTTAGCCCTCTTTCCTTTAAAAAAACTATTAACAGCCCTATTTTTTCGTAGTCTTCTAAATCACGATAGTTACGACAATTAAGAAACTCATATTTCCATTCGCAAAAATCTGCCCAACTAGCTAGCTTTTCTTTAGATTCTTTTAAATCGTATTTACCAACAAGCCCTTTGCTATCAGATGTTTCATACTCTGGTCTTGGCAAAAAGTGGTCCCATCCGCATGTTTCACATTTCATTTCTCTCTCCTTTATCTTTAAATAAGAGGCCGTGCATTGTTTTATCGCTCAATTTCGTATATCTACTTTATCCGCAACAATGACCGTCTTAATAGTTCCTACTAGGACACGGCTTTCTATTTATTCTCCTTAAATTTAAAAACTTGTCTCACATAATAAGGAAACCCCATTAAATTATCGTAGTCATCAAGATTCATTACACCCATTGGAGTTGCCCATTTGTGATTAGTTCTTTTGTGTTCAACATAAAGATACTCACCTTCTTCAAATGGCCAATCAGGAAATTCAGATTTTAGACAAACAACACTATCGCCCGGTTTCATTTTCTCTCCTCTGGCTCCCCACCGGGGGAATCGATCATGACTACCCAGTTAGTGCCACCGCATTTAACGCAAACTTCGTCCCATGGTGCAGTTAACTTTAAATCAGTTTCTTTTTCACAATCTTTGCAGTAGTAAAAATTACTCATTTTATTATCCCGAAGAAATCAATCAATTTTTTATTAACAACCCATATTAAATAAAACGCCAAACTAAACAATATCCCACCAATTAAAAGTATTATCGGGTAGACAATAACAGATATTAAGCAAGCTTGGTAAAAATTTGACATGCTATTCCTTGATCCTTATGAATAATTCAACGTTTTCATCTTTTAACTTTGACCAAACAGTTGAACTATACCAATCTGATTTTTTTGGTGTGTGTTCTACGTTCAAACAATAAGCCATTCCCTCATAAATCTTTTCAACCCTTATCGGATTCCCTTGATAATCAAATGCTGAATGAATCACTACCTCTGGTTTGATTATTTGTGGGAATGCTTTTATGATGGCTTTGGTTATCAAATTAATTAAATCATTTTTCCCGTCAATTTCTGCCGAAGTAACAGAATTTTTAAGCTCTATTCCGTCTAACTCTACTTTTTCAAACGATGGCAAATTAACCATTTTCTTTATTGAAAATGGTTCTTCATTAGCAGCTCGTTTAATTATCTCTATCAACTTTTCCTCAGCGTTTGTCATTGGTCATCCTTCCTGATTTGTTATCTCAAAACAACCATTCTAATATCAGCTTTCTCAAAGCAATGTGCACATTGCCAGTCTTGCTCCTGTTCTGGGTCGTCATAATCACTGGTATGAAAGTATCTAAGTGCGATTCTGTACTTTTTACATTTGTTACAAAAAAGAATTTCCTTTTTCATTCGACCACCCTCAACACTTTTTGTTTGCACCAAGAAATTGCGTCTTCTTTTGTTTCAAATCTTTGTTTATAAAAAGATGGTGAATGTCTTATTACATATTTTCCATAGGTAAAAGGTTTTTCGATAATATTTACTTCCAAAGGCTCAAAAGACTGCTCTCTGTATCCTTCGCCTTTGCAAACTTTGCAAATAGTTTGGTCATGTGATCCAGTATTTCCACTACCGGAACAATAATCACACCATATTTTTAGTTTAGTTGGTTGGGTCATGATTTAACCTCAAATGTTTCACCATTTAATAATCGTTCTGATATCTCTTTAACTACAACGTCGTGCATATCGTTTGCCTTGTCATCAGCGTCCATTTCATTTATCGACCAATCAGAATTAAAGTCAACTTGTTTTGAAACATCGGCATCTAAATATCTCTTATCTGCTTTGTCTGAATGAAAAGCCATTGTTTCAAAATATCTTTCTAACCCAATCTTCTCAAATCTTGATTCTCCTTCTTTTCTCCAATGTTCTGATTTTTCCATAAGCCCAACAGTAGAAACAACGATGTTAATATCTTTGTAAGAAATAAGAGTATTTCTCCTAAATCTACATCTATCAGCACAAATAAAATGACCAGCCCAGCCTCTTTCTGTAACCTTCACCAAATCAGTTGGTGGCAGTTCAGCTTTTATGGCGGTGAGGAGTTTTACAGACAGTTTTTTAACATCATTTGAACTGCTTATGTAGTTTCCTATTAAAGCCTGTTCAATCGCCTCAAGTATTTTCTGGTCGTTCATGCTTCCACCTCAAAAAATTCTTTGTGAATCTTTTTATCAAAAAACTTTTTTAAAACATATCCAGCAACTGGACTCACTGTTTTATCTTTTCTATAAGTCTCAATGGTCACAATTTTATGCCCATCTTGTTTTAGGTCATTGATCCTAGATGCGAGCCTCAAGATCGGCGGGTCAAAGAAAAGGCAATTGATCTGAGAAATTACCTGGCCTGCTTCGAGGTATTTTAAAATTCTTTGGGCTTGAGATTGTTTCACTTCAATTTCCTTTCAAAGCACCCGTGATGGCAAAAGGGGGACGCAAACCACCACGGGCGATCAAATTACTTTTTTAACTTAGACTGTTCGACTCCTGCATCAGGGTTTTCGTTGCTGAAAAATTCCTGTTCTGCCTTTGCAATATCAATCACCTGAGAATTTTTTTCTGGCGTGATATTTGTTGGCGGGTCGATCTCTGTTTTAAATGAATCCTTTTCGATAGCGTCCTGCATTTCGATAGACATGATGCCCCAACGTGAGATCAATAAACGGATTAGAGTTTTGAACGCCATCGCGTCAAAATCTTTAGACCAAAAAGACCAAGAAGTGCCCTTACTTTTATCTGAGGCATAAGCCTGAGAATATTTAAAGGCATGCGCTTCCATTTTCTTTTTAGACCAATAAATAGTTTTACGGAAACCATTCACATATTCAAACATTGCATAATATCCGATAGTTTCGGCTGCTTCGCGGACTTCATCATCCTCAATCAATTTAACTTCAATCTCTTCGTTCATCGGATCATATTTCACTAGCTCATCTTTTTTAATCGCTATCACATTTAATTTTTTGTAATGACCCGATCGAATGGCAAGCTGAATATAACCCTTATAACCAATCTGAAATTGAGCCTGATCTTTATAGGGGACGATGTAATACTGTCCGAGCTGTGGGCTTGGCGAAAGGTCTAATGATTGGCCTATCATTGCCGCGCCAAAAATAGACCATCGGTCACACTTTAAAAGTGCAGGGGTTGCATTAACGGCAGAGGTTATCGCAGTGATAAATCTTTGTCCGTTCTTACCGCCCACCACATCATTAATTTTCTTTTTTACTATGTCACTTGTGAAAAAATCAGATATTGATTGATTTTCTCCGGTTGCTTGCAAACTATTATTTACTGCCATTTTCAATCCTTTCTACTTTGATTTGATTTAAAACAAAGTATTCCTTCAATGCTTTTAACTGCTTTACAGTTACAAAAACTTTAAAATTTATCTCGGCAATCGCCTCGCTTTCTTTTTCGATTGGCGCTTCTACGAGAGGCGCAGGTTTTGGTTGTTCTTTTGGTGCTTGTCCTGCCTGTGCCATTTTTACTTTTTGATCCTGCAATCTTTGTTTTTCCATAAGAGCGATAGAAAGGTTTCTTGTCTTGAAATAAGTGTCTTTAACAGAAATTAAAATTGACTCATCGACTTGCAAAGAATCAATAACCACTAAATCTTTTTTTGTGGTGTCTACCATCACGTCTAAAGCCTCTTCGATTTTTTTAATTGTAGTTCCTGAATTAAGCCACTTTGAATCAAAAATATTATCGAACGGTAAAAGCTCTTTAAATTTCCCGATTTTTTCTAAGTAAATTTCTTCGATCTTTTTTTTCTTGTCAGCCTTTGTTTTCTCTTCAAACGATTTAATCTGTTTGTCGATAGCATCGATTGGCGCTTGAACCATAGACTCGAGTTTATCCATCTTTAATTTAAACGCCTCATAAGGCACTAAAATTTTATTCTTTATCTCTATGCGTTTATCACTCAGAGCCTTTTTAAAAGCGTTTAATTGTGCGCGAGTAGCGGCGTTTTCTTTTAGCTTGTCTTCGGTGACAACCAATCCTTTGAACTTGTCGAGCTTATCGGTCAATTCCTTTTCAAGCTCTTCATAATTAAAAGTAACCTCTTTTAAAAATCCGTCCTCTGTCGGTGCAGTTATTCTCAATTCCATTTTATTTTTCCTTTCGTGCTGATTTATTTATTAAGTATATGCTATCGCATATGCCTTTGTCAATCGATGGGTGGCAGGATCAAATCGGGCATTTTGTCTTTTAGAATGTTCTCATTCCAAAAATGAAGTTCTTTTTTTAAAAGAAAATCTAAATCGGCTTTTACCTCTTCGCGTGAAAAGAAATAGTGACGGGTATCTAGTCGGATATCGTTGCCATATTTTGTTTTGAGCTGTGCTTTTAACAAAACAAACTTTGCTTGAGGCTTCACTAAAAGATAGTGCAGGCATTGAATATAATAATTTTGAGGAAGTTGATTTTTCCATTTTTCTTTGTGCATAGATTGCAAAATAAAAGTTGTTTTAACTTCCAAAATGCCAGGCTCTTTGCTGTCTTTATGAATTAGATCGCCGTCAACTGTGCCGATAATAAAAGGATAATCGGGGCTTTGCGCTAACTGATAATTTTCTGGGTCGCTCGAATAAATGACATCATATTCTGGGTAGTCAAGCTTGAAAAGCTCAATCAATGGGCGTTCTGCTTTTCGTCCGTATTCTTTAGCCTCAAGATTTTTAGAGTCGTCGTCCTGCATTCGTCCGGTTTTTAATAAAAATAACTCCTGATTATTTCGATAAGGATTGAGCCCTAATATTGCCGAAGCCTCAGAACCGCCAATGCCTTTAAGCCTAGCGCCTAACCATTCTTTTTTGTCCACAAAATCCCCTTTTTGATTTTATTTACTCTTTATAGGCGATAACTATTTTTGAAAGCATCTCACGAAACTTCTTTGAGTCTCGATATAAGATCAGACAATAGGCGATGAATTCAGAAAATTTAAACTTTTCACAAACCTCTTTTTTTTCTTTAAGTAAACTTTCTCTAACAGAAACACAAAAATCATTTTTTGCCATGGTTGCCCCGTTTCTTCTATTATATATGTCAAAGCATATACCATTCAGAAGCAAAAAGCAACGTGGTAAAATATTTTTATGGGGAAGAAAACCGCCGGAGTTTTAAAGTTTGTAGGGGATATTTACGGTGGCAACGAAATGTATATTTCAAGACGCTCAAAGGTTTTAAGCGAGCAATACAAAGCTTTTAAACTTCTCGTTGGGTACGAATTCAGGAATCAAAATAAAGGCTTTGAGGCATTGCAAGGCAGGTTAAAAGTAACCCTTTTTTACAACTCCAAACATGATGGGGATAACGTTCAAAAAGGTATTTTTGACGGATTGCAAGGGATCGCCTATAACAACGATCGCCAAATAAAAGACCGCCATATTGTCGAATCGAAAGAGATCGAGCCAGGCTTTTGGCTTTACATTAATGAGATAGGCGAAAAATAATCTAGCGGTTTACCGCGACATAAATCAAAGCGATTTTTAAAATCAAATTCTCAATTTTTAAATCTGTTATTTGCGAGCTTCGCGCTTCTTCTTTGCCTTCGTAAAAAGCTTGGGTGGTCATGCCCTGCACATATCGAGCTGTGCATAAATCAGTATCATCTAAATTATTTTCTACAGGCTTATCGTTTTTTGGGGCTAATGTAGGGAGTTCTAAGCAGCGAGCTTCTAAACCTAGGGCTAGAACGCTTAATGTCATCAGCAATATCAGCGCCTTTTTCATTTTTTTTTCTTCCTAAAAAACCAAACAACAAAAGAGGAAATAACAAGAGGCCAAAAATAATTTTCAATAAACCCAATAAAAAATTCCACGCTTTGATCATACGATTTTTAAAAGTTTAAGCAAGCCAAATAAAACGCCTGCCCCGCTGACAATTGAAGCGATTCCACCGTGCAAAAGGGTAATGTATTTTCTAAATCTTGACTGTTCTTTCTCCAGTTTCTCGAATCGTATTTCTATTTTTTTTTCAAATTCTTTTTGCTTCTCAAAAAAGCCATCCTGCCCAAGTGGTGGATTGAATACGTTTAATATGTCTGAGGTATTGTGCATTATTTTATCGATCTTTTCGCTAATTAAAGATTGGCGGTCTTCGATTTTTTTCAATCTTTGATCTACTTGATCCGCTTCATCACGTGTCATAAACATGTCCTTTGGCCCCATGATTCATTTTGCCTTTCTCTATTTCGCCATAGGCAGTTCTGACTTTATTTTTTTATATGCCTCAGAAAAAATCTTTATTTTTTCTGATGTGTCTTGTCCAACAATATTCATTGCGAAGATTTCTAAAATAAGCGGGTCTGTTTGTGCCTTATATTTCTCTGCGCGTTTTAATCTCACATCATTATTTTTTTGCTCGCGGGCTGCCTTTGCTTCAAATTTATCGTTATTAGTTCTCACTCCATTTTTAATAAAATATGCTTCGGTTTTTCCGAATGGTCTTGGGTTATTTTTAGGGCTTCTTTCTGTAAGTACCCCTTCAAAATCAAAATACTCGATCATATGACCCCCTTCAAAAGATAAACAATTTTTTGCCATGAACTCGATCCGCTCGATCCACCCACTTTATAATTCATGCCAGGGGCAGATGTCCCAACACCCCCGCCATTTCCTGCCGAAATTGACGCAATCACAGCGGACGCGTTAATGATTCCCAAATTACTATTTGCCACATGGTGAATGAAAGAAACGATTTCAGAAGAAAAAACGCCTACCGAGTGATACAAGGACGCGTTAAGGTTTGCTTGAAGCCAGCCAGTATGAATTACAGGCGCACGCCCTCTGCTTTGATCTTCTTTTGCACCGTAAACATCGAGCCGATAAGTGTTTGAAATAGGCGTCACAAGACCGCTTGCGCTGTTATTATAACGAGTAAATTTAGGCATCACTTTAACAAAATTAGATTCCGTCTCGTTTCCAATCTCAAAAATGAATCCTTCAAATGTGAATGATGTCGACGTTGTTGTGTCGTTATGAATTACTTTTAAGGCTAGATTATGCAGATCGATTTGGTCTGCAAATTTATCATAAAGCAACCAGATAAATGAACCTTGCTCGTAACCCGCTGATTGAGTATCGATATATCTAGTGTTTGACCCATTTAATGTAACCTGCAATTCTGCGCCTATAGTCGAGTTGTCTATTTTTCCAACCATGTAAATTGCTTTTAATCCTGCATTATTTGGGGTAGTCGCTTCAACATAAGCCGCGTTTGTCACCGTAGTATTCGATCGTCTTAATAAAGCTAAACTGTTGTCTGTAGCGCCGACCCATGTTCCAGAATAAGTTAAGCCTGAGTCATCAGCGCCGATTAAATAACTTTCTGCGCCCATAATCAAAGATCGGTTTATAGTCGATGGTGATTTTTCAGAATAAAAAGCAGCTCCGGAAAATCTGAAATAATTACTACCTGAAATAGCAGTCGCGGTAACTCTTAATGTGTGCCAGCCTTCTGGGAGCGATCCATTATCAATCCTAAGCCACATAGACAAACTGTTGTTTGGAGTATCCGCATTAAAACCGCTAGTGTTTCTCACATAGGTATTAACCCCATCGATCAGAAAATCTATATCATTGTCTTGATCTGTCGAAGTATAAATATTTAACCAAATTTTTGAGCCATAAAATCTAAATTCCAAATAGTCCGTCGCTGTCGCGGTTTGCGTATAAGTTGCATTCCAGACGGTAGTCGTGACATTGTTTTTGTCTGCACCCCATGTGCCTGTCAAAAGAAAAGTAGCAGGTGGAACCTCTGAAATGCTTGCCGCCGTGCCACCACTGCCAGATTTGCAGGCAAACACACTACATGGCCGTTGAACGCAATACGTAGTATAAAAGAAATATTCGATCAAAATTCTTGACGATCTGCCCAAAGTAATTCTTACTTTGTATTCCGCTAAATCTAGACCCTTATAAAGTTCGTATTGATTTCCGTAAGAAGTTGTGGCCGCGCTATCATTTGTTAAAGTTATTTTGTTCGTCCATGTAGAACCGCCATCGCTTGAAAGTTCGGCTGTAAAAAACCCTTCACTCGTAAATTGAGCGATCGCAATTCCTACAGATACACCAAAAAATGGGAAAATAGCCGTATCTGCAGCCGTTGAGCTTGTTTTTGCCCGACCAAATTTATAAACCCCCGAATCATCATTTGACCATGAGCCCGTATAAGTTATTTCCCCTGAATTATCCGCGCGGCATAAAAACGTATCGACAGTATTTAAAAAGGTTTTGCCTTGAACGAGAGAATCAAACTTTGTTCCAAACTCTATTTGCTGAAAATATTGCTGCAATTCAAACTCAGTGTCTTCCGAATCTTCTTTTTGATTGATCGAAAAATTCGTTTTGAAATGCCCATCGGTATTTTTTACCGGAGAAGCCCGACGCATATCGACAATATTTTTTGTGGTTACATTATTGACGCTCGTAGGTCTGAAAACATAGGCGAGCAAATCTTCACCTGCGGGCACAGAAGGAAAAGCGGGGACTGCTGCCGCCGTTCCTGCTGTTGCCGTATAAGTGCCCGCGCTTGCATCAACTGAGATCGCGTCCCATCTAGGATTTGAGCCGTTCGCCGCAGACATTGACACGGTAGAATTGCCACCTGTTTTAGAAAAGAAAGTATTGTCAGAGCCAAACCATGTGCCGCCCGAATCATCGATTTCGACGT
>JACCEC011202261.1_pt1 | contig 12602 bp, 15 predicted proteins | sample 7450121 | NCBI WGS metagenome assembly JACCEC01 (sample SAMN15323455, study PRJNA562643) | freshwater metagenome | isolation source: river surface water | place: USA:Blue River Watershed | collected 2017-08-18 | reverse complement strand
GGGGCGGGCGGGGCCGGGGGCCCAGATCATATTCCCGCCGGGGCTGAAGCGGTCACTCACCGGCGCTTGCCGACCAGGACGTCCTCGTCCTCGAACAAGTTCTTGAACGTGACAGACGCCCGGGGCTCCTCGCGGAGGTACGTGTCCAGGTCGCGCGGCAGGTAGCGGTACACTATTTTTTGGGTCGAGCGCGCCGCCACCAGCTCGTTGGCCATGATCAGGATGATGCCCGCGAACAGCAGCAGCAGGAGCGTCACGTTCATTTCCCTGTTTTTCTCCCCGCGCATTTTTTTCGGCGCCCGCGCCCGCGCCGAAAAAAATGTGCTCTTACGAAAATGTCCGTCCCCGGCCTCCCCAGGAACGTGCTGTCCGTCATCTACTCGAAAGCCGACCCTAAGACCAAGGCGCGGCTGCGCGTGCTGGACAAGCACGCTCTGGCCGACCCGCTCATGCCCGCGCCCCTCAAGAGGGGCTACGCGTTCGGCACGGGTCGCTACCAAAAGCTGTACAACACGATCGAGAAGCGGGTGCGCACGGCGATGTACAAGTGGGGCCAGGCGGCGGATATCAGCTGGGGCCCCTACCGGCCCGGCAACCCCGTGATATCGTCCGCGGCGGTCGAGACGCTGTCCGCGGTGGCCGACAAGCTCGCCGACCTCGTCCGGACCGCCATGGGCCTGTACAGGCGCGCCGTGAAAGAGAAGCGGCGGGACGTGGGGCCCGTCTCCACCTTCGGGCTGGCGAGCGTGTTCCCCAAATCGGCAAACGGCGCGAGTTTCGTGCACCCCGACCGCGAGGCGTTCATGGACGCGGTGCTCGAACGCGCCCAGCGCGATCTCGCCGCCTTCGAAGCGAACTTCGCCAAGCTGGGCATCCGGAAGAACAACGCCGGCAGGTCCAAGCACGAATCGGACCGGAGGTCCCTCATCAAAGTCGAGCGGAGGTGGCGGGCGGGGGGCAAGGTATTGTATTATGATCCCGCCAAACGCCGGGCCGCCCGCGTCGCTCGCCGCGCCGCCCGCCGGCTCGCCGCGTGAGCTCACAGGCCCGCGCGCGACGCCAGGCACGGCAAAATAAGCTCGTACGCCGCGTCCGAGGGGTGCAGGCCGTCGGGGAACAGCGACGGGTTGCGGGGGTCCAGGTCCTGGCCGCACGTCACCCACGTCGCCCCCGCGCCCGCGGCGGCGCGCTGCCACTTGGGGTTTTTTTGGGCGAACCCCGCCTTGACGGTTTCCGGCAAAATCGCCAGGACGATGAGCTTGGTGGCCGGGTACTTGCGCCGGAACCACTGCAGCAGGTAGGCGAACCGCGCGGCCGCCTGGTCGTGGTTCGTGCGGTTGTTGGTCCCGATGAGGAAGGCCGCGGTCCGGGGCGCGGTCGCCGGCGCCTCGCCCCCCTTCCACAGCCGCCACGCCAGGTTCTCGACCGTGCTGCCGCCGACGCCAAGCGCCAGCGACGACACGTGTCCGAAATACTTTTTCCACAGCGCCGGCTTGCGCGTGGCCAGCACCGCCGTGATGCTGTCGCCGTACAGCACGAAATCCAGCGGGCCCGCGGCCTCCGCCACGCGCTTCTTGTTGAAGTCCGCCGCCCACATCGCCTGCTGCGCCGGCGGCACCGCCCAGCTCGGCGGCGTCGACATGGTCACGGTTGCTACGCTCTCAACACTTTTTTCACGCGGGAGGCGCGCCGGCGGGCTGTTCGGGCGCTTTCCGCCCGGAGTCGGTGCTGAGCGCAGTGCCGAGCCACAGGACGAACAGCCACTTGAGCGCCCACAGGACCAGCAGCCTGATGATCGCGATCCACGCGAGCAGCGTCAGCACCGGGTGCCGCGCGAAGTCGCCGTACCTGAGCGCCGCCCAGATGGCCACGACGCTCGCCGCCGTCGGCGCCAATAAGTACAACGTGACAGGAAGTGGAACGCCCATCCCGGGTGTTACATACGCCATCACACTTTTTTTCGCGGTCACGGCAGCTTGGGCGCCGGCGCGATGTCGAACGGGTTGGTCAGCACGCTGCGCGCGCCGTAGAAAAAGTCGAAGCGCGCGCGTCGCACCAACGCCGCGTTCATCTCGAAATCCTCGCCGGCCATCAGCGCGCCCTGCTCGAGCGTGTACGTCGCGTTGTGCCCCGCCAGCCCGAACTCGTACCACGCCTCGTGGCACACGGCCTCGCCCTTGTCGAAGCACGTCACGCGCAGCTGCACGGCCGTCACCGCCCGCGGAAAGTCGTCGATGCTCCACGGTTTGAACGACACGCCCACCCGCGCGTGCCCCCGGCGGTACACCCGCAGCCACGGCGCCAGGCGCGCGGGCCGGACGGGCAGCACGCCGTGGTCCAGACACACGCTCACGCTGACCATCGACACGTCGTGAAACTTGATCAGCGTCCCGAACAGCTTGGCGGGAGGCACGACGTCGAACTTCTCGGTCGACACCACCGCGTTCTTCAGCATGCACGCCGCGCGGCCGTCCCACCCGCCGCGCGCCTCGCCCAGCGCCGCCAGCGCCCGCAGCGCCGCCACCTTCTCGGCCGGGTGGTACATGACCGCGTGCAGCGAGGCCAGGCGGAAGGCCAGGTCCTGGGTCAGCGCCCGGCACGCGCCCAGCGCCCACCCCAGCACCAGGTGCGGCGCGAAAAAGTTGGGGGCGTAGGTCGCCACCGCCGTCACCACCTGGTGGTCCGCGTGCGCCTCCAGCGGCCCCAGCACCCCCGCCAGGAACTCGGGCCACAGCGGGCGCAGCGCCACCAGCCGCCGGCACACCACCGCCGCCAGCGCGGGGTTGCGCAGCATGCGGGGCGCGTGCCGCAGCACCGTCGCCAAGTCCTCCCGCTGCACCAGGTGCCACAACCGCGCGTCGAGCTCGAAGTCGAAGGCCGTGCACCCCAGGTACTTCATGCACGCCGTCAGGGTCTCGATCTCTTCGAGCGTCGTGTCGAACGCGCGACGCACGCCGTGCACCACGTCCATCGCCAACCGAAACGCCGCCGACGTCTGGCCGGGCAGCGGGATCACCCGCCGGCCGTCGCGGTCGCGCGACCAAAACCCCGGCGCCTCCCCCGGCACCTCGCCCGGCTCCGCGCCGCCCGGCTCCGCAGACACGACCTCCAGGATGTCGCGCAGGACCTCGCACGTCGATTTGATCACGAACGCGTTGCACGGCACGACCACGCCGTCGTCGAACACGAGGGCCACGGTCGCGTCGGCCGCGACGTCCTCCCGGGTCATCGCGCGCATCTTGGTTTGGTCGCGTCCAGCGCCGGCGCGCGCTTAAGTTTTCGCCGACCGCCGGGGCGGCCAAATCCTCTACTTTTTTGGCCCGAATACGGGAGGACGACGCCGCGCCATGCTCGACCCCCGGCAGTGCGGGCGGTTTGTCAAGGCCCAGATCGGGTGCCTCCTCCCCGGGTGCCACCCGCCGCGGTGGATCGGGTCCATCGAGATCGTCGACCGCGGGTCCGGGTGGAGCCCCGCGGACCGGGCGGCCTTCGGCGCCGAGCTCGGGGACGCGCAGGCCCGCATCGACGACGTTCACTCCAAGTGCGAAGAGTACGGCTTTCCCAAGGAGAGGCATCACGTGCGCGTCGTCATCGAGAAGGACGTGCTGTATTTCGAGGACGAACAGGGCCGCCTGGGCCAGAGCTACCTGGCGAACCCTTCCTCGTCCGCATGGGGCGCGGACATGCGGCAGGCGCTGAAATGCCGCGACGAGGACGAGACGGTGCGGGGCTATTTGTACGCAGAGGCATCGCCGGAGGACCGGCGGCCGAGCGCGCGGTGGTGCGACGCTCCCGTGTGCCCGTGGCTGTGGTACACGCCCTGACTGTCATGACAGTCGCGGCCATCTGCGCACCCGCCGCTGCGCCAGATTCGACCCGTTTTTTTCGGACGCGGTGACCAAGGCCCCCACCCCAAGAGGCCCCCCGACTGCCCCGAAGAATGCGACGCGCGCAGGCGCCCATGGACATCACCATCCGCAAGTTCGACCCCTCCAAAATGGACGATCGACGCGTGGTCATGATCGTCGGCAAACGCAACACCGGCAAGTCCGTCCTCGCCAAGGACATCATGTACTTCAAGCGCCACCTGCCCGTGGGCATGGTCATGTCCGGCACCGAGGAGGGCAACGGCTGGTACTCGTCCTGGGTGCCCGACTGCTTCATCTACAACGAGTTCGACAAGGAGGCCATCGAAAAGCTGATCCGCCGGCAGCGCCGCCTGGCCAAGGGCGGCCGCACGCCGCCCAAGGTCTTCCTCGTCCTCGACGATTGCATGTACGACAAAAAGGTCATGCGCGAAAAGTGCATGCGCCAAATCTTCATGAACGGCCGCCACTGGGGCATCTTCCTCCTCGTCACCGCCCAGTACGTCGCCGACTCCGGCCCCCCCGAGATCCGCTCCAACTGCGACTACGTCTTCGTCCTGCGCGAAAACATCCAGCAGAACCGCGAGCGCCTCTGGAAGATGTTTTTTGGGATATTCCCCACGCTCGAAAGCTTCAACGCCGCCCTCACCGCCTGCACCGACAACTACCAGTGCCTCGTCCTCGACAACACCAGCAAGTCCAACCGCATCGAGGACTGCGTGTTCTGGTACAAGGCCAAGGTCCGCGACAACTTCCGCATGGGCTCCCCCCTCCTCTGGCACTTTCACTCGAGGCATTACAACCCGCACTACGACGACGAAGACGAACAGCAGCCGCAAAAACAGGCCAGCGACCGCCGGCGACAGCTGGTCACGATACAAAAACTGCCGGCCAAGCCCCGCTCGCGGCGGGCGATGTGAGCAGCGCCGACGCCAGGGACACCCGCGCCGCCGCCGCCTCGATCGCGCCGCGCCGCTCCTTCGGCACCGCGCCCGGGGCCCCCAGGGTCATCACCGCCGCCGGCTCGGGGCCCGCCGACGTCGGCGTCGGCGGCGCCGACGGCTCCCGCGCCGACGGCTCCCGCGCCGACGGCTCCCGCGCCTCGGCCACCAGCTCCTGGAGCCGGCGGGCCGCGTACGCTCGGACGTACGCGCCGTACGCCTCCGCCCCCAGCAGCATGAGCAGCACCGCCAGCGCGGACGCGCGGTCGTCCGGAAACCCCATGATCGTCACCACGCCGCGCTCCCATCGGTCGTCGTGAAACATCCGAGGTCGCATCGCGAGTTTCACGTCGTCCAGCGTCAGCGCGTGCACCAACGGCACGCCTCGCGCCGTCGCGTGGCTCCGCAGGTCGCGCAGCTTGGCCGCCGCCTTGCGCGGCACCCCGTCGTCGCGGCACATGATCACCAGCGCCGGGCGGTGCTCGCGCAGGATGTGCCGCGCCGCCTTCAGGCCGACGTGCGCGTTCACCCCCAGGGTCAGCGAGGACAGCAGCTCGAACGCCACGAGCTCCACGTCCGCGTCGATCAGCTGCGGGATGCCGCCCCCCGCCCCCGTCACCGCGCACGCCTTCGCGGTCGCGACCGCCACCTGCCGCGTCGCGCTCGCCGTGGCCAGCAGGCTCTCGTACTCGGACATGCCGCCGCCGGGTCGGGACACCGGGGCGACCCCCGCGGGGAGGGCCTATGAGCCCCGCCCGGGGCCCAGATCGTGGTCCCCCGACCCTCCCACATCCAGATAACAGCCCGCTCGTGGCACTCGCAAATATCCGGCCATGAATCGGGGGCCATGAATCGGGGGCGGTTCCACGAGACCCTCGTGTGCATGACGCGCGCGCAGCTCGAAGCCGCGTGCGTCGAGCTGGGCCTCGGCGGCGATACCAAGAACGCCATGCGCCGCGACCTGTGGCGCGCGCAGGCCGACCCCGTGCTCGCCCGCACGGTGACCAAGCACGTCGTCGATGCCATCAACTCCAACAAACGCAAACGCTACCTCCTCAAAGTGCAAGAACGCCGGGAGCACGACCACGTCGCGCGCGTGCTGTTCGACGAGCCAGACACCGACATCGACACCCCAGACCTCGCGGCCGAGGCTGCCTGCGTGTGGAACGACTCTGACTCTGGAGACGCCGAGTCTGACTCTGGCGACGCCGGGTCTGACTCTGGCGACGGTGTCGATAACGACCACGGCGCTGGCGCGGTGCCCATGTCGTGCTGATGCCGCTGCAGCCCCAAAACTATACCATTCGTAGTTGCCGGCAGTTTTGGCCTCCCATAGTCTACGAATGTTATAACGAATCTTTTCGACCGCGCGCCACGATGTGACACCGAAAAAGGTTGAGACCCGGGGTGGCCGCGGTCGGTGCATTCACCATGGGGGCCATCGAAGTGCACCAGTTGGACGCGGCTGGCAACGTGATCGCCACGTTTGCCTCCGTGTACCACGCGGCCAGGGCGCTGGGTAAGACCGGCGGCCAGGGCAACATCAACAGCGTGGCCAACGGCAAGGCCAAGACCGCCTACGGATTCCGGTGGCGGTACGGCGACCGGCCGGCGGCCGCGCCCAAAGACCCGCCGGCGCCCAAAAAACGCGCCGCGGCGCCCACGGTCTTCGACCTCGCGTACATCGCCGGCATGTTCGACGGCGACGGCAGCGTCAACATCTCGCTGGTGGGCCCCCAGGGCAAGAAGGGCTTCCTGCTCAAGGCCGAGCTGACGCAGTGCAACGCCGCCTTCCTGGAAAACATCAATGCCGACGCGTTCGGAGGCGCCGGCAAGATGTACGTCGACAAACGCGGCGACAAGTACCGCGGCGAGTCGGCCGCGACGCTGCGGTTCTGTGGGCAGGCGGCGTTCGGTATTCTCGACGCCGTCGCGCGCCACGGCGTCATCAAGGCCGAGCAGGCGCGCGCGGCGCTCGAGTTCCTTGACCTGCCGCGCGTGAACTCGTCGGACGCCAAGGAAACCATCCGCCTGCGAATGAAGGACCTCAACGCCGACAAGACGGCATACGACAAACCATGGGACCGTCTGTGCGACGCCTACGTCGCTGGCCTCTTCGACGCCGAGGGGCACGTGCACATGTCCGAGCGCGGCGGCAAGAAACGCATGTACGTCAAGATCACTCAGAAGTCGGACGTCCGCGTCCTGGACCGCATCCGGCAGCTGTACGGCATGGGCACGGTCGACGACGTGTGCTGGAAAATCTATAGCCGCGAAGACGCGGAGCGCTTTTACCGCGCCGTCAAACCGTTTGCGGTTGTCAAAGCCGCGCCCCTCGAGGCTCTCAAGCAGTTTTGCGGCTTCTAAGCTCGCTGGATGTAACGTTTGAGAATTACATTCAGTTCGCGCGGCATACGGGGTCGCGCCAGCACTTGCAGTTCGAACACCTGACGCGGTCATCTTGGGAGGCCATTTTTTGGGCAGTGCCGCGGGACTGCTCAAAAAAAGGTCTTGTGACCACATCGTGAAAGACAAAAAAGCATGGCATGGCTGTTGTTGCGATCAGTTCGAGTCGCTTACTCCCCCGGCTTTCACCGGGGGGCGGACTGTATCTCAAGCGCGCTCGGGCTGTCCGGGCCCTCCTCGCGCGCCGACTACCGTTCAGTCTCTGACGGCCTTCCGTAGGCTGGACGTGGCGCCCTTAGGAAGTCACCATGCGGATTACCCAATCCCGGCCATTATTACCATACCCCGGTTCCATTCCGGGCCAGGGCACGCTTTCGCGGTGCCCCTTGGTAGGCGTCGGGCTCTCAGGGTGTTCCCGCAACAAGTAGTCTTGCAGATCTCGCGAGATCCACTAGCCGCTGGCGTCGGCCGAGATGGCCGCCGGGTGCACAAACGAAGTTCCCACGGAGAGATCCCGGATCTCCGTGGCGTGCGACTTTTCTGCCCACTACGAACTGTAGGCGAGACCGCCCCGGTCTCTTACCCGCGACCTTTCGGCCGCGGCTGGAGCACACCTTACGCCCTCACCGGAAGTGGCTGGCTTCCTCGGACGCACACTCTGCTGCTCTCTGGGCGATCCTCCGTAGACATTGCCATGTCGTCCGTAGGAGAACCGCTGCGGATTGTCCAATCTTCGACGTTTTTCCGCCCGAGGTCGTTACCCTGGGTATCTGCCGCCGGCTTTCGCCGGCGGGATCGGAGTCGAAGCTCTCAGGAGTTTCCCGCAATCGAGTGTGTTGCCGGTCCGTGGACCGACTAGCGAGTTATATGGACTCGCGGCGCAGCTACGCAGCTTGCGCGCACGAACCCCGGGGGCTTCCACTGTTTGCCCACGCGGAGGGATCCCGGACCCCGCGTGGCAGCTCGCTGTTTGGGACAGGCTTGTTTATCCCGGACATAATGCGGAAAACGTTATAGTTCTCGGCGAACACCTTGAGGGAGGAGAGGGAGGTGGCGCCGGACAGGGTGACGTCCTCTGCGGTGACGGCGGACACGGTGGAGCCGTTGGCGGAGGCGGCCTTCATGGTGAGGGAGAGGGTGGCGTTGTCGATGCGGGAGAAGTTGCACGAGCCGGAGGGCTGGTGCTCGTCGGGCTTGAGGGAGAAGGAGTAGAGGTAGACGCCGGCGGGCACGCGGGCGCGCAGGGTCTGCCAGGGGGTCACCATGTTGAAGTAGGAGCCCTTGCGCTCGGAGAAGCGGTCGTGGCCGTTGAGCTGCAGCTTGGCGGCCTTGAGGGGCGCCAGGGCCTCGGCGTAGGTGTTGATGTTGGCGTAGTCGGCGGTGGAGGCGGAGGTGTACTGGCCGTGCTTGGTGCCCTTGAACACCCAGGCCAGGAACTTGGTGGGGTGGTTGAAGTTCAGGCGCACGTTCTGGGAGCGCGCGTCGGAGGCGGACACGGTCACGGACTCGTCGCCGGTGAACTGCAGCTGCTGGATCAGGTACTCGTGGGAGACCTGGGCGAAGCGGCGGCGCTCGTCGGTGTCCAGGTACACGTAGTCGACGTAGCACTGCACGGTCAGGTCGGCGTCCGAGGAGGACACGCCGTCCACGGAGCCGGCGGCGGCCAGGTTCAGATTGATCTTGACCTCGTGATACTGCACGTTTCACGACACCCTCCCTTTCGGGATATTTCAGGTCAAGATCGGTAGCGTACAAGGGAGTAGACTATATCTTACAGTCTCACGGGGGCTGGCAGGGCCCCTCGACCGCACATCCATTTAGTCGTTGAACCTTCTCCGTAGGCTTGCCGTGCGGCTCAGAAAGCCGCGACGCCCGTAGGAGCTTGGCTGCGGATTGCCCATTTCGGGGTCCGAAGACCCGTCATCCAGGAGGTTGTGACCATACCTCAGATGGTTGCTCTGAGCCACGCCACGCTTTCGCGCAACGCTTGGTACTCCTGGCGACCGAGCCCGCGGTTTTGGATGAACCGGTGGGCCGAAACCAACGTGTTGAAGAACTCGTGTAGCAGGATCTTGTCTCGCTTTGCGATGTTGTCCGCTGCCGTCTTGGGCTGGATGTTGGTCCAGCGGAAGCAGATGCGCTGCTGCTCTTCGACCGAGAGGTCGAATGCCGCGACGGGAAGGACGTGGTCTACGTGCCAGTGAGACCCGTAATTCTCCCAAGTCATGCCTGGTTCGAAGAGGAACTCGATCCAGTGCAGGACGCGCTCAAAGCTCATCCCGAGCAAAGCTTCCGTGGGGGCCGCTTTGACTGCTGAGATGCCCTTTGCTCTGAAGGCAGAGAAGGCTTTTGCGGTTCGCCCTCGGAGGCGCTCGCCGAGCTGGTAGACTGCGTCGTCTTTCTTGCTTTCACGGTACTCGCGCCGTTGGGCGGAGATCGCTTCAGCGTTGGAGACTCGGTACGCCTTCATGTTCTCCAGCTGCTTCTCGCGGTTCGCGGCATGATACTCGCGCAAACGTGCTTTGATCCTGTCGATGTTCTTCACCCGATACTCGCGCTTTTTGGCGCGCAACGCATCGCCTTGGTTCTCGCGATATCGCTTGTTGCGCGCGGCCGTCTTCTCGGCGTTGGCTACACGGTGCGCCTTGCGGCACCCGTTGCAGCGAGCCTCGAGCCCGTCCTGTGTGCACTTGTTCTTTCCGAACTCGGCACGGGGCTTGACGGTGCGGCACGAACAGCAACGTTTCGTATCGTTGTCGGTGGTCGCCATGTGATGGCTTTAGGGTGTTCCCGCAATTTGGATGTGTCGCAGCGTGTCTGCTTGAGCTCCTTGGGCCAGATCATCGACCTGTTGACCAGATCGAGAACTGCCCCTGTGCTCAGCAGCACGCCACTAGCACCTGACTGCCGCCGGGGGCGGCCTGGAAGTCGAACTGGTTTTCCCACGCGCAGGGTCCAGATGCGCGTGGCAGAGTGCTTTTCCGCTCCGCAGAATTTGAAGCGATGAGGGGCAGCGCCATGCCGGGGGACCTGTTAAAAAAGAACACTAGAGGCAGGTAGAAGCGCTTGACGGTGCCGACGGCCTCGCCGTCGACGAAGTCGGTCATGCGGCGGTACTGGGTCTGCTCGTCGTCCTTGCGGAACAGCGAGTCGTAGACGCGGAACCAGTCGGCGTAGTGCTTGTCGATGCGCTGGCCGCCGATCTCGAGCTCGACGTCCTGGATGAGGGCCTCGGCGGGGTAGAAGGTGGCGCCCGACTTCTTGAGCGTGATCTCCAGGATCACGTCGGAGATCAGATCACCGTTGCGCGAGATCGTCGTGCTGACCTTCTTGCCCCAGCCCACCGTGCCGTTAAAGGTTTGCTCGATGGACTCGACGGCAAAGTTGGTGTGACGACGATAGATCGTCTTGAAGAACGTGATCTGGGGGGAGCCGGTCAGGTAGATGTCCTGGGCGCCGTAGGCGACGAGCTGCATCAGACCTCCACCGCCCATCGTGCGTCGTGTCTCGGATACTTCTAGACAGAGAAATTTTTTTTCTGGATTTCGACGCCGGGCCGCGGGGGTCCGGCGGGCTGGGTCGGCGGGGTCCGGCGGGCTGGGTCGGCGGGGTCCACGATGTGGGCCTGGGGCCCCCCTGGGGGCGGGCGGCCGGGGTTTGAGCGGGGCGCGGCGGCCCTGGGGCGGGTCCCGGTTCGTCTGTCCTGCTGGTGATGCTGGCATGTCGGCGGACGCGTTTCACCGGACGCTGCAGAGCGTGCTGACCGGCACGCGGCAGCTGGAGGACATGTGCCGCGTGCTCGTGTCGTCGGCGGTCGAGGACGCGCTGCTGTGCGTGTCCCGGGACTACGGGCACGAGTACTCGGCGCTGCTGGCGCGGTACAAGGACGACGTCGTGTCCCGGCACATCAGCGGGTCGCTGACGGCGCAGACCACGTGCCGCGGCCACCTGAAGAACGGCAAGGCCTGCACCAAGCGCGCGCTGGTGGGGGGGTACTGCCACCAGCACGCGGTGCAGATGACGGAGGAAGCGACGAAGAAGCGCAAGGTGGAGGCGTACCGCGCCAGCGCGCGGCCGTCGCGGGAGAAGGACCTTCTCGTGGATCTGTTCTTGGGACAGAAGCACGTGAAGAACTCGTCGTACACTATTTCCGGAGCTCAAAACGTCGAATTTTAGGCGATTTTTATGTGAGGTGTAACCGGGACCTCCGCGTCGATCCCGCTCACATCAGGCGGGAAGACATGCGGGTGGACATGCGGGGGCTCATGCCCATGAGCAGGTCGGTGGTGGTGGGGGCCATGCCGACGGACATGGCGACGCCGGACATGCGGCCGCGGCTCATGCGCGCGGCCATGCCGCCGCTCATGCGGGTGCCCTTGCGGGAGGCGGCGCGGGGCAGGGCGGCGCCGGAGCGCACGGCGTAGCGCTTGGCGGGCAGGGTGCCGGCCTTGATCACGGAGTAGCCCTGCTTGCGGGCGGTGGCGGCCTTGACGCAGCGGCGCTGGGCGTCGACCTTGCGGCCGGTGCGGGACGCGTGGGCGGGGATGCGGGCCAGCACCAGGTTGGCGGGGCAGTCCTTCATGCCGCTGTAGTCGCCGCCCTTCTTGTTGCGGCGGGGGAACACGCACTGCTTGCCCTGCTTCCACTGGCCGGCGACCTTGCGGCGCACGCCCACCAGCACCTTGCCGGGGGGGCAGCCCGCGGCGCCCAGCAGCTTCTTGGCGGTCGCGCCGCCGGCCTTGAGGCACCGGTGCTTGCCCTTGCTCACGGCGTGGACGTAGTGCACCTTGCGGCCGCGGGCGTCGATCTTGGGGGGGCAGATGCCCGCCGCGCGCGCGGCGCCGCTGCCGCTCTTGTAGCACTGGCAGGTGGCCTTGTCCTGCACGGGGCGGGTGGCGGGGCACAGGCGGCAGCCGCCGGTCTTGGCGGACTTGAAGGTGGAGCGGCGCTTGCGGGTGCCGCCGGCGGCCACCATCTTGCGGCCGGTCATCTTGCGGCCGGTCATCTTGCGGCCGGTCATCTTGCGGCCGGTCATCTTGCGGCCGGTCATCTTGCGGCCGGTCATCTTGCGGCCGGTGCCCTTCTTGAGCTCCTTGCGCGTCAGCTCGACCATGGTGGCCATGCCGGCGCCCAGGGCCTTGGAGCGGCGCTTGGTCATGAGGCTCATGGCGGTGTCGGGGCCCACGTTCTCCAGGACGGCGGGCGCCACCAGGCTGGTGGTGGCCACGGCGGCCATCTTGCGGCCGGTCATGCGTCCGCCGGTCATGCGTCCGCCGGTCATGCGTCCGCCGGTCATCTTGCGGGTGGACATCTTGCGTGGTGCCATGAGCGTCGGTGTGGGTTTCTCTATGAGGTCACGCACACAAAAAATTTTTTTGGCCGCGCGGGG
>JACCEC010009609.1_pt1 | contig 12603 bp, 16 predicted proteins | sample 7450121 | NCBI WGS metagenome assembly JACCEC01 (sample SAMN15323455, study PRJNA562643) | freshwater metagenome | isolation source: river surface water | place: USA:Blue River Watershed | collected 2017-08-18 | reverse complement strand
TTCTTACAGAGACCCACAATTAATACCAACAATTAAAGATTGTATTGATAAGGCAAAGTACCCTGAAAATTTAGTTTTTTCAATTGCTTGGCAACATTCAAACGAAGATGTTTGGGATAATTTAGACGAATTTAAAAATGATAAGAGGTTTAAAATTATAGATATCAATCATAAAGAATCTCAAGGTGCTTGTTGGGCTAGAAATTTATTACAACAAAAATATGATGGTGAAGAATATACATTACAATTGGATTCACATCATAGATTTGTAGAAAATTGGGACGTAGAATGTATTGATATGATAAAACAGTTACAAGACAAAGGACATAAGAAACCTTTATTGACTGGATATGTTTCATCGTTTGACCCTGATAATGATCCCGCGGGTAGAATTGTCCAACCTTGGAAAATGAATTTTGATAGATTTATTCCAGAAGGGGCGGTATTTTTTCTACCGGCAACAATTGATGATTACCAAGAAAGAACGGAACCGATACCTGCAAGATTTTATTCTGCACATTTTTGTTTTACGTTAGGTCAATTTTGTCTTGAGGTTCCACACGACCCCGAATATTATTTTCACGGAGAAGAAATTTCAATTGCGGTTAGAGCATATACTTGGGGGTATGATTTATTTCATCCACATAAAGTTGTTGTATGGCACGAATATACTCGTAAAGGAAGAAAAAAACAATGGGATGATGACCCAATTTGGGTAACAAGAAACACCAATTGTCACAAAAGAAATAGAAAACTTTTTGAGATGGATGGTGAAGTAAAGGATATTGATTTTGGGATTTATGATTTTGGTAAAGAAAGAACATTAGAAGATTATGAAAGATATGCTGGGTTATCATTTAAAAAGAGAGCAATACAACAATATACAAAAGATAACAATTATGCACCGAATCCACCATTGTATGGTGAAGAATTTGAAAATTCATTTTTAAGTATTTTCAAACATTGTATTGATGTAACATACGATAGAGTACCTGAATTAGATTACGAATTTTGGGTTGTTGCATTTCACGACGATAAAGACAATACAATTTTCAGAAAAGATGCTGATTTAAATGAAATAAAGGCGTTGATGAGTGACCCTGATGGGTATTGTAAAGTTTGGAGAGAATTTCAAATAGATAAAAAACCAACTTATTGGGTAGTTTGGCCATATAGCACATCTAAAGGTTGGTGCGAAAGAATTACGGGAATATTATAAAATGAGAAAAGTAATATTACATAATCCTTGTAATGAACATACTAGGTATTATAGAAATTATAATTTATTTTGGGACGATTTAACTGAAGAATTAAAAAAACAATTCGAAGTTACTGAAAATCGTTATTTTGAATTTGCAAATTCACAAAGATTTAAAGTAAATTTAAAAAACGGAGAATCAAATGATTTTTTATTGATGGAATGTGAGTATGTTATTGAATTTGAGGATACTGGTGATTTTTATGTTTTGTCGGTATCAGATGATTTTTCACACGCCGTATTAAATGAACAATCTAACCCACATCTTAAAAAAGTTTTATTTAGTCAATTTCATAGAGATTCGGTAAAATCTCACGTTAGAGAAGAAAATTTAGACAAATATATTCCTTGGATTTATTTTCCTTCAGGTATTGGTGATTTAAATCAATATTACGAAAAAAGACAATCAATAGGTGAATACCAAGATAAAATGTTTTTTAGAGGTACGTCTTTGGAGGATCGGTCAATTTTAAAACATATTGATGCAAATTATTTACAGGGTATTGGTACAATTGGTGGGTGGGAGCCATATTTTAATGATTTAATTAATCATAAGGTGGGTCTTTCCGTTGCGGGTAGAGGTGAGATTTGTTATAGAGACATCGAATATATGGCGGTAGGTATTCCATTCATAAGATTTGAATATACGTCAGATTTAAACCCAAATCTAATTCCTAACTATCATTATATTTCAGTAAACAGACCTAAAGATTTAATTAAAGATAGAATGGGCAATGAGGTTCACGCAAGAATGATTGTGGACAGATTTTTAGAGGTTAAAGACGATAAGGACTTCTTAGATTTTATTGCAAATAATGCTAAACTTTATTATGAAACATATTTAAAAAGGTACAATAATGTTTCACATACATTAAAATTATTAAATTTCTAAATGGAAAATATAGCACTAATAACATCGATATTTGATTACCCTGAACAATTTGAACCACCGTTTTATAAAAATGCATTGAAATTTTTAAAGGCTGAGGATATACACATATTGAGAAATTCAGATTTAATATCTAGAGACCGTTCATTATATGATAAATTATATCATTATAAAGTCGTAATATTAAAGGACTATATCCAAAATAATATTATAGGGAAATACGAGTATATTTTATTTATGGATGGCACCGACACAAATTTTATAAAAGAACCAACAGATATCATTGATAGATTTAATGAATTAAATTGTTCGGTTATATTAGGTGCGGAAAAAACAATGTGGCCAAATACTGAATATAGTCATTTGTATGAAAAAAAGAGAATTGATAGTGTTTATAAATTTTTAAATTCAGGAACATATTTTGGTAAGTCAGTAAACATATTAAAACATCTGAATTCGATAATTGATAGAGATTGTTGCAAAGGTATTGATGACCAAGGACAATGGTCGATTGAGTATCTATTATCTGATGATGTAATGATTGACCAAGAATGTAATTTCTTTTTTAGTACGTTAGATTCAAAAGATAAAATTATCGACAATAATGGTGAATATACTTTAAGTAATGTTAACGCATATATCGTTCACGATAATGGACCCTACACCGAAAACACAATAAAATTAACACAATATTATAATAGATGAAAACAATAAGAATCACACGTTTTGGATTTTCAAATCAAGGTATGCACAGTTGGATGCGTTTTTTTATTTTCGTATTATCCAAAAAATATAATGTAATTGTTGACCCCGTTAATCCTGATTTGGTAATTTACAGTAACATACATTGTAGTACCGAAAATGAGGATACATTTTTAAAACAAAATCCTATTTATCATCCATTTGAGAGACCAAATACTAAATTTCTTTTTGTATCGGGGGAACAGGCGGATTTTATGTCAAACATACACAGAGATAATGTTTGGTCTATAGGATATCAAAATTTTGAACATCCACATTATCTAAGACAACCATCAGGAATATTTGATGTTTGGACACTATTTGATGAGGCGAGATTAACCGACGCACCATTTAATTGGCTAACAGAAAAAAGAAATTTTGATTTAATTAAATCAAGAAATACGGGATTTTGTTCTGTAACACAAGCATCTCACAATGATTTTAGAGAAAAAATTTTTGATAAATTGTGTGAATATAAAACAGTCACAGCATCAGGTCCTTGGAAACAAAACATTGATAGTGATAAGGGTGGATTAAACAAATACCAATGGCAAAATTCAATTTACAACGGTAGAATTGATGGATTAACATACAGGGAAAAAATTGGATTTTTTGAAAGATATAAATTCAATATGTCAATTCATTTTACAAATACTCCATATATTTTACAAGAAAAAATATTCCACGCATATTTTAGTGGTGCAATTCCTTTATTTTATGGTAATCCGCAGATTTTAAATGAAAAGTTTAATCCTGAAACTTTCATAAATTTACACGATTATGAAAATGATTTAGATTCATTCTTAGATTTAATAAAAAGAATTGATAATGATGATAATTTATATAGAAAATACATTGAATCTCCAATGTATGTGGATAACAAATTACCTGATTATATGGATTTTGATTATACACTTAATTTCTTAGAAAAAATTATCGAGTCTTGAGATATTTGTATTGCACAATTGCGGTAGGGGAAGATTATTTTGTTTCAGCAAAAAAATTTGCAGAGAAATTAAACACGTTTTCAAATAATCATCATATGTTAATTGTTACAGATAAAATATATGAGGATATTAAAAATACCACGTTAGAAATTTTACCAAAAGATAAAACTCTTTTTATAAAAGATGTTTTTAATTACAATTTAAAATTTTACCCATTATTATTAGCAAATCAAATGGATTATGATTATATAATTTATGTTGATTCGGATTGGAGGGTTAGAGAAACTTATAACCCATCAAGTATAGAAGAAATGTTTAAATTTATGGGTGAGGAGGGTTTTGATATTTTATTTGAGAGACCACATAGAATTGGTGATGGTAAATTTGTGGGTAGAGAATGTTTTTGGCAACATAAAGTTGGTTTCTACAATCTATTAGAAACTGAAATATACGATAACGGACACGTATGTAATGAACAGTTTATTGTTTTCAAAAAAAATGATAAATTTAATATATTCATACAAAAGTGGGAAGAGTTATATGAAAAAGCAACGGAGGGTGAATTATGGCCGTTTGCTGAAGGTCTTGAAATAGGTATGTCTATGGCATATTCTAAAATGAATGGATGCTATGTTGCTTGGGAAAGATATGTTAGACAGATGTATGAATTTAATAGTAAAGATGGTGGGTTAAATATAAAATTTTAATATGGATATAAAAAATAATATAACAAAAGAATCTAATTTATTAGAAAACGATAGTATATCATCGTTTATGAATCACGCAGCACAACAATATCACGGAGTGTATGAAGTTTTTTATAATTTTATCAAAGAAGTGAAACCTAAAAGAATTTTAGAAATTGGTACCGCTTTAGGTGGATTCACTAAATTTTTAAAAATATGTTGCGACGATTTAAATTTAGATACCAATATTAGGTCGTATGATGTCAATAGAATGAGTTGGTACGATGATATGATAAAAGATGGTATTGATGTAAGAGTTGAAAATATTTTTGTTGGGGACTTTGAATCTATGGACGAGGAAGTAATTCAATTCATTCAACAAGAAGGATTAACAATAGTTCTTTGTGACGGTGGATATAAAAAGGGAGAATTTAATCTCATTTCAAATTACATAAAAGAAGGTGATTTTATTTTAGCACACGATTACGCAGAAAATAGGGAAATATTTGAGGAGAAAATTAATAAGAAAATTTGGAATTGGCACGAGTTGTCCTATGGTGATGTGAAAAATGCGGTTGATAGAAACGGGTTAGTTTATTATAATAAAGAAACATTTGAGAATGTTGTGTGGCTTTGCAAAATGAAACAAAATGGATAATGTTACAATTGTAACCGGTATATGGGACATCAAAAGAGATGAATTATCTTCGGGTTGGAGTAGGAAATTTGACCATTATTTAAATCATCTATCCAAATTAATGAAGATAGATGAGAATATGATTATTTTCGTCGAGGAGAAGTACAAAAGTTTTGTAGAAGAACTTAGACCTAAAGATAATACATTAATAATTGTAAGAGAACTTGAATGGTTTAAATCCAACCAAGATATTTTCAATAAAATACAAAATATTAGAAATAAACCTGAATGGTTTAATCAAGCACCTTGGTTGGGTGAAAGTACACAAGCAAAATTGGAAATGTATAATCCAATTGTTATGTCTAAAATGTTTTTATTGAATGATTCATCAATTTTAGACCCGTTTAATTCTACACATTTAATTTGGGTTGATGGCGCACTAACAAATACGGTGCACGAAGGTTATTTTTGGCACGATAAGGTTTTACAAAATATACCCGAATTTTTTAATAAATTTAGTTTTGTATGTTTTCCATATGATGGAAAAGTTGAGATTCACGGATTTGAATATCAACAAATGTGTGAGTATGCGGAAGATGAAGTTAACAAAGTTGCTAGAGGTGGAATATTTGGTGGACCAAAACATTTAATTAATAAAGTAAATGAAATTTATTATGGTTTATTATCTGATACGTTAAGTAAAGGATATATGGGTACAGAGGAAAGTTTATTTACTATAATGCTATACAAATACCCTGAATTATTTCAATATTTTGAAATTGAAATGAATGGTTTATTGGGAACATTTTTTGAAAATTTAAAGAATAAAAATTTATCACCAAAAAATGAAAAAGGTTCAATAGTATCTGTTAACGAACACAATAAAAATAATGTTGCATTATATGTTTTAACATATAACTCACCAAATCAATTTGAAAAACTTTGTTTGTCATTTGAAAGATATGACAGAAACTTTTTAGATAAACCTAAAAAATATCTTTTAAATAATTCATTAGATAAAGAAACTGAAACAACATATTCTTATTTATGTGAGAAATATGGTTTTGAAGAAATAAAAAAAGACAACTTAGGTATTTGTGGTGGTAGACAATTTATTGCAGAACACGCGGATGAGAATGGTTTTGATTATCATTTCTTCTTTGAGGATGATATGTTTTTTTACTTAGGTGATGATGAATTTTGTAGAAATGGTTTTAGGAGAAAAATAAATGATTTTTACAATATAATGATTGATATTGCGTGGAATGAGAATTTTGATTTTTTAAAATGGAATTTTTCCGAATTCTTTGGTGACAACTCAAAACAATGGTCGTGGCACAATGTGCCAGGTGCGGTAAGGGCTGAATTGTTTCCTGAAAAACCAGTAAAAACAACTGGTGATCACAACGCCGCACCATATTTGAAATATAAAAATATAAAATCTTACAGACAAGTACCGTACGCAACGGGAGAGGTTTATTATTGTAATTGGCCACAAGTTGTTTCAAAACAAGGAAATAGAAAAATGTTTTTAGATACAAAATGGGCACATCCTTTTGAACAGACTTGGATGTCACATATGTTTCAAGAAACAATTAAAGGTAATCTTAATCCTGGTATATTACTGGCAACCCCAACGGAGCACAATAGATTTGAATTTTATCCAAAAGAAGATAGAAGGGAAAATTAATGTATTTATCTAAAAGACTTAGGTCATAAATTGATAAACAGCATTTAGATGGACCCTGATGGTGATAAACAAATTAAAATCTCTAAAAGAGAGGAGCAAAAGGTTACACCTTTACAAAGACATAGTCTTAATGTTAGCACTATTCTTCAATCCCTTTGGGTTCGATGCCGTACAATATTCCCTAATATTACTGACGGGAAGTTTATGGAAGGCGAACTTCGTGTTGTATTGTATTGCGGGGTTCTTTTTTGGGTTATATATTTACTTTACGAAGTTATTAAATAAAAAAACCTCTGATTAAGAGGTTTTCTTTTCTTCTTTTTTTTCTGGTTGTTTTAAACCTTTTTTAATTTCTTCCTTTTGTTCACGAGTCTTTTTTTCAAGCTCTTTGTGTTGTTGAGAAATTTTTTCTCTTTCTTCTTTTGTTAATCCGAATATTCCCATAATATTATGTTTTAATTTTGCATTATTATAATCGCTTCGTCTTTTTTATTTTTTAATATTTGACATTTTTCATATTCTTCTCTCTCTTCAAATATTAAAATTAAACTATCAATAATTTCAATGTATAATTCTAAATCATTGTTATATGATAGGACGGTACAACCACTAAGATATTCATTTAAAATTTCATAGTCAAGGCTGGTTATAAAATCAAAAACCATTCTTAATTCATCCTCATCATAGTTACCTATTTGAAGGACTCTAGTTGCTTGAAGTAAAAAATTGAATGTAGTCATATCTTTATATAAATACCATTTATATTTTATCCCTTAATATTTTATCGAGTATTTTAAAACATTCGTTAAACCCATCACACTCAATGTCTTCCCTTGTTAATTTTGATTCTTGAGTTGGACCAAAAACAATACCATTTTGCAACGATATTGTAAAAACCCATTGGTGGGGATTATACATTTCAATGGTTAGGTACACACCTTCCTTATCAAAAAAACGATATAGTTTTTTTGTGTCGTAACATTCGAGAGTTGATAAACTCAAAACACCGACATTTGGAAACATAGTTTTAATAAATTTACCAAATGAATTTGGGTATAGATATTCAATTGTATACCAGTCCATACCTTTAATTATATGTGTTTTAATCTAATTTGTATATAATTTTTTAGTTTTTTGATAAATTTTGGTATAATTATCTTTGATTAAACAATGAACATAATCGAATACTTTTACAACGATAGCAACAGGATGTTGTACGTTGAGTTTTCAACAGAAGAAGATGAGGATAGGTTTTATCGAGTTTTAGAACTTGATTACGACAGCATTGAGTATTACTCATCAGATATCATATCGGAAGAGGATTTAGAGTCTATTGATGAGGAATTTATAGTTGATTTAATTAATAATTACATTAAGGAAAATGATTTACCTGAAGAAAAAATTTTGTAATATTTATTATTATGGCATTTCTAAATGATGAACATAAAACTAAGTTGGATAACTTTGTGAAGTTTGTTAAAAAACAATTGGATTTAAAAACATTACCCACAATTTCGGTACAGGGGCATAGAAAAGATTTAAAAACAACAGCAAATTACGATTATACCAAAGAGAACAAAATAATCAAAGTTTATGGTAAAAATCGCGCATTAGTGGACGTTATGAGGAGTATTGCACACGAACTTGTACATCACAAACAATTTGAACAGGGTAGATTAAAGGTTCAACCACCTGATATTGGTGGTGAAATTGAGGATGAAGCGAATGCTAAGGCCGGTCAATATATTAAAATGTATGCCAAGGAAGACCCAACGATATATGACGATTAATTTCGCATTTTAAAAAAACCATCAACATCTCTTTCCCATCTTTGACTTACTTTTGAATTTTTATGTCCTTTATCTCCCGTAAAAATATCTAATTTACCATTTTTATCGATATCTTGAATCCTTAACCAAGGAATCCAAGTATCTTCTTCGGAAATGTAATCTTTAATGTAGTTGTCGGTTTTATCTACAAAATTATAATTTCCCACATTTTCTAAAATTTGTAATCTAAACCCTCGATAGAAATTATTATTACCTCCTCCTGATTTACTAACGATAATTTCCTTTATTCCATCGTTATTTAAATCTTCATAAAGAAAATCAACAGAAACCTGCCAATTTTTGATTTCGGGTAGATGTATTATTCTTTCCCCAGTAAATGTTTTACCATTACCCAGTAATATTTTTGGGGATTCAATCTCGTCTGATGCAATTGAGTGTCCACCCACTAATAAATCCAAATATCCATCCTTATTAACATCAATCATTTCACAAGTATACAATCCACTTGTCCTATATTGATATATTGACTTATCTATAGTAAAGTTACCTTTTCCATCGTTTACCAAGAATATACAAATTTGGGAAACAAATATATCTAAATCGCCGTCATTATCGAAGTCACCCGAAGTTGCTGAATGATAAAAAGCTTTAGGTAATAATTTATCTAAGATTTTAAAAGTATAAGATTGGTCATTACTCAAAAGAATGCTCAAATATTCACCCTCGAATGGACCATCACCAATTTCGGCTCCGTGATCGGCATAAAATACATCAGGTTTTTTATCCCCATTAAAATCCCCAATCAAAGCCTTTCTTGGAGCCTCACAACCATCATTATTTAAAATAATATTATTGAATGTGAAATTATTGTTTGTTTTGTCATTAATGTATAATTCCAATGGTTGTCTTGAATTTGTGTTGTTCCCCGGTGCAATTAAAATATCATCAAATCCATCACCATTAAAATCTGCAATTGCGTTACCACAATCGTAATATTTGTATTTTAACTCTTTAGGGATTTTATAAAAATCAACCCAAACATCTGACTTTCTTAAATTATACGATGGTTGCAAATAATCCTTTTTAATAATTTCAATTGATGGACTATTTGGTGATATTGGGAGAATATCTTCTTTTTTACAAGAACCCAATAATAAAAATAAAAATATTGGTAGATACTTCATATTATCTTGAAAAATATAAACTTACTCTAACTGTGACAGCCTTGTCTCTGGTTCCATTTGAAAGGTATAAATCTGTCACAATTGGAGGACTAAGTAAGGTTAATGTTGTGGCGTAAGCGTCGTTTTGTGTATTTGAAATGGTATAATTTGTGGTAGACCCATTATTCATATTCATAATTTCCATTCTATTACCATATAATGTAGCATATACATTTTCAGGTTTAATAGAACCTACCATTCTTACGTAGTTAACATATAATGGAAAACGTACAGATTGAGCCGTACCATCAAATTCCCAAGTTGTTACACCTTTAATAAATCTCCTATCCAATGATGTTTGGTCAAAGTTTTGCTTCATAGAAATGTTACCACTAATAAAACTTTGATTATTAAATGAATTTATACAGATGGTATCACTTTTTATTACTTGTGTTGAACTTATAGCACTTATAACTGAAACATCATACCCTGTAAAAATCCATTTACCGCCACTAAAAACGGGGGGACTATATTGTTCATACTTTTGACACCCCAAAAATAAGAGTGAGAATAGTAAAAAGATAAAATTTCGTTTCATAACTTGATATTTTTGACAAAAATAAGTATTTTTTTGGATATCCATACTAATTTCAAAATATTTTTTTAGTATTTATGTATATGAAATTCCTATTGAGCGAAAAACAGATTGATTTAATTAAATCACAAAATATTGTAAATCAAGAAGTTACCGAACAAGACGCAGCTGCTCCCGCAGCTGAACCAACAGCCGGAACATCCGCAAATCAAAGTGGTGGAACTGGTTATCCTGAAGTAGGGAAATGGGAAAGTGGAATAACAAGAGGTCCTGCAAACCAAGTTGGGGTTACTAAGTGGTCAGATGTTGTTGGAGCAAACCTTAAAAGGGGGAAATCTAACCCTCTTAAATAACCTAAGATATTTATATTAATAACACAATAATGGTATATCAAAATAGAAACATATTAGCCGAATCACAAAAAAATGATATTAGGTTAATGTATGGATTAAATCCACAGAAAAGAGATTACATTTTTGAATTGTGCACCACGGTAGATGGTCGATATTTTATTCTTAGAGATGATGTTTTTGATATACAAGAACAAAAGTCGTTAGGTAATCTATGGGGCTCAATTGATGTTTTTAAAAACATCTTTCAAAATGTAAAAATCGAAAACGAAACTCAAGAATACACACAAATTAAAGAATCTATCTTATCGTTACCAATTTTAGAGGGTAAAGAAAATTTATATGAATTAAGAGACATATTAATTGAATGGTCTTTTTGGGAAAATACTTGGTTAGGAAATAAATTGGCAGATGCAGGTAAATCGATAAAAGATACAGTAACGGCTGGATGGGAAGGATTAAAACAATTCGGTGTTGCAATATCTAAAGGTGAGTGGAGTCAAATATTGTCTTTATTGGCAAGTGGAGTTAAATGGGTTTTAAGAAAATTAAAAGAAGCAATGTATAGTACTATCGGTATGATAGTTGACGCTATATTAATTGCTACTGGTGTCGGTAAAACAGTTCAATGGATTCCTTGGGCATTAGTTACCGCATTGGATGTTTATCAATTAGCCACAGATGATTGGCCCGAAGAAGAAAAAAATGATCCTTTTTGGTTAAAATGTTTAACATTAGGATTTGATATTTTAGGTTTAGTAACGGCAGGTGCTTTAGCTAAATCTGCAAAGGTTGCAGCTGCACCTTTAAAGGCATTAAGTAAATCACCAGGTAGAGTTGCTCAATATTTGGAAAAAAATCCAAAGTTAAAAAGTTTAATTCAATCTATGATTGATGGAATTAACAAGGTTCCTTCATTTTTATCTAAAGCACAGGCCACAATTGCATCTAAATGGGGTGCGGGTGGAAAATATATTGCAGATGCGATAGGATGGATTAAATCAATTACTTCTAAGTTCGTTAATAGTTTATCTGAATTAGTTGGTAAATTAACATCTAAAGAGGCGGGTAAAGCCGCTGCGACAAACACAGGAATATTATATGGTTTTGATAAGGGGGCAGAAAAGTACGTGGAATATAAAACAGGTATGAGTATGGTTCAAATTAAAAACCTTGAAAAATTTGATAATCTATCTAAAAAATACGGTAACAAAGACCCGTTTGATTAAAAAAATAAAAAAACAATAATAGAAAATATGAAAAATAATCCGGTAAATAGAATTAAATTATTAATGTCTTATGAAATGGGAAAGACATTAGAAGAAAATTTAAAATCTAATCCTGTTATAAATGAAGAAGAATCTGTTGAGGAGGAAACTGATATAAATGAATTAGGTGGTGAAGCTGGTCTTGCAAAAGATTTATTAAGCGCCGCAAAAATGGAAGAAAAATTAGCTCATTTGGCTCAATTTTTTAAAGTTGGTGAGGATGTGGCGAAAAGTGCCTTTGCGAAAGATTTAACAGCATTAGGGAAAGATTTAGATAAAGCAATTGCTGCGGATATCAAGGCGGGATTTAAAGGAGGTGGTCAGGCATTAGGTCAAAATACTAAAGCAGTTGCAAAACAAATTGCAATGAAAGAAATCTTATCATCTAACAAAGCTTTAAGTGAACAAGATATTATACAAATAATTGAAAGGGTTAAAACTCAAACTAAATTAAAAGCGGCAACTAAAGAAGGTACCTCTGCTACATCTGCAGCTGCTAAGGCCACTAAAGCTGCTGAAACGGGTGTAAAAGATGCTAAAGCGGTAGAATCTGAAGTGAAGGCAACGGCAACCAACGCATCACAACAAG
>JACCEC010446586.1_pt1 | contig 12613 bp, 16 predicted proteins | sample 7450121 | NCBI WGS metagenome assembly JACCEC01 (sample SAMN15323455, study PRJNA562643) | freshwater metagenome | isolation source: river surface water | place: USA:Blue River Watershed | collected 2017-08-18 | reverse complement strand
TTGTCGTTCTCGCGGACCTTCATCTCCATCTCTTTGTTCTGCATCATGTACTTGGCTGCGTCGGCAGCATTGAGCGCCAAGGGAATCATGCCCTCAGTGAACTGCTCACGCTTGACATCGCGAGTGCGCTCGACGCCATCCTTGTCCTTGTAGTTCAAGGTGTAGGTGTCAGCGTCTTTGTTGTACTTGCCGCCCATTAGCTCGCTTCCGTCTTGGAACAAGCTGTTGTAGACCGGCTTCAAGACATCAAAGCCTTTGTCATCTCCAGCGCGGAGTAGGTTTGTGCCTTGCATCACGCGCTCGCTGAATCGCTCTTTGCGCAGCTTGTTGATCGACTCATCAACCTCAAACGGGTTCTTGCCAGCGATGGTCGCTTGCTGCTTGAGCATGGCGCCCATACGGGTGTAGTTCAAATCAGCCGCCTTGACGTCATCGAGGCCCTCATACTCGCCTGTGCGGTCGATGAAGCTCTTCTGCTCCAAACCCATGTTCTTGCTGAGGTCAGCCATCTGCTGCTCACGGCCTATTTTTAGCTCTTCGCTTTGGCGCTGAAGATCCATCAAGCCGCGCTTGGCCTCAGCATCCTGCATGTCTGACTGCAAACGCATGCCATTGGCAAAGCCTTTGGCGAATCCACCGATACCTGCTACTGCCATCATGCTCTCCTAATCAAGCCACGGCGCTCTTGGTTCTGGAGGCCGATCTCATTCATCTTGTTTAACTTCGACAGACCGAAATGCTTGACTGCGCCTTCGTTCAAAACGAACTCGCCGTCAGACAACAGTGTTGGGATCTTGTCATCGCGTGGACCACCTGGCCCTTCGATCACGCCGCCGTCTGCCTTCTTGTAAGCCATACCAGCAGCCATACCGATACCCTCGTACATAGAGCCTTTGAGGTTCTGGTCTGCCACATAGCCTTGCATGCGGGCGTTGAAGTCGCCGAGCATCAGGTTGCCGGAAGATTGGTTGCCAGCGATCGAGGTGTTGAAGCCTTGACCCATCACGCCAGTGCCGGTGGCAATGTTGTTGATGCCGCCAGACGAGATGCCTGATGCGGTGTTGGCTGTGTTGTTTGTGTTGGCGTAGTAGGTTGCCGCGGTGTTGGGCATGTTGCGACCGAAGTTCGCAGCACCAGCACGGAGGGCGATGCCCTTGTCTTGAGTCTCGAATGCGGCGCCTGTCTGTGCGCCAGAGGATGCTAGAGCTTGTGAGGTGGTGAGCTTCTGGTTCTCGCGAGCAAAGGCTTCGGGGTTGAGGCCAATGCCGTAACGAGACAAAGCTCGCATGCCTTGGCCACGAGCGTTGGAGAACTGTTGGTTGACGTTCGCTGAAGCGATGCCCATACGCCTGTTGACGTTGGCATCAGAGTCATACTCCATTGCCTCCTTCGCCATCTGCTTTTCGATGGGCTGGAAGGTGCTCTTGTAATATTCGTTCTGCTCTTCAGCGAACTTCTTCTGTTGAGCTAGGCTAGATCGCGTGTCATTGATCAAAGCCTCGCGCATGTCGAGGTCACGCTTCTGCGCTGGAGCGATGTCACGCTCGTAAATGGTTTTGTAAAAGTCTAACGACTCTTTCGCAACCGCAGCGTTGGCTGATGCAGCCTCGCCAATCTTCGGATCTGGAGCGGGAGCATCGCTACCGCCAAACACCATATCAACAATACCACCCATGACTTATTCCCCTTCGGAAAACTTGGCTAGAAATCGTCGTGAGATCAGCGGGTGGCACATACGCTTTGCCATCAACTGAGTGCGTGACTTCGCATCACACTCCCACAACATCCATCTAGCGCCAAGCAGACGAACCTGCTCTTCGATATATTTAACAAATCGCATGGACGCCATGCCGCCACGGTGGTTTGGCAGGATGTACATGCCAGCGTCCGAACAACCATCACGCACAGGTGCAACAAAGCACATGCCAATGAGGTCACCACCCTTGCGAATGGTGAATGTGATCTGACCACGCGATTGAAGCGCCATTAGATCAAATTGGCTCGGAGCCTTCGGTCTAGTTACAGACGACAGTTCCGCAGACATTTGCCCAGCCATCTCGCAAATTGGACCTGCGATCGGTTCGACATCCTCTGCCGCAAACATGTAATCACCCCACACCTGAGGCTCCACAAGATTGTGAAAATTCAGCCAATCACTTGATTGGACGCCAGCCTCGATCTCGATCTGCGAAGCAAGCTCTGGCGTCAAGGTTTGACCAAGATGCCGAGCAAGGCTGCTACGAAGATTTCGAGGGTCGAGCATGGGTTTATTCTAGGTGGGGGTCGTTCTTAAAAGTACGTAAATCAACGTGGAGGGCGCACGATTGCGCCAGGCTCAGGCTCAACCACAGGAGGGGCAACCCAAGCTCCATCGACCAACTTCCATTGGTTGTTGAGCATGTCTGATTCGGGCGCCTCGAATACGTCAGGACGAGCCAGATCTTCTTCTGTTGGCTCGTGCAATCTGGATATGAAGTAGCCTTCGTGATTCAACACAACAATCATTACGTCACCCTATAAAGTTTCCAATCAATGCCGCCAACGCCACCGTTATTGAGCATAAAAGATTGCAGGTTGTCCCACGGTCTAACCAGCAACCTGATTAAGACCATGACTTGAGGATTTCCCGTCCATCGCCACTGGTAGCCGATCTCCATTACCTGCACCGAGAACCAGACGTATTGAATTGAGTACGCTGGTGGAGGCGATTGCCACAACGTCACGCCATCATTCACGCCAGCCGTGAATACCAGCGCAGAGTTGGTGGCTTTCCATGCTTCTGTGACGTAGCCGGTCTCGATCCAGACGTAACCCTGGTCATGCCAAGTCACGCCGTTAATGTCGATTGTTGCGCCGCTCAGGTATGTCCGCGTATTGAAAACACTGGCAGTGCCGCTGGCCACCACAATGTTTCGTGAGATGACCGGACCGTTGAACTCGGCGCTACCATCTTTGAGGATGCGCCAGCCAGCTCCACCTGGGCTGTAATTGTTCGACTGAATCGTGTCGCCGATCTTAGCGTTCGTGATCTGGCCATCAGCGATCTTTGCTGTGGTGATCGTGGCATCTTCGATCTTTGCTGCGTTAATCGCAGCGTTGGCGATCTTGGCATTTGTAATGTTGGCGTCAGCAATCTTGGCCGTAGTGATGTTCGCGTCAGCAATTTTGGCTGTCGTGATGTTGGCATCAGCAATCTTCGCTGAAGTAATGTTGGCGTCAGCGATTTTAGCTGTCGTGACAGCCAGGTTACCGATCTTGGCGGTCGTGATGGCCGCATCCGAGATCTTTGCTGTATCAACCGCAAGGTCGCCGATCTTTGCATTGGTGATTGCACCGTTCTGAATTGCTGCGTTGCCGACAGCAAGAGAGCCGATCTTGGCGCTGGTGATGGCGGCGTCTGCGATCGCTGCTGTGCCGACGGCTAGGTTGGCGATCTTGGTGGCGGTGACGGCTGAATCAGCCAGCTTCGCCGCTTCGACAGCTAAATCTGCCAGCTTTGCCGAGGTGACAGCAGACGAGCCAATCTTGCCGCTGGTCACCGCGCCATCTGCCAGCTTTGCTGCGGTGATGATCAGGTCGGACAGGTCAACATTACCGATCAGACCGGTTGATGAGGCAAGACCATTGGTGCTGTTGAACGGGCTTTTGACATTGGCCTGTGAAACAAACCGGATCCAGTAGTAGTAGGTCTTGCTTGTCGAGCCAACCGAGTCGGAATAGAAGGTCGTGTCGGTTGTACCGATCAGGACCGCCGAACCAAGAGCGTTGCTCGTATGGCGCCACACCTCGGTGTAAGCGTGGTTGCGGTAGACCCAATCGCTCCACTGCAACTGGATAGCCGTGATGCCAGCAGATTGGCTCAGGCCGGTAGGTATCGGGGGCGGCGTAGTGTCGGTTGTTGGGTCGTAGCCATCGGGCGGCAGGCCAGCCGAAATGATCGGCGAGGCAGATCCACCGCTCAGGCCGGTAGCCTGGGCAGCGATGCCGGAAGTGATCAGGTCGCGGTAGGTGATGTACGAGTCGAGCACATTGCCGACACGCCCCTCACGCACATCGAGGATCGACTTGACAGCCCTAGCCACGGCGACAAGGTTGTCGTCCGTGACCGCTGGGATTGATGGGACCTTCGAACTCATGTCTGACGCAGCTCTTCAACAGAGGTTGAGATATTGGCCTGGGTGACGTTGGCCGTGCCGGTCAGCTCGATCTGGTAATCGGTTGCGCGGTAGCCGCTTGGCATCGTGAAGACGCCGCTGTTTGCCACGGTCTTGGTCACCTTGAGGGCGCCATCCGCATAGACCTTCATGGTCACAGGGTAGGCGTCAGCCACAACCTGACCGTAGCCGTAGTTGATGGCGTAGGCTTGGCGGTAGATCTTCGAACGCCATGTGTAGGTCATCGCAGAACCACGGTCAAAGCGAACGATGTTCGTTCCTTGTGCCATGTACAGCGTATCTGTACGTGGATCTGCGTATACCGCCGTAACTGCCGTTGTCGAGTTGATGTCGCACTCAGTCACCGGTGCGCTGGCGCCAGAGAAGTCGAGGATCAAAACCCCGCGGGTGCCGTTGGTTCGGGTGAAGAACGCGATGTAGCGGTTCTCGTACACCACGGCCTTGAAGCTGGCAGGGTTGTAAGCTCGCCACTGGACAGGGCTGAACATGCCTTTGGTCAGGATGTCCACGCCAGCAGAGCCGATCGAGATCAGGCCATCAGGCGAGGCGTACAGGATGCCGTCACCAATCTCGACGATCGACTCTTTCGACAGGCAGGCCTGAGGCAGCTTCATGCGCTCAGGGGTCATGGTCTCAGGATCGACGCCCGACATGGTGTAGGGGTAGCCATCGGTCAGGATGACAGCCGACTGACCAAACACGCCGATGCCCACGATGTTGTGGTCAATAGGGTACTTGTATGGCCAAGCATGAGGCAGGCCGTTCATCGAGGCGTAGACCGTGTTGTCAACGAAGCCTAGGGCGATGTTGCCCGCCATCATCTTCAACCCCTTGAGGTTGGCTGGAGGGGCATACCAGCTCTCGGTCTCTAGGGTTTCCCCTAGGTTTGCCTGAGTCACGGTGTCCGAATAGCTGGTGTTGGCCACCGGAATCTCGGCCACGAACTGGAACTGAGCCTGATTACCAACGGTAGAGGATCGGTAGATCCGCTTGGCGGTGATGTTGTAGGCGCCAGCAGGGGCCACAGACATGCCAGAAACGGTCACGGCTGCGCTCGGATTGATGGTGATGGGGGTAGATGCCCCCGAGGGCGGTCCCTCCTCACCATAGGCCGATACGTAGGTATAGACGTAGGTTCGGGTTTCGGACTGAGCCGCCGCGGATGCCGCCGTTCCAGACGCCGAGGGGGTGGCGGCAGGCACAGGGATGCCCAGGTTGTAGCTGGCGCCAGGGTAGGTCGAGCCAGACAGGATCGCGCTGTTGGGGGCGTACCTAGCTTGGATGCCGTCGCTCCAGTAGAGCATGCCGTACTGGTTGTTCAGCACCGGTGACTTCATCACATCGGTCTGGTTGGTGAACTCGAGCCAGTAGTCGATCTCTGCCGATGCCGTGCCGTAGCGGTAAATCGTGGCAGGAGTGGACTTTGTCAGGGCTTTGAGGGTCGTGGTACCCAGAAGCGGAGAAAGCGCCCCAGAGATCAATTTAAGGTTGCTGGCGATGGTCGCCTCACCGTTGGCCAACAGGGTTGGGTCAACGATGGGCTTGAGGCCGGAGAAAGCTTTGAGTGAAATGGTTGGCATGGCTGATTACCAGAGAACTTTTCTGGCCCAATAATTGGCGCTGAACGGGTCGTTCTTGGTCAGCTCGCCACTCTTGTTGCGGATGCCGCCAGACCGAGCGAGGTAGTTGGCACGGCGCTCAGGATCCTTGTGCTGGGTGAAGTCGGACATACCACGCAGACCAAACCGCACGATCTTGACCTCGTCACCTTTCTTGGCCAGCACGATCTTCTTTTGTTTCGCGCCAGCAGGGGCATTCTTGGGTTTGTTAAACCCATCGAACTCGATGCCGCGGTAGACGAGCTTGCCGCCCTGACGCTTGATTCCTGATGCTTTCATGATGGCCCTAGGATACTTGGGGGTTAGGCAAAAACGCTTGTGTCGCCGATAGCGGAGAACGCCAAATTTGTATGGTGGATGCGGTCTTCAAGACCGATCAGTCCACCGTTGATGGCCTTGGTCAGACCCTGCCAGTTCCTTGCGTCGGCCAGCTCGTTGCACTTGTGCGTTGCCCAATACCAACCAGCGGTCTGCATACCCCACTCAGGTGTGCGCACCAGGTCAGGCTTCATCACGAAGTCTTGGCCGAGGGCTTTGCCAGCGTGGAAGAAGTTCGCATGGCCGGTGAGCTGCAAATATCCGGATCCACGGAAACGCCAGCCATCGCCTGAGGCTTCGTCACGGTTGCCCATACGGTTGCCGTAAATGCGGTTGGCGATCTTCTGAGGCTGACGCTCGTAGGCTTTGGCCTCTTCTGGCGTGAAACCCCATGCGCGCTTGGGCGTTTTGGGGAACAGCTTTAGCAGGGTCTCTGCGCGGTACATGAGGTTCTCCTCGATGACCTTGAAGCTGTTGCTCTCGTGACCGCATTGCGCCAAGAACGCAGCTTGCTGCACAGGCGTGTTGATGCCCCATCGCTGAAAGGTTGCGTTCAGCGGCTCGACCAGAGCGGGGCTGATGTGAAGGCGTTGTAGTTGTTCGGCTGTAACCATTTACTTCCCCTGTGAATTTACTTGCTCGCGGACGGCGTTGTAGGCGTCGATGCAGGCGTTGAGCTGGTTGATGGCTTTGTCTCCGTCGGCTGCGATTTGAGCAATAAGCCGGAGAGTCTCTCGGTCAGATTCGCTTCCCGCTTGGTCGCCACTTCCGGAGGCAGGGGTGGCACTTGCACTGGCTTGTACGCAACTTGAGGAGGGGAGGCGCACCCTGCCAGCGCTGATAGCGCGATCAAGAGCAGACTGTTTTTGAGTGATTGCATCGTTGGCATCCTTCAATTTGTAGGTTGTTGAGTTAATTTGCTCAGTGAGCTGCTTCTCACGCTCACGGGCTTCCTCATTCTTTGTGGCGATTTCGGCCTGCATCTCCTGGTCGCGCTCAACCCAGCCAGCATGGTGGCCATAGCGATACAGACCAAAGAGCGCCAGCACGATTGCCAGCGCTACATAGAGTTGCTTGGGCATCAGACGCTCTCCCGCTTGGCAAGCTCACGCTCGACCGAGATCTCCTCCTTGGAGGGGTCAACAAAGTCGGGTGGAGTTGTGGGTGGAGGTGGCGCTCTCCAGGTCTCGTCAAACTGGACAGGCGCCAAGCCCATCCAGTTGAAGTCGGGCATGCCGGCAGAAGGGGCGACAGGGGCAGCAGGAAGCGGCGCTGGAGCTGGAGGCGAGGGCGGTGCAGGAGGGTTGCTTGGCGGGATGCCGAGCGCAGGAGCGATCTTTTCTGCGGCAGATTGGATGCCCTTGTTAACAGCGAACATACTGACGATGGTCGTAACGCTGCTGGCCAGAATCAGCACGATGTCGTTGAGCATCTTGGTGAAGGCTTGGTCGATTGGCGACATGGCCTTCATTGGCTGACCAACAAACATGATTGAGTAAAGGAATGAACCGACGATGCCGCCGAGCACTAGCATCAGAACAAAAACAACAAAGCCCCAGACGCAAACTTGAATGAGGCGAACAAGTTCTTCGACCGATTTAATTTCGAGTGATTTCATTTTGTCGGCTCCGATGCGGTTTGAGCGGGTTGCTGGACTTGCTTCTCCAGCACTGGAGCGACAAGGTAATCAGGGCAGTCTTGCGTGAACAGGCAGTCAGGGCGCTGGCAACGCTTGGCTGAAAAGTTCTTGGGGTCTTGGCAGAAGTAACGGTAACGGTCTTCACAACCGGTCATCGTCACCACTAGGCTTAGGATCAATACGAGGCTTTTCACGTTTCTTTTCCTTCTCTTCTAATCTCAACAGCATCACCTCCGCTTTGCTGATCTGCTTACTCAAATGAGCCGCCGCGAACGACAGCAACATGATGCAAAAAATCAACAGCGACACAACGATCATCCACAGCTTGAACTCAGTCATAGATGAAAAAACAGTCCCGTCATCTCCAGGATCACGAGCGACACCACCACTGCGTACCCCAGCTTGGCGAACCTGATTTGGCGGCGGTATTCTTGTTGCCATTCTTCATCAATCCTCTGCTTGCGCTTCAACTGCCGATCGAACTCACGCTCTTCCAAGATCTGGTCATACATCTTGAGGAACCTTGAGTAGATCGACTGCAAGCCGATTTCCTTCGGCGTGTAGATCATGGTTTCTCGAATCTGTACGGTCATTTGTTCAAGCTGCATTTCGATCTGAATCCTGTCTAACGCTGCCCCTTCAATGTCTGCTGTTGTTTTGCTTTCCTCTTCGAGCTGCTTACAGTACTCGATGAGTTGGCGCCTGATCTCGAAGAACTGCTTGAGTTGCTCACAGATCTGGTGGACCGCTTGCGTTTGGTATTCTTCGTAGCTGAGTTGAGGCTCTCGTTCACGAGCTTTTGCACCTCGTCCTGCGCTGCCTTTATTTCCTGCGGGCTTGGCTTCTGGGGCGGCGACTGCAACGCTTGGTCGAGCTGGCGGCTTGCCACCAAATAGGCCTTTAAGCCAGCCCCAAAGTCCTGCAACTTCTGAATAAATCGCTTTAGCATCTGCTACACCGCCTTCCACTGTTTTCTTGAGCTTGCTGATTTCAGCTCGCCCTTGGGAAAGCATTTCACACCCCTGGCGTATCCCAGCGACGATGCCCTGAGCAGCCATGAGGAGTGTGAAAGGGTCCACATCAGAGGCCGATCAGCTTCTTGAAGAACTCGGCAGCGGCGCCAGGACCGAGCAGCACCGCGGCAAGTACGCCGAGGATGTAGTACTCGATCTTGGTCATACGCTTGTCGCCCTTATCGAGCGTGTGCGTGATCTGCTCGTAGCGTTGGGCGCAGATTGCTTCGTGTGTTTGCAATTTGGCCTCCGTTGTAGAAATCATGTCGCTCATTGATTACCTTTCAGCACCGCAATCTCAACAGCCTGAGCCTCGACCTTTGAGTTCAACTCTTTGATAGCCTCTGTGAACAAGCCAGCCATGTGGCCATACTTCAAGCCAAGCACATAGGAACCGCTGTCCATAATCACCTGACGAGCAACAGGGTCCATGTCTTCTGGAGGAACACCAAGCACGAACTCGGGCTGCACCGCCAAAACCTGCTGTGCAAGCATGCCTGCATCACGATTGCCATCGAGGTCAAATGTGTACCCGCCAAGCTGCAAAACTTTTTCAAGGGCGTTTTCAATAGGTTGAATATTGCTTTTCAGACGCTCATCGGATGTGCTGTTGCTTGTGTACGCGGACGTTCCGGCTGAAACCTCATTCCTAATACCGCCTGCGCTACCCGCCGTATAAGATGTATAGATGTTGGTCAAGCTACCAACCAGCGGCACAACACACACATCCCAATTCGAGTATGTTTGTGAGTCTGGGTTGTAGCCAGAATCGTAAATACAGAAAAACCAATTGTTATTGTCGTCACTTTCAACGGCCACCTTATATCCACCTGTGTAGTAGTGGCCTTCAATTTGGGCAATTCGAGCGCCGCCAGAGTGACCGCCAGAAACGATCCATGTTGAACCCATTACGACGCTGTTTCGAGTGTGCGCAATAGAAACGATTGCGGATGCGTACAAGGGGCCAACACCCATACGGAAGACGCGTGAGTAATACGCACCAATCCGGCAAGTGGCGCCAAACAACTGCCCGCGCTGAGGGATGTAACCAAGCTTGTCGGTTACAGCGGTGGTGTGCAGCTTTGCGGCGGTTACCGCGCCATCTGCCACGCGAGCAATAGGTAAAGTGCCGGAAGCCAGCTTCGATGCATCCAGGTCAGATGCGAGCTTGGCGTTGGTTACAGCGCCATCCGCTACGCGGGCGATAGGCAGCGTACCCGTAGAAAGGTCGGACGCAGAACCGCTGGACGCGACAGCGGCTAGGCCTGCAACGTCAGCGACGTTCAGTGCGCCATCAGATCCGATGGCTCTTGCTAGTGTTGATGCGCGGCTCATGTGTTACTCCTGAATTTGTTGTTCTGACCACGGCATGCCTGTCAGCGTTGTAGGCGTTTGCATAGCCTCAATCTCCGCGGTCAGTGCCGCCTCAATATCAGACTGACTCAGGGCTGACTGAACCCAAGCGATCACATCTGCTTCCGTTAAATCCTCGTATGGAGTGAAGATGCCATCGTCTGCAATTTGTTCGTATTTAACAGCGCCGTAAGTTGAGGTCTGATACCCGCCATCGGTAGCCTCGACTCGGTAGTACACGGTCGTGACGAAACCATCTGCCGGTGAGCGCTCGAGCTGTTCAATTTTCCAAATGATGTTTGTCATGACGCGCCCTTATGAAATCGAGAACGAGAGCAGGTTTCTGACTTTTGCCTCTATCGACCAATGAAGGTTGGCGCTGTCGTTGGCCTGATTGAAGGTAACAGTGAATGTTCTGGTGTTGCCCGAATCGGATGTCGACAAAGAGTAGTCAAGCTGACTGCCAACCAAGTCTGCGTAATTGGTCTGGTGATTTGCGCCAGTCCAGTCGCGGCGACCGGCAAGGAATCTACCCTGGTAAATGCCGGAGCTTGCATTGCCCCACACAGTGATAGTGAGTTCGCAGAAATAGTTGAAGTCGCCGCTGAAAGTGACGACCTTGGTGGCGCCACCAAATGAGCACTCGTGGTAATGCAGAACGCCGCCGCTGACGGCTGTGCCTTTGGTTGGAAAGTTTGACGGCGTATAGGTTGTACCGACAAGCAGTCTGCCGTTCGAGTCAATACGAGCGCGTTCTGCGGATGTGCCAGCATTGGTTACATAAAACAATAAGTTGCCCGCATGCGAGCCAGCCGTGGATGAAGAGACGTCCCCAAGAATGCCCGCATACTGCACCTGCACTGATGATGAGTTGTTGGCAAAAAAAGTGATGTAGCCTGAACTGCCTGTAGCATTGCGTCCAAGTCTTATTTGCTCTTGTGTGCCAGAATAAATATGGAGCGGAGCCCCTGGGTTAGTAGCGCCAATCCCGAATTGGCCGCTTGAGTCAAAGCGAGCGCGCTCAGCGCCAGCTGTCGTATCGTAAAAAAGCAAAGCGCCACTTGACCCGTATGTAGTCAGATCCCACTGTCGGAAGCTGCTTTTTAGAGACAGCGCAGGGTAGTTCGTGGCGTTGATCTGAAGCAGCTTGTCCCAGCCTGGCGTGTTTGAAACACTGGTAGCACCAAGCAACAGGTGACCGCTGGCGTCCTTGTACAACTGGCCAGAGCCAAGGTTGACCACGCCAGTGCCGCCTGTCAGCGTGCCGGTATAGCTTGGGTTGGCGATCGTCAGGTACTTGGCATCAGCCTCAGACTTGAGGTAACCGTCGCTCAAGCCACGAGGCAGGTAAGCAACGATCTCGACAGAGTCACCGAGCGCAGCGCCGCTGGCCAACACGATGGTTGTGCCTGTGGCTGCGGTGAAGTCATCTCCTGCAACTAGCTTGACGCCGTTGTAGTAAACATCAACATAGCCAGGGGTGTAACCGCTGGTGGTTGTGAATGTGGTTTGCCCAGCCGTCGAGATGAACGTGTCAACGATACGTTGTGACGATACGCCTGGGGTGTTTCCGATGTAGCTCATTCAGGCGCTCCTTCTTCGACTGCCGGTTCTAGCCTTACTTCTTTGAGTGGCTCGACAATGACCTTGCCCTCGTCATCGGTCCACTCTGTGTCGTACATGTGTTTGTCCTGGCGCTCGCCAATCACCATCCAGGAAATGGTGTCGGTGCATGTGGTGTCCTGAGCTTGAATCGTTAGGGTGTTTCCATTCACACTGCCTCGAACATTGGTCCAGCCGGTTTCGTTTGTTGTGAAACACTGAATTTCACGGTTCAGCAAAACAAATGTCCCGTCAGTCATTCCGGCTGCGGAGTCAATGTTGACTGCGGCAGTTCCGTCAACCAGCGTGACTTTGCCTCGATACAAGTTGTCGGCTTGTGGGGCTTCAACAAACGAGTGAACAAGATCATGTGTTTCAGCAAGCTGCGGAAGCGGGTGGTCGATACGGAACGAGCCAGACGATTTCGACAGTGAGCCGTTGATAGCGACCGAGCCACCGCCCATCTGCATCAATGGGCTAACACTCGTCACGTTTGCTGATGTGGCGTCAGTCCAAAATGCGAGGCCTCTTGTTACAGAGTAGTCGTAACCGATGCCGGCCCACTTGGAGCCGTTTGAGTTCCACACATGAACAGGGAACGTATGGGACAACGTGAGTACGCGGCCCCAGCCGCCGTTCATGCCATATCGCTCAACCTTTGCGCATTCAATACTGTTGTTTGTGAACGCAATATATTGATTGCCGCCGCTAATAATGACTTGCGAATATGCGTTTGCCCCATCCTGCGCTTGGATGCGGACTGCTCTTGTGGCAGCGCTTGTGCCAGTGTTTTCAAAGTATGTGCCAGTAGCGTCAGTGCCCCAATCTGTAAACACAGTGCTATTGCCAGCGCGAATTGCTGACCCGTTGGAAGGACCAACAACATGCAACTTG